>Ga0116112_1001954_pt1 | contig 13068 bp, 16 predicted proteins | sample June2015DPH_8_15_FD_89721 | JGI IMG/M metagenome (GOLD analysis project Ga0116112, IMG submission 89721) | Peatland microbial communities from SPRUCE experiment site at the Marcell Experimental Forest, Minnesota, USA - June2015DPH_8_150 | ecosystem: Environmental > Terrestrial > Soil > Wetlands... | reverse complement strand
TCGGTTGTGTCGCTGGTGCGCTCCCAAATCTTGAGCGGCAACAGGAGATCGGTGGGGAGAACCGAATTTGGCGTCAAATCCGTCCAATACTCTGAGCCGTCCCAAAAGCCCGCGTTGTCGAGCCACTGTTGAACGGTCGGATCGGGCTGCGACGGTCCCAACGGTCCATTGATGGGCGGCAAATTCTCAACAAGATAGTTGTCCTGAATGAGCGTGGGAACCTTTACGTTGCGGAGCTTTCGATAAAGCTCTCGAATCGAGGAGTTCAGATGATTCAGAAGGAGGGGATTGTTCGTGTTGGGCGGCGTGGTCAACTGATCGGGCAAAACGATGCCCTCGCCGGGAGTGCCGGTGGCACCGGCAAACGAATCGTTGCAGATCGACCGAACCATGTTGGCAATAGTTTCCAAAGATGGATAGTTCGGTCCTGTCGGGATCGGCATGTGTCACCTTCGACGATTATACACCCCAAACGAGGTCGAAAGCAGTCTGTTGGGAGAGTTTCAACGAGGCTGACGATCGGCCTCGCTTGAGGAGCTTTTTGGCAGACCCATTTTCTCGGCGCGTTCGGCATCGAGAACGCAGACGCCGCCGAGGGAGTTCTTGTGGGCCGCAATTCCAGGCTTGATTGGTTCGCCGCACAGTGGGCACTCGACGGAGCGCGTCATCTTGCGGTGCCACGAATACTCCTCTCCAAAGTATTCGGCGGCCATGTGGTAGTCCTGATTGATGAGGAACTCAAGCTCGCGTGGGTTGCTGATCTCAAGGGTGCGGGCGCGCTCCAGCAGCCCCCGGTAGTAGTTCTCGCGGCGCTTCTCCGCTTTGGCGACCTCTTCCTCCGTTGGAGGATTGTTCTTCGACCAGAAAACACCCTGGCTGGTGAGATCGACGCCGAAGCCATGAACGAGTTGCGCCGGAATGACGGCATCCTGATTGAGCGTGGGGTTGTTCGGGTTGACGAGCGAGGCTGCCACTTGCTCGGCCTTGTGGCCCCGCACGATCAAATCGCCGATGGCGCCCTCGCGGTCGATCTGTTGGAAGGGCGACGGGATCTTCACGACGAGAGCATAGCGTTCCTGGGGCTTTTTGGCCCGAACAAGAAGGCGGGGGAAAAGCGGCGGCTGCGAAACGGTGAAGTCGCGGTCGCTGGTTGTGTAGATGTAGATGTAGTATTCGGGCTCCCGGTACATATTGGCGTCGAACACCTCGGGGATCTTGTGTTCCGATGCAAGAGACTGGGACTCGGGTGCGCTGGGGGGAAGCGTGCGGCCAACGCGGGCATTAATGGCGCTCATTTTGCTCTCCTATTCACTGGATGGGACCGGTTGACAGACCTTTTCCTCGTTCTCGAATGATGCGGACGGCATTTCGCCAATATCGCTCGATCTGTTCGGACTTTTTCTGGACGACGGAGTTGCAGGCAAGTCGAGCGGCGCTTCGGGGTGCGGTTCCGAAAGCAGGATACGCATTTTGTAAACTGGCCTCAATTTGCCCAACCTCTTCCTTGTCCCGCCGTTCTTTTTCCTCGATCATCAAAGCTCTGCGGCGCTCGAAACTGATCCCCTCGGCTTCCTTCAAGATGGGAACGATGAGATCCACCAGCAACGATGATAGCTCCATGTGCTCGATTTTCAAAACACCATTCGTGAAAGTCTTGCTGACAAGGGGAATGACGACCTCGTAGCGTCCCTTGTACGGATACTCGCCGAGGATCTGCAATCCGGTTTCCTCGTCGTAGTTGGCGACGTAGTAGCTCTCGGGGGTGCCATATTTCTCGGGCGGCTGCCACTGTAGGATCGCCCACCCCGGATCGAAACTAAGGGGGATGTCCCGGTAGCCAATGAAAGTGGGCTGCCCGCCGCCTGCCCAAATCCCCCCAGCCCGGTATGTCTCGCTCCGCTGCCACGCAATCCTGAACATGGGCTCATCGTACTTGTTCACGCCACCAGCCTCAGTAATGCGCTGCTGAAAATCTTCCGGGCACTCCCGGTGCTCATCGCAGTTGCGCGGTGTAATCACGACAAGACCGTTCCTTCCTTCGGCACGTCGGCATCATTGATGAAGTCTCCCTGATCGAGCAACTTGAGAAGCTCATCGGGATTGGTGCCCAGCTTCTTCATCAAAGCCTGCATCAGAATCGTGTGCTCGTTGACGAGTTCAACGCACCGACGCAGGGCGGCATCCCTCGAATGAACCTCCTGCCGACCAAGGGCAAAGCCCTTTTCAAAGGCATCGGTTTCAGCTTTCGCCGCCATGTTGCTCCTCCGGCACATATTTGGTGCCGATGACTTCCATATCGCTCTTGGGGGGAACCTTGCCGCGAATGTCTTGGATGCGGAGGAGCACCAGTTTCTCGTCCTCCTCGAACTTTTCGGCCGCATATTCGCCGAACAGAACCACATCGCCCACCTGGATGATCTCATCGAGGGGGATGCGGAGGCCGCCAATGACGACAAACTGGCCGAGGGCGAGGACTTCGCCGGTGCGTTCGGCTTGACGGTATCTTTCGGGGATAAGGATGGTGCTCTTGGATTCTTTGGTGAGGCGGCGAACGAGAACGCGGTCGAGGATCGGTTGAATCATCTTACTCTCCTAAAAAAGAAAAGGGCCAGCCCTTTCAGACTGGCCCCATTCTACATACTCACTGAGCGATCGTCAACTAGACGGTCGGGGTTGCGGCGTCCTGAATATAGAGCCCCAGCTTGGGAGCGCTGTTCGCCAACTGGAACGCCACGTTGTAGGCGAACATGTGGCTGGTCAGATAGGTTCCGTTGGTGGTCCCAACGTCGGGGACGGGCACAACCGTCATGCCGCCTCCGAAGTCGTAGAGTTCCATCGGAATCATCTCCCCGAGATACCACGTATCGAAGAGCAGCAAGTCCACGCGGTTCGGGATTGCCGTCCATGATGTGTGGTATTCACGGCCGCCGAAAGTCTCGACGAAAAACTTCCGGGCCATGTCGGGAACCGCAGAGCCCTTCTCGATGTTCTGAGAGATCTGCGGGTTGTAGAACAGGTTGCTGATCGCAAACGCCTGTTCCGGGGGACCGTACCACACGGCCGACTTGATGCCGGGAGCGTCGGGGCCAAGCGCACGTCCCAAAAGGACGATGGCGCGCTGGGCAACGCCCTGGGTGATCGGGCCGCCGTTCAGATTGATGGTGGGGGTGGACAAGCGACCGGGCCACTTGGTCCGGGCGACACCCGCGATGGTTCCGGCGTTGGAGTTGGTCTGCCAATACCGGATGCCGAGGATGTTGTTGCCGCTTGTGAGCGAGCCGCTGGTGCCGTTCACCATCAGGTAGTCGCCGTTCGTGGTCCCCGACGGAAGGATGGTCGAGAACCAGAGCGTTTGGGCAACCGGATCAACCGTTGAGATGATCGCGGTGCCGCGACTGGTCCCGCCTTCCGAGGGAAACACGGAGACGATCTGCTGATCGGTGAACGCAAAAGCGACGTTCATGCCGACGATGGAAGCGACTTGATTGCCGGAGCCGCCGCTCAAGGTGACAGTGGCGGTTGCCGGGATCTGGTCGAGCGCGCCGCTGCCGTCCCCGTTAATCAAGCCCTCGACGCCCTGCATGGCCTGATCGAGCGAGTTCTTCAATTCCTGCGCCTGCACGTTGAACAGCCCTCGGGCCTTCCCGCTGGTGGCGCTCTGTGCGAGGTACGAAATTTCACAGACGTTGAAGAGGAAAACCGGCGACAACGCGAACGAGTCCCACGAAGAACCCGTGCCGCGCAGCAAGCTGGATGCGTCACCCGTGCCTTGCTGGATGGCTGCACCGGCCTGCGGACGGAACGGAACGCGGAACGAAGGCCGCGTGACGCCCCCCGCCTGGGTCACGTTGGACACAGGGATGGTCGTGGCGCGGTTCTTGAAGAGTGAATACGCCGTTGTTCCTTTGGGGATCAGCGACGGAATATCCTTGGAGAAGGCTTCGAGTTCGACTGCCTCGACCGCGCTTTCCAAAAGAGGATTGACTTGGGTAGCCATAGGGAAACCTCGAATGTGATCTCAGCTTTGCTCGGCTCTCCAACGAACAAACTGGGGTGACTCTCCGGGGAACCACAAAAGAGGCAGGGTATCTAGGTTTTTCGCTGGCGCGAACGGTTTTGCAACCGGCCTACCTACAAGGAAAGCCTAGACGAAGCGAGATTCCTTGTCAAGCCACTTTTTATTATAGATGATTGGCTCAGAAAAATTAGGCCATGAATGAAGAGCACGCGCCCAATTTTTTGCGATGGTACGAAACTCTGAATAAGAAGCGTTGTTCTTTATCCGATTAGCACGAAAACTAATCACCCATACGTTGCCAGGAATATAACCCTTGGATGAATCCAGTCGATCAAGCGAAGGACTGTCATCAGCAGTTACAGTATTAGCATACTCTATTTGAATCCCCAGTAAAGGGCATCGGATAGGCAAACAAAAGTCATCAGGCCCAATAGCAAAACGGATACCACTTTTCTTAGCACGTACTCTAGCAGCCTGAACCATTTTGTGTCGGGCATCCATCAAGCCACCCCTTTGTGCTACGTGCCTCAGCGCCGATAGTGAGAGCCGAGGGAGCCGAAGCCGCTCAGGAGGCCAAAGATGTTCAGGAGCCAGAGAACGACGCAGATGATGACGACGGCGTTCAGGATCTTTTTGATGGTGCCCTGCATGGGAACATACTGATTCACCAGCCAGAGCAGAACGCCAACGACGATCAAAACGAGCATGATGTGTAGAAGGTCCATTGAGGTGCTCCTTTCTACCACAGGATAGAGGGAACGCAAGGTGAAAACTGTTCTAATTTGGACAGTCGCCGGGGATGGCGGTGCAGGGCGTACCGTTGGGTGTCGGCGGGTAGGGAGCCTTCTTTTTCTGGACCGCGCAGCCCGCAAGGGTCACTAGAACTAGTGAGAGTAAGAAAACTTTTACCACTTGACGAACCTCGATTTCAGGCCGCGAGCCTTGGCGACCTCAACTTTCAGGGCGGCGCGGTGCGTGATGAAGGCTTGCTTGGCGCCGGGGAAGTCCCAATCAATATCGCCATCGGCGGGCTGCTTGGCAACCTTGATGAGTTCGGTTGACGTGGGCGCCGCCTTGGTTGCCGTCGCGGTTTTCGTTCCCGGTTTGGCGGGCGCGCCCACTTTGAGGCCGTATTCCTTGGCGACCTTGGCGATGACGGCATCGGCGAGCGACGTGACCTTCGTTTTGTTCAAGGTGAGGATGCGGGCGCGATCGGGCTTCTTGGCGTTCATCATCGCGTCGGCCTGAGTCTTGTAGGCTTTGTCGTTCGAGAGGGCCTTGGCGAGTTCGGTCATGCAGGCTTGCGCCACGTTCAAACGCATCGCCGGAGTGAGAGTATTGAGGGAAGCCGCAAAAGGCTTCAAGCGCGAGCCGAGTTCGCTCTGAATGTGAGTGTTCATTTCGGTGCCGATACCAGCCTCGAAACTCTTTCGTTGTTCGGAGCGAAGTGTTTCGCGTTCCTTCAAGAGTTGCTGACGTTCGGGCGCGAGAGCATCCTGATTCGACTTTTCGGCGAGTGATTTCTGCTCGGAGAACCACTGGCGCACGCTGTCAACGATCTCCTTCAACTCCGGCTTGTCGCCCATCTTGGACGAGAGATAGTCCATGACGCGGGGAAACTTGGAGTCGATGAGCCCGCGCACGAAATGAGGCTGGACGGCCGCCTGGAAAGCCTCGGGATTGAGCTTGGCGAGCTTTTCGAGGTAGGGGGAGGCGAGCTTGGCGAAACCCTCCGGTGAATCCTCGATGATTCGGTCGAGGACTTCGGGATTGCCCTGTTCGATCATCGAATCGGTTTCTTCGATGTTGTTGACGATGCCTTGGAGCGAGGCCAGTCCCTCGATGCCGCCAACGCTGTCGAGAGAGGCGCGAATCGTGCGCGCTTCCTCGACCGAGGGAATGACCTCTTTGTAGGTTTCATAGCGGGAGTAGCCGTCGTTGAGGAGCTTGACGGCTTGGGCGTGCTCGGGGCTCGACTCGCGGAACGCTTTAAGGGCAGCGCGGATTGCAGCAGTCGTTGGAGGCTGGGAGGGAGGAGCCTCTCCTCCTGCGGCGCCACCCTCAGATCCTTCTTCACCATCAGGAGAGGAAGTAGTTACGGCCTCGGAAGTTTCTATGGACTCGGGGGCGTTTGAATCGGCAGGCGGCGTTTCGACTTGTGACACGGAGCTTTCGACGGGTTCCGAAGCCGTAGATAAAATTGCTGTCGCGCTTTCGATAGCACTCATCAGAGCACTCTCCTAGTCGAGATACTAGATGTCGGCAGGGTAAATGTCAACTAGCTCATCGAAACGGATGATTTTTCATCCACGTTGAGAACAGGTTCCAGCCGATAACCGTCGCCATCCACAAAAACAGCAACAACACCCCCAGGCTTGACCAAGTTTTCCGGCTCATCGTTGCGCTCTCCCTTCAAAAGAGAATTTAGCACGTCGATGACGCTGTGATGAGTGAAAAAGGCGGCCATTTTCTCCTCGGCGTCGGCCAAAGCCCTTATAAAAAACTTTTCGAGCCGATTTTCGCAGTCGAGGCGCGATTCCCCAAGCGGAATCTTTACTTTTGGATTCTGCATGTAGAGCTTGAGGGTGTCCTTGCCCTCTTCCTCCAACGTGCCGGTCAGAACGCCGCGATTCCAGGGCAAAAGGGAGCGTTCCTGCTGGATGGGCTTGCCCAGCATGAGGGCCATCGTGACGCACCGGATGAGGGGCGACGAATAGACCTGCTGGATGTCGTAGTCGCTCAGGAAGTCGTAAACGACAGATGCTTGTTTAACGCCTTCCTCGTTCAGGTCAACGTCGGTCCACGAAACGAATACCCCCGAATCGGAGAGGGTGTCCAGACCATGCCGGATGAGAAAGGCGATGGGGTTACTTTGGCGGGGGCTGTTGGGGGCCATTGTTTTGTCCCGCCCTCTTCATTTTAGTGATGGTGATATTTTCAGCGGCCGGAACAGTCTTGGGAACAACCTGCTGGGCGATCTTGTGCTGTGTATCGGTGAGTTGTTTCTGCTGGATCGCGGGCGGCGCGGTGGTGATGCCGTTGTTGGCGAGCACCTGAGTCTCGGCGTCGGGCGGCAGCTTATCGACGGCAGCCGTGAAGTGCAGCGGTGTGGGCTGATGCGGCGCAAACTTTTTCGCAAGCTGCGCGTGCGACTGCCAGAAGAGGAACACGTTCTGGAAGCCGCGCTGCTGCTCGAAGATGCCACCCTTGAAGGAAACACCCTCGTCGCTGTTCAGCCACTCGAAGGCAGCCTGAGCCTCGACAGCATGGTTTTCACTCTCGTCCTGGGCGACGGCCACGCTGGGAACTTCCTGCGGCATCGACTTCATCGCTTGTTCGAGTTGCTGGAACATGCCCTCGGCCTCGGGCGGGATGGGAACACCCATCACCTGATCCGTCATCATGCCGATTTTGGCTTCATCCACCTGTTGCTGCATCTGGAGAAGCTGAGGATTGGGGAGGGGCTCGGTGTTCTTGAGAATTTCGATGGAGCCGAGAGCTTTCTCGGCGCTCTCCTCGCCGGGGATGGTCAGATCGGCCATGCGAATGTTTTGGGCGATGGCCCGCATGTTCTTCGTGGATTTGAGAAGCTCGGCGAAGAACGGGTTCTGCGGCGCCAGCGTGACGATCTCGGTGTAGCGAGTCTCGCGCTCACGGAACGATTCGGGAATGGCGCTGTCGTACTCGGGATAGATGACGATACTGCCCCGGAGGTCGTCAGGATCAATCTGGATGTTGCCTGTGTCCTTGTCGTAGGCGCTGATGACTTGAGAACGGTCGGCGGCGGCAAGAACAGCTTGGCGGGCAGCCTCGTTGAAGGCGGCATGGGCGCTTGCCCACGGCACACCGATGCGGCCGAGGGCGGTATCCCGCTGAATTTGGGCGCCCCCCACAGTCTCGGTTCCGGTGTCTCCCCCGAAAATGGAGGGGAGGGCTCCCGACAGGGATTCGGGGAAGGCATTGAAAAAGAGTTGGACAAAATCGGGCAGCGAGGGTTGCGGCTGCGGCGTCGGCTCGACGAAAACGAGTTGATCGACCGGCACACCAGGCTGACGTTGGAAGGGACCGGAGCCCCCAGGAGTGTTGTTCTGGTTGCTGAGCGCGGCCACATCGAAGGCTTCGGAGTCATAGTGGCGGCGCGGAATGGTGCGCTTGAAAAAATCATCCATGATGTCGAGATAGGCGTTGAGGCGCTTTTGAAGGGAGATCCCGTTGGTGCCGAGAGCGCGGCGGTTCTGTCCGATACCGGGGAGGCCGTGCGCCACAACCAGATGGTCGTCCATCGACTCGGCGCGGGCGCCCACGAAAGTTTGACCGGCGTAGATGACGAGGCAGCCGGTGGGAAACTTTTGCAGGAAAGATGCGCGAATGTCGTCGTTCACGATCTCGTCGTAGAACATTTCGGGCCGGAACCAAGAATACTGCTCGGTGACTTCCCGCATCATGGCGTCCCCGGTAACGTAGGAGCCCAAGAGCGCCAATTTCGTGTTCACGCGGGCGATCTTGTCGAGTTCGATTTCGCCGATGCCGCAGGAACCCGGTCGGATGTCCTTGGCGACCCAAGGGTAGCGGCACTTGGCGATGGCGACATCCAACTCACGATAGAGTTGAATGAATTGCATCTCCTTCATGTACTGCGCTTCCATCGGCACTTTGCCCTCGAGCTTCCCGTAGATCGACGTGATCTCGCGGCCCTTCGGATTGCCGCCCTCGTCGAAGCCGAACTTTTGTCCGTCGAGAACCAAGCGCGTGTAAAGGAGCGCCCGATCGTCCGTGTAGAAGTAATAGGCAATCTCGGCGAGTCGAGCGCGCAGGTCATTGTTCTTTTCATAGATCCTCTTGTATTTGTTGGCGGCTTTGGCAGCCCGGATGTCGGCGATTTTGTCGATGTCCTGGGGGAAGAACTGAATTTCGGGGACTTCGCGGGACATGGCCGATACGATGATGTCCTTGTCGCGGCCGTAGGTGTTGGTCGAGTAGAGGGCCGAGGAGTCGGCCGTCGATAGCGGCCCCCACTTTGAGCCTTCGCCGGGGAGCGACCAGCCACCGCCGCGCCGGGGAACAAGGTGTTGGTAGCTGCGCTCGAACAAACGGGCTTCCCATGCCTGTTCGACCTCGAAGCGGCGGGAGGCGACGTTGGTGCGCGCCGCGATGATGACGAGTTCGTGCATCACCTTTTTCTCGTCCTCGGTGAGTTCGACAAATTCGTTGGGGCTAAAATCCCACGCGGTATATTGGCCGGGAACGTAGTCCTGGGTGTCGGGGATGGTATCCTGCTCGGTGAACTGCTGGTTCGTCGGCGAGGACTCCTGAGAGTCGGGAACGGGGACGGTGTTAGTTGCCATCGGCAGATTCATCCTTGGGCGGCACGTTGGACCGAATGGCGCCCCTCTCCTGAGATCCGCTGAACTCCGGGTGGGCGCCCGAGAGCAGAAGGATTCGGGGAGTATCGAAAACCGGATGAGCGCCAGCGACTTTTTTACCGGAACCCCGACTCATTTTCTTTTTGTCCTTGTCGATTCCCGCTTTATACATTGTGCCTCAAAGTTTGGGCGGGTCAAAAACGTGGTGCGCTTCTGGCCCTTGGCCTTCGGGTTAGGTAAGCACCCTCGATGAGGGCGGCGGTATCAATTCCGCGTGCGCTCCCAGCCGCCCGGTCTAGGAGTTCTTCCCACGTTTCGACTTCGGCGCGTATCCCAGCTTCTTGCGCTTGTTCTTCGTCGCGTAGAACACTTGCTCGCCTTTTTTCTCACCGTACTCCTCGGTCATGGCGGCGTGGGCTTTCTCGGCTGAGCCCTTCTTGCCGCCGAACTGCGGATTGTATCGGGACAAAGGCACAGTCAGACTCCAAAGCCATGAGTACCGGCATCCTGATTGTCGGTTGGAGGGGCAGCGTCGTCGTGGACGGCCGACATCGAGATCTGTCCTCCACAGTGGGGACACGCAAAGGTTTCACCGGCCTCCTGCCGCTCATGCGCCGACTCCGAAGGAACCTTCTCTCCTGGCTTTCGTTGAGCGGTGCGGGCGTCGTGGGAGGTCATCATGGGGCGGTTCGTGAAAGGCGTTCCATCTTTTGCGATATGGGCCATCAGTTTTTCTCCTGGGGGGCGGCCTTCTTGTTGGCGGCCTCCAAACGATCTTCCTCTTCCATCTTGGCGATCTCAGTTTTCAGATAGGTTTGCCACGATGACTCGGGCGGCGCCTGCGTTTGCGCGCCAGTTGTAGGATGCACAAGACGGGGGCGCGCCGGATTCAGGGCGGGAATGAAATAGAGTTCGAGGCGTTCGAGCTTTCCCTTCAACTGCGCGTTCTCGTCGGCCAGTGTTTTGATCTGTTCGTCCCGCGCTCGTAGCTGGGAGCGAAGTTCGGCTTCGACCTTGGCGTTGGCTTGGAGCCACAAATCGCGGTATCGAGTGAAGAAGGAGAACATTAGTTCCTCAAGATCTTGCCGTCGGGTGTTCGCAGCCGGGACTCCCAACTGTTGCGAATGGGAGCTTGGGCGGCATCGCGGTCCATCGTGGCCTTGAATTGCGCGAAGTGACGGGCGAGTGGATCGGCGATGGCTTCGATGCGCTCTCGGTCTTGCTGCTCTTGCGGCTTCGCTCGGGTTCCCAACTGCCCGAAGAGGCCGTAAGTGAAACCATCATAGCAGTCGTCCGCTTTGTTGTCCACCTTGAGAACGTCGTCCAGGCGATCGGGGTCGCGTTGGAGTTGGGGGAGGGAGGTGATGATCTCGGGGCAGGTGTCGAGAATGACGAGATCGCCCTTTTGGAGCATGTTGTAGGCGAAGGAAGCGCGGCCGATGCGGTTGCGGGTGGCGGGAGAGACGGAACATTGACCGGCCTCGCGTAGCAAACGGGAGAGAACGTCGGCGGGAGTGAAGGCTTCCATCTGGCGCGAGAATTTTTCATGGGAGAAGTAGGCAGCTGCGAGCTTGACCGGGAAGTTGGTGCCGGGGAGCCGCAGTTTTTTCAAGAGCATGGAGACGATGGCGCCTTGGGCGGTTTCGCTGGTGACGATCTCGTTGAAGCAGACGGTTTTCATCCGGTAGTTGCCGGTGGCCGATGACCGAACCAGGGCTTTCGTGAAAAGATAGATCGCATTGTGGTGCGCCATGCCCCAGTCCCATCCGGCCCAGCAGGATTGATAGGGTTGCCACACGATAGCATCAGGATCAGAACGCAGATTAACGACGTGGTGTTCGGGGGAAAAGCAATCATAGTATTGTCCTTCCACTCGGTCGAGTAGGCCGAACAGAAATTTGTCGCGCTTCGCCGGAGGCAGTCCGTTGAGGCGGGCGATGATGCCGGGATCGCGTTCGAGGACGAAGGGGTTGTCCATGACGGTCGAGTGGGAAACGGCATATTGGGCGGGGTCATAGACGCAGCGGCGCTCGCCGATGTCATCGACGTACCACTTGCCGTCAGGGTCGCGCTTGGCTCCATCGACACCAACGGGCTTGCGATCGACGAAAAGGGATTTGTAGTAGAGCCAGAAGGGGCCGATCGGGTTGGTGCAGCCCCAAATCACGGGAGAGGGCATCTCGCCGGTTTTCGGGTTGGGCTGGCAGCGAGGGTTGATGGTGTTGCGGGAGATGAGAAGCTCGAAGGCGTCGGGCGAAAATTGGGCGCACTCGTCGAGGAGGATGAAGGGGTAGCCCTGGCCGAGGTATTGGAGGATGTCGCGTTCTAGGTTGTGGGTGCAGGAGCCGAAGAAGATGCGGGATTCGTGGCCCTCAACCTGGAAGGTGGCGATGTGCTTGGAGTCGTTCCATTTGTAGATGGGGCGGCCATCGACGGAGGCGAAAGCCCGGAGGTCGGTGATGGCGCCGCTTTCCAATTCCCGAAAAGTGCGGCGCAGAACGAGGATGTCGCAGCCGGGAAAGGTGGTCACATAGTTGATGAGGCCGAACATGAGGGCGCAGAAGGTTTTGCCGGAGCGAACGCCACCGACGCCGAGACGCATGGGAGCCGTGGCGTCGTAGAGTTCACGCTGCTTGGGCGTGAGTTGGAAGTCCAGCTTGGTGATCTTGTCGCTCAACGGGGGCACCCCTTTATGCTACGTGGCGGGCCGCTCAAGTTCAGGGGCAGTTTAGCACGAAACTAGCGGTAGAAGCGTTGGGAGCCGATTTGGACGAGGAAGGGATGGTTCACGATGTCATCGACGATGTGGATCTCGAACCAGGGAGATTTGGCTGATTTGGGATTTTCGTAGAAGTGAGCGCCGTTGGTGGTGTCGGCGATGGTGCCATCGAGGATGTAGGGAGCCTGGGTGATGCAGTAGGAGTATTGGGGGTCGCCGGGTTTGGGAGCGAGGTTGAACTCGGGGTCGGAAGGGATGGACATGGATGAGAATTGGTTCTTGCCGTAGATGACGGAGTGGAGGGTGAGGCCGAAGCCGGGGGCGCCGACGCGATTTTTGATGACGCACATGACGGCGCACATGCCGGGGGTGCCTTCGCCGCGAGCTTCTTTCCAGGCACAGAGGGCGAGGGATTCGAGGTCGGATTGGTCGAAGGTCATAATGAGATCCTAAAAAGAAAAGGGGGCCGTCATCCCTGCGGCCCCCCTCTCCCTTGGTACAACGACTAGCCGCCGATCGGCGCGGCAGGCTTGGCAGCGGCCGTGGGTGTGGTCGGTGTCGCCGGTGTGGCGGCCGGGGGCGCTTGGGCTGCGGCGACAGCGGCGTTGAGGGCGGTGATTTGGGCGTTGATGTTTTGGGCAGCAGCTTCGACGGAGGCATCGGGGTCGCCGCTGGCTGCGTTGGCTGCTTGCAGGGCGGTGACTTCGGCCTGGATCTCGGCGACGGCTGCGGAGACGGATGTGGCGAGTGCGGCGATTGCGTTTTGCAGGTCGGTTAGACCTTGAAGCTGAGTGCTCATCATTTTCTCCATTCTTTGAAGGATTGTGAGTTGTTCACGGAAGTTGGCGAGGACGAGTTCTTGGAACTGTGCTTCGTTCAGCATGGGGACATCATACACCGAGTTGGAAAGGGGGGAGTGAAAAATTTTGGATTTTTTTTTCGGTGAGGATCATTTTTTGACGGGGGTG
>Ga0116112_1001921_pt1 | contig 13164 bp, 15 predicted proteins | sample June2015DPH_8_15_FD_89721 | JGI IMG/M metagenome (GOLD analysis project Ga0116112, IMG submission 89721) | Peatland microbial communities from SPRUCE experiment site at the Marcell Experimental Forest, Minnesota, USA - June2015DPH_8_150 | ecosystem: Environmental > Terrestrial > Soil > Wetlands... | reverse complement strand
CTCAAGCTGTTGTTGCGCCCACAAACGAAGTTCCAACTACCGCCGCTCTGGCGGCTGAAACTCCTGTCACTGTCGCCCCAACAAATAAAGTTCCGGCTGCGGTTGTGCCGGTTGCTGAAGCTGCTGCAGCGTCCACAAACGAAGCTCCGGCTGCCGTTGCCCCGGTTACTAAAGCACCCACTACCGCCACTCCGGCAACTGAAGCACCCGTTGCTGTCGCTGCTCCGGTTGCTCAAGCTATTGCTGCGTCCACAAACGAAGTTCCAACTGCTACCGCTCCTGCGGCTGAAGCACCTGTCACTGTCGCCCCAACAAATGAAGTTCTGACTGCCGCTGCTCCGGTCACTGAGGTACGCGCTGCCGCCGCTCCGGTGACTGAAACTCCTGTCACCGCTCATACAAACGAAGCTCCGGCTGTCGCTGCTCCGGTTGCTCAAGCTATTATTGCGCCCACAAACGAAGTTCCAACTGCTACCGCTCCTGCGACTGAAGCTCCTGTCACTATCACCTCCGCAAAAGAAGCTCGGACTGTTGTTGTTACGGCTGCTGAAACACCCGCTGCCGCCGCGCCTGCGACTGAAACTGCTGTGACCGCTGCACCGGTCGCAACGACTCTGGCGACCACCCCTGCTCCTGCTCCTGAGGTGCCCGCCGCTATCACTCCTGCGATTGCAGCGTCAACCCCGACTAAACCAACGGTGGCACCGGCAATACCCAAGCCAACCCCTGCTCCTGCTCCTGAGGCGCCCGCCGCTATCACTCCTGCGATTGCAGCGCCAACCCCGACAAAACCAACGGTGGCACCGGCAATTCCCAAGCCAACCCCGGCACCTGCTGCGACCCGATCGTCAAGTCCACGGGCGCAGGTGGCGCCGACCTTTCAACTCAGGACCATTACTGGAAACACCTATAAGAATGTGTTTGTGGAAAAGGTCGTGTCGGACGGAATCATCATCAGCTATACGCCCGATAATGGCGGAATCGCAATGACCAAAGTCGATTTTTACGACCTACCCAACGATTTGCGGCAGCAATACGAACGGAAACCCTGAGACACCGGGTCATAAGAAGGAAAAGGCTGAATACAAAGGCTCCCTGCTTGGCCCTGATTTCGACGCGCAGACGATGGCCGGTTATCGGGTGAAGGTGGTGTGCAGACACCCAACGATTCGCGCCCGGGCTCGGCCCCCGCAGCCGCCGAGGACTGCTTTCGAAAGGTTCATTTCAGACGGTGTTCAATGGCGAAAGCACAGCGACAATATCAAGAACAAAAATAGAACCCCGAGCGCTGCAATAATCCATCCTTTGACGCTGGTCCGACGCGCCGGTTCATCCGGATTTGTCAAAAATGCAATGGTGGGAGTGCGGTTCGATTGTTTGTCAAGCGCCTGGGCGGCAATGGCTACGACGAGGCCCAACATGGCCGGCCCTGCAAAGAGGACCCGGTATCGCTCCGGCAACACATCATAACAGATAATCAGGCTGCCAGCGGAAATGAAGAACACGGCACCGCCGGTACAACTGAGTCTTGTGTATTTCGTGGGGCGGCGTTCCCAATAACGATTGACCGGGCGCGTCCTGAGACGAATCGGCACGGCGCCGAGCGCGCTGAGAACTCCGCTGGCTATGACCACGATGCCAATAACCGTATTACTCATGTGCGGATGCAGGTTAACAGGCAGCAGGCGAATTGCCATCAAGGTTTATCGCCGAAACGGTGTAGCCGCAACATTCATGTTGCGTGGGAACGCAAGCTGAAGCTTGCAACTAAGAGATGACCGCGAAAAGGCGCCCGTCCACCGTAGCAGAGCTACTGCGGAGGATGGACAAGGGGCGCTAAAAGTTTTGTGCGTTTTGTGTCTCTTTGAGGTTCAAATCCGTGTCCATCCACTGCGTTCGCCCACATTGGACAGCTTAAAGGCTCATTGTGGCTTCTGCTACCGGCGTGACTTTGCCACCGACATCAATCCCGTCCTGACCCCGGTCCCCGTGGAGGTGAACGTGCAGAAGACTCCGGCGCTTCATCTTCGTTCCCTGTTCATTGATGAACCGCGTGCCCGCGGCGCTCGCTATGAGGCCGTGCCGGATCATAAATGCGGCCAGGGGACCCGCCGAGCTGCCGCTGGCCGGATCTTCGGCGATGCCGTACTCGGGAGCGAACATGCGTGAGTAGGCTCCTTCGCGGATGGGCGTGAATACCATCACGCACATCGGCTCCGTAAGTCCCCCTTTGAGAGCCGCGGAGCCGCGGGAATCGAGCCAGGCGCGATCGACCGCGTCTTTGTCCTTCAACGCGATGAAGACAGTAGGATTACCCGCGCTCAAGAGTTGCGGAGTTACCTCGAGCAGATCGCGGGTGTCGAGTCCGATGGCCTGCGCGCAAACCGCCCGGTCGAAGGTCCTTCCCTCGTTGATTGGCGGGGTGCGCAGCCAGATCAACGGACGTGGGCCTGTGTCCACACAAATCGGGACGGGGCCGACTTTCTCCTCCAACACAAAGCGCTCGCGGTTCGCCGGTACGATTCCCTCGTCCCGCAGCACGAAGCTCGTGCCGATGGTGGGATGGCCGGCGAAAACCATCTCTTGCATCGGTGTGAATATTCGGACGCCCACTGCGCAATCGGCCCGGGTTGCCGGAACCACAAAGGTCGTCTCCGACAAGTTCAGTTCTTTGGCGATTTTTTGCATCGTCACATCGTCGATTCCGGAAGCGTCAGGAAACACCGCGAGGGGGTTTCCTTCCAGCGGTTGATCGGTAAAGACGTCAACGACTCGATAACGGTATGAACGGACGCTGCTCATAGGCTTCTCTCAATTGTCTAACCGGTATTTGGCCGCAGAATGTGCATGGGGTTGTGCACGGGCGACTTTTCCAGTGCGGCTGTCAGCATGTGGTCATGAAAACCGATTGGCGAATGTTTATCAAGGATTCACTGGTCCGAAACCGTACCGTCGCATTCGTTTGAACCGAAGGGAACAACGTTAATGAAGAGAACCATTTTTCTCCCTCCGTTCCCTTCGTTTGCTTCTGTTCAAAAATGCGTGGACAAAAATCCTCGCTCTTGATGAGCTATTCCTGGACGCGCCTGGCTTCCCACTCCTGCGTCCGGATGCCCGCGATAGAAGATTCCTTTTCGACCTTGCCTTTGATGATGTCACCGCTGATCGTGCCTTGAAATTTCCAATGCGACATGTAGTTCGTGTCGGGTGGCTGGGGCACGCCATTCTTGCTCAACACTTGCGCGAAAAAGTGAACGGTAAAAGTGATTTCACTTCCCTTGAGTTTCCCGTCCTGGATGGCCAATTCCTCGATTTTGGTCCCGGTATTACGAGTAAGCGTACCGGTTAACTTGTCGCCTTCGAACTTGAGTTTCAGAGTCGGCGAATAAGTTGACTTGGGCGCGGGCGTCACTTTCCAGGTTCCGGTGGGATTGTTGGTCGGCTGGTTCTCTCCGGCGCCAACGCGCAAGGTTGAGATGCAAACGGTCAGGAGCAATACGGTCAAATAAATGTCAGGATGTAGTTTCATAGGTATTTACGTGGTTCAGGATAGAATTTCACATAGCTCTTTCGACAGTTGTGCAATCAAATCGTCACGCCCGATGCCGCCTGACGGGGATCAGGCCGCAAAGTATGCACGGGCTACAGCTTCGAATGGCTCCCGTTCGCCGCACCGTCTTGTCGGACAACCAGAATTGTAAACCTGCTCTCCAGGTAGTTGTCGAACGGGATTCCAGAAATCAAGCCGCCAACGATGCCCGCTCCGGTCCCAGCCACCAATCCAAAACGCGTGCCGGCAAGATACGCAAACGGAACTCCGCAGACACAACACCCCAGCACCATTAAAGGCCAATAGTACCAGCGGTGTTTTCCGGCCAAAGGTTTCTTGCAGCAGGGACACGGAAACCTGCCGAGCGGCGCTGTGAGATAACGCCGCCACGTCAGGGGGAACTCAGCAGAACATGCGGGGCATTTCATACGCTTGTCCAATTGGTATCAGGCCGCAGAGTTTGCACGGGAGATTTTTCCAGTGCGGCTGTCGGCATGGGTTTATCAAAGCCGATTGGCGAATTTCCATCAAGGATTATCACCGGACGGATCTAATTGCGCCGCGTCATTGTCTCGATAATAACAGGCAGAGCGACAAGACCACACCGAATAAAAATGTTCGCCAACCCCACCGATAGAATCCGGCTAAACTCTCCGGCACTGACTTGACCCCGAACGTGAAAAACCGGCCGCTCCGGTAAACCGGAAGCTTCGCATAAATAATCAAGGTCGCTCCGGATATCAGCAGAGCCAAACTCGCGAAGAAAAAATAAATCCACGGCAGGCCGCTCAGGTTCAAGAAAAACAGCAAAACTTGCGAAAAGATGACGGCAAGCAGAACGGTGAGCAAAAATCCCCAATGCTCCAAAAACGTCTGGAAACCGTTGTTTTGGCTACGATATTCCATAGTGGTCTAATGGCTGAAACAGCGCCATGCGGGAACTGCGTTGTCAATCCTGACTTATCGGAAAACCGATGTCGCCGCGGATGGCAGTCGGCGCACCCCTTTTAATCAGCGCGGAGTGATGTCAACCGGCTGCCAGCTTGCGATGTTGTCAGCCGGCGCGGTCATTTGTTTGGTGAATAGTAAAGCTCGACCGCGCGCTCGGCCTCCTGACGAGAGATGGCCGTAAGCTGGACAACTTCGAACACCTGCTCTCTTGGACCGGTCGAGCAGGCAATGATGACCTGGAAGTAGTCGCGACGCTGCTGGGGTGTGAGTGCTGTCGCGGCCGTGCATCGCTGGTAGGTCGAGGCGATGTGGAGCCAAATGGCAATCTCCTGCCTGGGATAAAGATCTTTCCGAAAACCATCCTCCCACGCTTCAAGCGTCTTCGGGAAAACTTCATCCAGGGATGCCTTGATACGGCGAAGACGCTGGCGAATGTTTTCGGTGAATGGGGGGTGACGATACGGCCCGCCGATTTGAACATTTGCGGCTGCGACCCAGACAAGGCCGATGCCCGCGACCACGGCCTCAATCATGCCCGGCGCGAGCTCGGATGCAGGGATGGACGACAGTTTTTTTGTGGTTAAGTCGTAAACCTGAACTGTCTTTGTCATGTTGTGACCTCGCGGTCAGGATGGAACCGCCTGACGACCAGACAACTGAGCCACGCCGGAACCACAATGTCAACTACGAATGCAGAATCCCGCAGGCGCGGGATGCACCCGTGGTTTGCTGCATCCGATTTGTCCGGCCATCAAGTAATTCGCTTTCGATACACGTTCTGAGTCTTGGTATTCGCATAACCAAGCGCAACGTAAAACCCATGACTCTCCGCCCGTTTCACATTGCTGCGCACGACAATTGCCCCGGCACCCACTTGCGCAGCCCACGCCTCAGCGGATTCGACCAGCAACTGTCCGATGCCACAGCGGCGCATCTTTTTCGCGATAACCAGTCCGACGATCTCGACGCGGAAGCCCGATTCCAAAACCTCGGAACTGTGTGCCTGAAGCCAGCCGCATATCTCCCCACTTTCAGATTGCGCCACCACCACCAAATCGTCACCACGACCAACCAGCCTCGATAGGCGTTTGCGCAGGCTTTTGCCTTCTGCCGGATAACCCAACTCTTCCACCAGAGGTGCAATTGCTTCTGCATCTGCCACGGTCGCCGGCCGCACTGAAATTCCAACGCTCATCGTGCCTGACTGCTGAGAACAGAGCCACGCCGGAACGGCGATGTCAATCCCGGCCTGTCAGGAAATTCCGAAGGCTTTCGGGGCAGGCACAAGCATCAACTCGCAAGCTTCTTGGCCATGCAGACACTTAGCGGCGATTCGATATACTCACCGAACGCCGGAATCCGCTCAAAACCCGCCCTCGCATAGAGTGCCAGTGCCTCCGGCTGGCGCTCGCCCGTCTCAAGCACAATGCGGTTAACGCCGAGGCGACGGCTTTCCGTTTCAAGTGCTAGAAGAATCGCGCGACCGACTCCTCGCCCGCGGTTGTTGGGTGTGACGTACATCCGCTTGATCTCGGCGGTATCGTCATTCAGCCGGCGGATGGCTCCGCACCCGGTGGGTTTGCCGTTGGCGTAGGCAACGAAGAACGCTCCTCGCCCGGCGACAACCTCATCCGGATCCAGTCTGAAATGGTTGGCGCCTTCTTCGGCATAACGCGTGGACAGCTCCGCATTGAGGGCCAGTATCAGGGATGTTGCGACTGGCGAACGGATGTCTTCGCGGTGAATTTCAATCGTAGCTGAACCAACGTATGACATGATGATGATGCCTTGCGATCAAGAATTGAGCCGAGCCGGAATAGTGATGTCAATCCTGACTTGTTGGGAAACTGATGTAGCCGCGACATTTATGTCGCGCAGGCACGCAAGCTGAAGTTTGCGGCTACAAGACGACCGGCTCGCGAGCCATCGGTGTTAATTGGAGTTCGCGGCAGCACACCGGTCAGCTGTTCCTTCCTCTGTGCTCTCTCAGCAAATCTGTGACCAGCACACCGTCAATGGTCATTCCCTCAAGGTTGCAGTTGATGATTTTGACGCCCGACATATCCACGTTTCGGAAAATGCTGTCGCAGAGCATAGCTTCCTCGAACGTGACCGGTCGCTGACGTGCCTGCATGCCGTCCTGGTCGGGAGGCGGGCCGATGTGCTTGAACTTTGCGCCGCTCAGGTTGGCCGCCGAGACCTGAATGTCGCTCAGATTGATATTGTGAAATCGCGCCTTGCCGAGATTCACATCGTTGAAATCGGCTCCCGACAAATTCACGTCGTGAAACCTGGAGCCGGAAATATTCGCGTGTTCAGCGAGGTGCTTTCCGCAGGTGATGGTTGATTGCATGGGTCGGGTCCTTTCGTTTTTGGCCAACGGTCAAAGAAGGCATGAGTTGAGCCACGGCTAAACCGCGATGTCAATCCGGTTTGTCGAGAATCCGACGGATGCGGAAAAATACGAAATGCGCAGCGGCTTGCCGCCGCAGCCAGAGCAGGACAGGCATCCTGCCTGTCTCCGTGCTTATGATCTCAACAAGTTAAAGACAGGCAAGATGCCTGTCCTACGTGCCCGGTTGAGCCGATGCCGTCCGTTTGGCGGCGTGGTTGCGGATGCCGCCGAAATTCCCCTCCTCGCAACACGCCACAAATCCTTCCGTCACCGCTTTCAATTCCTCCCAGCGGGCGCGGATTTGTTGGGCTTCCGGCTGCGTGATGGCGTCGTCGGCGGTGGCGGTGGCGATGACGTGGAGCAGGTCGGCAAATTCCTGCACGATCTGGTTGGTGGCGGGAATCAGGTAGTGCGGGTGCGGAATATTTTTGGGATTTTGAATGAAGAACCCGCCGGCACGCTGGCAAATCCATTGGACGAGCCGGTGGTCGCCAGTGCTGTTGAGCAGGGCTTCGATACGGTCGAGCGGGTTGCCGGTGCCGCTGCCGGCGGCGTGTGTCGGCGGTTCGGCCCATTTATAGACCATCGAAAGCGACAGGCCGAGGTCGGCGGCGACCTGTTTGGGTGTCGTTTTATCAAAAACCTCGCGGAGCAGTTCGTAGGATTGCATCGGCAGACGATGAAAAAGCCGGGGCCGCTTGGCAAGCGGGAAGCGTTTGGAGCAGGGGGAATCGTTCTCGTCGTCGTTCTCCTCCTCGAAAATTACCGGAAATCGAGAACGAGAACGAGCAGGAGGACGAGGACGATTTTGGAAATATCCGGCACGCTAAAGCGTGAACTCCAACCAAACACTTACAAACACTGCCCCAAATTATAGATGCGGTTCCGGTCAGGCTGGTGTTTGATACACACGACGCATGAACTATGACCCTAAAGTCTGGATTTTGTTTCCTGCTTGCGTTGGAGGCGGGTTGGGATTTTACTCGCACCAACAACAATTCAGCGAGGTCTTATGATTGTCTATGGAATCTGTCTGGTGGCGGGTCTGATATTCACCCTGATCAGTGTCATGGCCGGGCACTTCTTCGGGCATGGCGACCACGTGGCGGGCAGTGGCGGTCACGTGGAGGCGGGCGCGGACGCCAGCGATGCGCCGGGCATCTCCATTTTCAGCCCCACGATCATCGCCTCCTTCATAACGGCCTTCGGCGGGTTCGGACTCATTTTCACGCAGTTTCCCAAAACGAGCAACGCAGCGTTCAGCGCGCCGCTCTCCCTCCTCGGCGGTCTGGCGGTGGCGGGTGTGTTGCTCGTATTTTTGCGCTCGGTGTTTCGCCACACACAAAGTTCCAGCGAATCCCACGTGGCTCAGTTGGTGGGCGCGGAAGCCAATGTCATAACGCCCATTCCGGAAAACGGCGTGGGTGAAATTGCCTATGTCGTGGGCGGAACGCGTTATTCGGCGCCGGCCCGCGGGGAAAACGGCGTGGCGGTGGCCAATGGCAAGACGGTCAAAATCACCCGTATCGTTGGAACCCAGTTTTACGTCACGTCGGTTTAGAACCCAACAACTCAACCTCATTAAATCATTATGCACCTGAACCTCACGCCCATGTTGGCCGAACTGAACTTCATGCAGGGCGGCATCGTCATCATCGCTGCGGTCGTCATCGTCATCGTGGTGTTTCTGCTGCTTTACATGGTATTCAGCCGTTACACCAAGGTGGGGCCGAACCAGGTGCTGGTCGTGTCCGGCATCAAGCACCGTGAGCAGGATGGCACGAAGGTCGGCTTCCGTATCGTCAAGGGCGGTGGCACGTTCGTCTGGCCGATTTTCGAAAAGGTGGATGTCCTGTCGCTCGAACTGCTCACCATTGATGTGCAGACGCCGGAGGTTTACACCAGCAAAGGTGTGCCGGTGAAGGTGGACGGCGTGGCCCAAATCAAGGTCAAAGGCGACGATGTCTCCATCCGCACCGCGGCGGAACAATTTTTGAGCAAAGGCGTTGACGACATCAAAAATATCGCCACGCAAACGCTCGAAGGCCATTTGCGCGCCATTCTTGGCACCATGACGGTCGAGGAAATTTACCAGAACCGCGACGCCTTCGCCCAGAAGGTCCAGGAAGTGGCCGCTGGCGACATGGGCAACATGGGGCTGGGCATTGTCAGCTTCACCATCCGCGACATTCGCGACGCACAAGGTTACCTTGACGCCCTCGGCAAACCGCGCATCGCCCAGGTCAAACGCGACGCCATCATCGCCCAGGCCGAGGCCGACCGCGATTCGCAAATCCGTTCCGCGCAGGCGAAGCAGGCCGGGCAGGAAGCGCAGTTTGCCGCCGATACGAAAATTGCCGAGGCGCAACGCGATTATCAATCGAACGTGGCGCAATATCAGGCCACGGTGAACCAGCAGAAGGCGCAGGCCGACCTCGCCTATGATTTGCAGAAATTCAAGACCGGCCAGCTTGTGAAGGCCGAGGAAGTTCAGGTGCAAATCATCGAGAAGCAAAAGCAAATCGAGTTGCAGCAGCAGGAAATCCAGCGCAAATCGCGCGAACTCGAAGCGACGGTGCAAAAGCCCGCCGATGCCGAGCGTTACAAAGTCGAAACCTTAGCCAACGCGAAGAAATTCCAGTTGGAAACCGAGGCTGCTGGTTCCGCTTCCGCGACCAAGGCGACCGGTTTTGCCGGTGCCGACGTCGTCAAGGCCACCGGTATTGCCGAGGCCGAAGCGAACAAGGCGCGCGGTCTGGCCCAAGCCACCGTCATCGAGGCGCAAGGCAAGGCGACCGCCGAAGCGATGCGCGTGAAGGCCGAAAGCTTCAAGCAATACAACGAGGCGGCAGTCATCGAAATGATCGTGCGCGTGCTGCCGGAAGTGGCGGGCAAGATCAGCGAGCCGCTCAGCAAGATGGAAAAGATGGTTATCATCAATAGCGGCAGCGGTCCCGGCGGCGGCGCGAGCAAACTGACCAGCGACGTGACCACCATCATCAGCCAGTTGCCGCCCGTGCTGGAAAGCCTGACCGGCGTGAAGTTCGAGAAATTACTCGAACAGGTGCCGGCGTTGAAAAAGGCGATGGGGAAAGGCGAAAAGGAGTAATAATAACGGGGCGGAAATTTCGCGTCCCACAAAAGAATGCGTTTATGGACAAGCAACTTCAATGTCCGAAGTGCGGTCAGCAGATGCTGGAGGGTTACGTGCCGGAAGCGAGTCAATCCCGTGCTGGAAGGTCCAGGTGGGTCAGCGGCTTGCCGGAGGTGGGTTTTTTTGGCCTGAGTTTGCGGGGCAGGGAAATAGTTGAGATTCGAACTTTCCGTTGTGCGGGGTGCGGTTATCTGGAGTCCTATGCCTGGAAATAGGCCCTGAACTGCGGGCACAAACTATGAACGTCTGCCGTTCGCAAAATAATCGGGTGCTGGCCGGGGTTTGCGGCGGGCTGGCGGAACATCTGGGCTGGTCGCCGTTTCGTCTGCGCGTGATCTGGGTGCTGGCGACAATTTTTACGGCGTTTGCCGGCGTGATTATTTATCTCGCGCTCTGGTTCCTGATGCCAAAGGCACCGTTGCCCACGCCTGCCTTTGACTCGCCGCCGTTGCAGCCGTGGAAGAAGTCGGCTTGAAATTTATGATTCGGGCAGAATTTATTCAGAAATTTGAAGCGTCAAAAAAAGTATCGAAACGCCTTGGTTTCTGGTTTCTTTTTTGGCTCGCAACTTTTGCGTTTTGTTTATGGTTGTTGGCGTTTCACGGTGAAAGTATTTCTTCTGGTGACATAACTTTCCTTACAGTGGCCACAATGATTATTTTTAACTGTATTTTGTTGGTCATCAGTATTCGCGAAGAGCGACAAAAGCGGATGTTTGGATTGTGCTGTCCGAATTGTAAACGAGACATATTTGGTTCCGATGCGAAAGTCGTGTTAGCAACAGGAAAATGTGGACGATGCGGGGTAACCATTTTAGACAACGCAGAATAGTTCTTTATGCGCCTGTTTGAAGCCATCATTGACGCGAATCACAGGGCGGTGGCCGGTGACAAGGAAGCCGGTCTGCATCCGGCGGATTTCGAGAATGAACTGCCGGTCATCGCGCTGACGTGCGTTGACCCACGGTTGAACGCGTATTTTCCCAACGCGCTGGCGTTGCCGGCGGAGGGGTTCATCTGGCTGCGCAACGCGGGCAACATCATCACTGGCCCGCTCTCCAGCACCATGCGGTCGCTGGCGCTGGCCTGCGCAGTCAAAGGCGGCAGAGAAATTGCCATTATCGGCCACACGGATTGCCAGATTTGCAAAACGACCACGATGCAGTTGCTCGACAAGTTGAAGGAGCTGGGCATCGAGCGGCATCTGTTGCCGGACAACATCAATGAGTTCTTCGGGATGTTCAGCAGCGAACGGCAGAACGTCATCAAGGCGGCGGACATTGTCCGACACAGCCCGCTCATCGGCCCGAGGATTCCCGTGCATGGACTGTTGCTGGACATTGAGAGCGGCCGGCTGGACTGGATAGTGAACGGTTATCAGACTTTGGAAATGGCGGGCAGCCAGTTGCGACAACCGGCGGGCCCCATCGGCCAGGCGCTGGAATCGCTCGGCAGTTTCAACATCGGCGAAATGAAATTCCCGGAAACCAAGATCGGCGAGCTGGCCACGAAGGCCGAAGACTGGCTGGCGAAGGAAACCGGGAAGCTCGGGCCAGGGGTGGCTGAGACAATGCAAAAAGTTGCGCCAGTTGCCCAATCGGTGCAGGAAATGGCGGGGCAGGTAGCTACGTATGCCGAAAAACGTTGGCCGCAGCCGCCGGCACCGAAGCCGCGACCCACTGCGCCGCCGAAAATTCCGGTGCCGCCGCCCATTCGTCCCAAGGTTATTCAGCCACCAGACAAACGGTAAATGGGGATTATTGACGGGCTACCGGTTTCCAAGCAGACGTTTAAGTTGGAATAAACCAATCACCGGATCGGAGGCCGGCGCTCCGGCAGAAATCGCAAATGTGCGTCATGTCCGGTGATTTTCGGGGTTGAAAGCGCTGGGGGAACGGGTAGAATGCCCACATTGGTTCGGGGCGTAGCGTAGTTTGGTATGCGCGCTTGCTTGGGGTGCAAGAGGTCGTGAGTTCAAATCTCACCGCCCCGACCATTTTCGCATAAAGGACTTGTTTACAGGGGTTTTTGACTTCAGGTATTTTTGACCTTGGCACCGGTAATGCTTAATGGAGAAGCATGAGTATTTTCACGGCCCAAGTCAATCGCAGCAAACTTTACCATACGATTGCCGCGATAAGGCCGATCAATGACGCACGTATCAACCGACTCGATCTCCTGGGCGGTGTGATTGTGCCCTTTCTGTGCGTGGCGGTCGTGAATTTAGTGCGGCTGTTTTGCACGCATTGACCACGAAGGGGGGAAACGTCAGCGCGACGTGGGATTTTGCACCTGCGCCCTTTTTATTCCTGCGCAATGTTCGGTGTGAGGGTGATGTCTATGTCTCCAACCGCCACCTCGAAAGGCTGGCCGGGGCGGGTGAACACCCGGGTGACAATAAAACTCGTTGTTTTGCCATCGGCGCTCCTGGATTGGAGTGCAATCATGAGCTGGAGAGTGTTGCGGTCGAGCATTTTTGGCGTGATGGTGCAACTCCGGCCTCTGCCCAGTTCAAGATGGGTTTCGCGAAGGTTGGTCAGCTCGAGTTCACCGAGGTTTTTGGCGTTCGCGGGTGCGGAAATTGCCGGGCTTGAATTCGTTACCACCGGGCTTGGGCCTGGTGTGTGTTGCTTCGCCGTCGTTGAAGTCGAAGTCTTCGAACAACTGAATGGCCACAGTCCCCAAAGGCTGATGGCTGCGATGACGGCTATGCGCGACACACCCATGCCTGACGGGCAGCAATTGGCAGGCCGTTTGAGAAGGGACGGGGCAAAGCCGGGATGGCAGACACCTTAGCGCGGCTCCCGGGCGACAAACGCCACAGTGTCTCAAAAAGTGCAGGGAATGTCAGAAATCTAGTCCACGCGGTCGAACACCAATATATCCCCGTCGCAGGTCGTCATGGTCAGCCGGCCCTCCTTGATTTGGACTTTCAGGGGGTCGGGTTTGCCGTTATTCGTGAACAACAAGGTGTAACCGTCATCGGCAGTTTCCCATCGGCCCGTCAGCATCGAGGCATCCGTGTCCGGCAACGAACCGCGCCGAAGCAGGTAAATGATCATGGGCCACAGGTGCAACGTGGCCGTTTCGCCCGCTGACAACAATCTCAAGCGCG
>Ga0116112_1001915_pt1 | contig 13191 bp, 11 predicted proteins | sample June2015DPH_8_15_FD_89721 | JGI IMG/M metagenome (GOLD analysis project Ga0116112, IMG submission 89721) | Peatland microbial communities from SPRUCE experiment site at the Marcell Experimental Forest, Minnesota, USA - June2015DPH_8_150 | ecosystem: Environmental > Terrestrial > Soil > Wetlands... | reverse complement strand
CGTCGAGGGCGGTTCCCGTACCGGCGGGTAGTCCGGCTGATGGCTGAACGTCAGTAGTGACGTCAAGCGAAGCGCCGGTTCCTGCCGCCAGCTCTATCGCGATACCGAGGTTCGCGGCGGCATTGAGGGACGCGCCGGTTCCGCTCGCTAGTGCGATGTTCGGCTCTACGTCAGTAGTCGGTGCTAGCGACGCGCCCGTGCCAGCGGCCAGTCCAGCGTCTGCGTAGGTAGCCGCAGACACTACGACGGTGGCGTCGAGCGCGGCGCCCGTACCGTCTATGGCGCCCGCGCTTGCGTCTACCTCGGCGGTAGGAGCGAGGGCCGCGCCAGTACCAGACGAGAGCGTAGCGGTAGCGTCCGCCTCGGTAGCAGGCGCGACGGCCGTGCCCGTCCCGGAGGCTAGACTAGCGGAAGCGTCAACCTTGACGGCAGGGGCAACAGGTGTTCCGGTGCCAGCGGAAAGCACGGCTGCTGGTTCTACGTTCGCGGTGGCAGCGAGGGCTGACCCGGTACCGCTCGCCAACCCTACCGCGATGCCGAGGCTCGATGCCGCGTCGAGGGACGCGCCTGTACCACTCGCGAAGGTAGCGCTCGGCTCTACGTCCGTAGCGGGAGCAAGGGCTGAGCCAGTTGCGTCTTGGCCGAGGTCCGCTCCGGCAGACGCACTGATCTGGGCTATCGGGGCAAGTGAGGTGCCGGTCCCAGCAGCAACGCCAGGAGTCGTACCGATCCCAGGCTGGAGCGCCGCGCCCATCCCCGACGCGAGTCCCGCCGCCGCGCTGATAGTAACCGTCGGCTGTAGCGACGCGCCGGTGCCAGAGGCAATCCCAGCGCTTGGCTCGACGTTCGCCGTCGGAGCCTGCGCCGCGCCAGTACCAGTAGCTAGGCTAGCGGAGGCATCGATCTCGACGGCGGGAGTAACAGACGTTCCGGTACCAGTGGGAAGCCCGGCATTCGCATAAACGGGCGCGGGAACGGTAGCGTCAAGAGCAGCCCCGGTCCCGTCGGCAGTCGCAGGCGCGACCTCCACGTTGACCGCTGCGTTTATGGACGGATAGGCTCCGGCAGGGGCTGGCCCACCTAGACGAAGCGGAAGTCGCATCCCCTCGCTAGGGGATGGACTGCCGGACCCAAAGCCCGCCGCGAGACCCGCTGGGGCGCTAGTGGTAGCGGTGGGATCGAGCGCTGCCCCAGTCGCACCAGCTACCAGGGGCCCGAGTCCGGGACCGCTCGTAGCCCCCCCGGCGAGACCTGCCGCCGGTTCTACAGACGCGACCGACTGAGGCGAGGCGCCGACTCCAGTCGCTAGACCAGCGGCTGCGCTTGATACCGTGACCGTAGGCTGGAGAGCCGCGCCGGTCCCCGTACTTAGGTTAGCCGTTAGAGCAACGCTATCCGACGCCGCCTGCGCCGCTCCGGTCCCGCTCGCCAAGCCGGGAGTAGTACCGAGCCCCGGTTGGTAGGCGGCGCCCGCGCCGGAGGCTAGCCCAGCGGGAACGGCGACCGTCTCGCTGGCTGCTAAGGCGGCGCCCGCGCCGGTGGATAGCCCAGCGGCCGACCTGACGGTAACTGCGGGAGCGGCTGCTGCTCCGGTGCCGCTACCGAGACCCGAAGCTGGCTTAACGTTGGGGGAAGCGTTACTCGTCGCGCCCGTTCCGGTATCGAGAGGTGCTGCTACGCTGATCCCGGATACGAAGGAGACGAGCAGGACGGCGGCCCCAGTGATCGAGGTCGTCGAGAAGGCAAAGGAGTCCGACTCTGGCCCAGTGATCGAGGTGCAGGGACCGTAGCCAAAGGAGTAGTGGCGGGCGATACTGGTCGAGTTGTTCTGGGCGGCGGTGATGGTCGTTGCGCCGCCCGTGACGGTATGGGTTAGGCCCGTCGAGCTGACGGAGCCGGAGTAGAAAGCGGCGCCGACGGCCGCTACGAGATCACCTACCGAGGCGTCGTGAGCGCCAGCCGTCCCGACGATCGGAGTGCTAGTACCGGCCGCACTCCCCGTCTGGTCGTACGCCGTGGCGTAGGCTACGCCGCTGAACTCGCCGACGCGAGCTTGGATGTAAGTGCTCGCGCCCATCGCCGGGATAGTAGGTGCCGCGTCACCACCGGCAGCCGATGCCATCTTCCAGTAGAGCGACACGCTCATAGACGTGCCGGCCTTCTGGACGACGTTCCAGCCGCCGATGGCACCGGGTAGGGTAGCCGTTCCGTGAACTGCTACCCAGCAGGCTAGGAAGTGATTGGCAGTACGGTTCTCGCTCGTCCCCCATGCGGGGGTTACGGCGGCATTAGCGGCCCCTAGTGAGACCGCTCCGATCGTACCGACGAGCGCGACTGCCATGAATTACAAGGGCAACCGTAGTCCGACCAGACTACGGGTCAGACTGTGATTTGGAGGATGTTCCCGGACGACCACACGACCGTGAACGTCCCGAGGGTGACGGTATTGGTTCCGCCGAAGTAGTTGAAGCAGATGCCCTGACCGCTCACTGGCGTAGTGATCGTCTTGTCATAGACGAGGCAGCCGTAGGCGGCAGTTAGCGTCGTAGTCGCGTTGGCGCTGGCCGTATTCGCGGCGCCGAAGCTGTAGACGTTGGAGGTAAAGGTCGACGTAGCAGAGGCGAGCGGGCGACCGAGGTACGGCCAGCCTGCCGGTGCGGATGTTCCGGTATCTACCAGGTTCGGCGCGCTACCGCCAGTCCACACGCCCGCGGAGTACGCGGTGTTGGCGCTGGTAACCGTCTGGTCTGGCGTGACGCTGTTGTTATACAGCGCGACCTCGATAAGCGCGTCGCTCCCGAGGCTGATCGCCGTCGTGTTGTTCAGCTTGTCGGTAATGAACGAGGTGAAGATCTTGCTGTTAGTCCAGCCGGCCATTTATTCTCCTTTCGCGGCTGCGAGGGCCGCCTGAGCCGCGGCGAGGGAGAGTTCCGCGCCAGCGAGATGTTCCTTCTGCCGCTCGACCGTCGCCTGCGTCTTTACCACGACCTGCTCAAGGAAGGCGATGTCACCCTCGGAGGGCGCAGGGGGTGCCGAAACGGCTGCGATATCAGCGACGGTAGGCTCGACAGCGTCGACCGTAGCGTCGAGGGCGGTACCGTCTCCGCCTGAGATTTCCGTCATTGACCTATTTCTCCTGTTGCGGTCGGGGCGAAGACTACAGCGTCCGTCCCGTCATCTCTGGTCGTAACGATGGACATGACCGGTCGTCCGCGATCGTCCCGCGTGACAAGCTCATCGCGCACGTAGTCCTCACGGTCGCGCTGCTCGACCCTTGCCCTAGTACCGGCGGGCACCATCGGCGCCGTCAGCATGTGCAGCTTCGGGCAGGTATGGAAGCGCGTATGCGGATTAGCGACGCGCGGTATCGTCTCCTCAAGGTGGCAGTTCGGACAATACCACGACTCCGTAAGGTCGAGCACGATACTCAATCCGGTCAGTACCCTTCTTAGTAGCGCGGTGGGTCGGTTGCCTCGCCGTCCGCTAACGGCGTCTCAGCCGAGGGTTTCACTCGGTCATTGGGCCGACCCCCGCTTGGTTTCGGACTTTGCCCTGCATCTGCGACAGACCCAGTTAGATCCGTCCCAGACGATGTGTCTCTTGCAGTGCGGATGCCCGCAGATCGCGCAGGTCTCTACGGTATATCGGCCGGGTCGGGCACAGAGCGGACAAAGCCGTGGCGGCGACCCCACAAACCGCCGTTAGACTGCGGCTTCGCGCTTTCGCGCGGCCCGCTTAGGCGCGTCCCCGGCAAGGATAGTAGCCATCGCCGTAGACATGGCGGCAGCGGCCTCCTTGACGGCAAGGTTGCCCTCGGCCTCCTGGCGCTTCTTCTCGGCCTCTTGGTCGGCCGTCAGCGGCACCAGCTCAGGCCGAAACACGCCGCCCTCTTTCACGAGGTACGGGGAGCACTCGTCGCAGTCGATAGCAAACGGCTTGCTCTTATCAGCGCCAGGCGCCTTGGAATGATGATGCCCGGTCTGCGAGACGAAGACACTGCCGACCGTGCCCTGAAGGTACACGGGTGAACCCATCAGTTAACTCCTTAATGACGAGCCGCATTTGGGACAGGTGCGCGTCCATGCCCAAGGCACGAACCCGCAGGCGCACGCCACGTCATCGGGATCTGAGTGACCCCTGTAGGACGCGACGTCTACCATGCTGTCATAGCGGCGGAACGCTGCGCTTCCCCGGATCTCGCGGGCGGTATCGTCGTCGACTTTGACTCGCCCTCGACGGTCGGCCTTTATCGACCGTCCGTCTGGGAAGTCCAGCCCGCGCGCGCCGGGAAGCAGTTGGAATTCAGGCATGTGAACCTCAAACGAGATGAGGTGGAACTAGCAGAGGCGCCACCCATGCGGCAGCGCCTCTTGCTAGCTATACCGGAGTGATCCCTTGTGGGACCTCCGAGTCGGCGGACGGAACCGCCGAGGCTGTCTGGATTAACCCTCGATCAGCATCGCGCGAAGCGAAGCCGCCGTCGGGGGTTCGGTTAGGCGAATCACGCGGTACCCCGCTGCGGCGAACCATTCGTCGCGAGCGGCGTCCGCCTCGGTCCGACCTTCTTGCGAGTGCCAGTAGATCCCGTCGCACTCGATATCGACGAGCGGAACACCCATGACGACTATGTCGGCGACGTATGGACCCTCGGGCTGGTGGAGACGGTACCACGCGCCTATCTCGTTGAGGACAAGCGAGACGCTAGCCTCTAGGGATGAGACGTAGTGACCGCCCTTAGCGCGATTACGGAACGTCCGCATACTTTCAAGCCGTTGCTCTGGAGGCATTCTAGCCCACTGAGCCTTAGCTTTCTCGGACAAGTTCTTACGCCGAGCAGGATCAGCACTAAGCGCGCGCATCTTAGCCGCCCACTCCGGGTCAGCCCACTTAGCGCGCATAATAGCGGAGCGCATTTCCCGCTGTTCTGGGGTATTCTCGGCGCGCCTAACGCCATCACCGACCCGTTTCCGGACTTCAGGGTCGGCCATACGTTCCTTCGTACGAGCCGACTGCTGAGCGCGTGCTACCGGATCAGCCCAGCGTGCTCGGTACTTAGCACTCATGCGCTCTTTGAACTCTGGGTCTGCCCACCGTTGCCGAGAGGTCTCGGAAAGCCTACCGGCGTAGTCGGCCAAGTCCTTTTCGCGTTTTGCGCGGTATTCGGGATCTTGCCAAACAGCCTTCATGCGTTCCGACTGAGCCTTCTTGGCGTCGGGATTAGACCAGCGAACTTCCATCGCCTTCTGACGGAGGGCTCGCACCTCTTCTCTGGAGAGATTCGGTGCCGAGCCCGCCCGTCGATGTATCTCCGTAACCTGTTCTGGTGGAATGCGCCACTCGTGCTTACGCTTCATGTGCGCTAGTATACCACCATTGGCCACGGGTTACTACCCCTAATATCCTAAGATACAGGGGAGTTCCTAGATTACGTCCAATCTCCGCCCGAGGTGCTCCCACTTCGCTGGATACCCTGGAGGATCATTTCTGTTACCTCGTCGAGTAAGTCCCGACGTGGACCGATCATTTCTGTCGGCCTCTCGCGGTTTCCCGCGAGATCAGACTATATCTTCGCCCGATTTCTCGGGTGCCTGCGTGTAGTCGTTACGGCGTCCCGCTGCGTTAGCGGGTTCCCTCGGTATTCCCATGCCTTTGCGGTTTAGGGTTCACCGATATAGCAGGTATTGTCATCGTCCGTTACTGGACGAGCGGGCCGCCTCGACCCGAATATTGTGGGGCCACCGCCACGAGGGCGCCGTACAACAGCAGGCTGAACCGGAATGTGACGTCAATCACTGGCCAGTTGATGCTGATGTAATCCTGGACGTTCGTCACTTCCCACGCGTTGCTGACGTTCGAGAAGGACATCGGCAGCTGGTAGGTCATGGCGAGCGCGGTCCCCTGCTGCAGGTACGGATGCACCAGCAGGCTCACGAGGGAGCGCGTCATGGGGTTCTGGATCTGGGAGATCGCGGCGCCAGCGGTGATCGACCCGACCTCGTCCTGGTCGATGCGGAGCTGGTAGGCTTGCTGCCCGCCGGACGCCTGGCTCAGGATGTTGGAGGCGAAGTTGCTGGCGTCCAACGCCTCGACGATCAGCTCGGCCGGGTCGGCCCGGAAGCCGCCCGAGTCCGAGGTATTGAGCGAAGAGGAGTTGTCGTACAGGCCGGCGAACATGTCGAAGACGGCAGCGGTCGTCAGCGTCGAGCCGAGGGTCTGGTTAATGTAGCCAGCCTTGAAGCCCGTCGACGGGTACGTGCCGGACCGAATGTGGCCGGTCAGGATGTTGAAGATACCGTCGTAGTCGTTAGTCGAGTTCGTGCCGGTATCGCCGGAGGGCACCTGCGTGCCACCGGTCGGGAGCGCACCCTGGAGCGTGTACTTGTGGCCACCCACGCTCTGGGCTGCCAGGTAATACGTGCCGGCCGAGCTTGAGCCGTAGGTGACGTAGATGTTGTACGACGCGGCGCCTGCGACGGGGGAGATGTAGACGTCAGTGACGTCGCCAGTGCTCCACGTCGTGTTTGCGCCGGACGACTGGGCCGTAGTCTCGCCGAAGAAGTTCGTCGCCGTGACCTTGACCCAGATGGTATTGCCGCTAGAGAGCCCAGTCTGGACCGTCTCGCCTGAATCCGCCGTGCGGGCCGTAAGCGAGGGGTTAGACGGGGTTGAGAGCGCGGTATACGTGCCCTGAAGGAGCATGTGCTCTTCGGCCGCCATCGCCTCCTGAAGAAGAATCAGGTTGGCGAGTGCGGAGACGTCCTCGAAGCCCTGACCCGCGAACTGCGCACACTCTGTTGCCAGCGCCTTACGGCGCCGGAGCGGTCATTTCTGCCGCTCTCTACATGTCTCCATGTAGTTCGGACTGTCCCATAATCTCTTGTGCATTCCCAAGGGCTTCCCGTACGCGTTCGACGCAACCGTTAATATCGTGGTAGATCTGCTTGCCCGTAAAGTGTAACACGGTGTAGCCCGCATCGCGTAGGGCGGCGTCTCGCTTCCTGTCACGCTCGATCCCTCTCGGCAGTAGGTGTAGCGTACCATCTGCCTCAAGTATGATCGGAGCGTCAGTAAGTTCGAGGTCCACGATATATCGGTTGAGTTTGCGCTGCTGGGAAAGCCATCCTATCCCAGCTTGGGTTAATGCGTTCTGGAGCCTAACTTCGATCGGCGTATTGGACTGCTTGTTACCCTGGATCAACGGGAAGCGCTGCAACAGTAGCTGGCGCTTTCTTTCCTTGACCTCGGGGCGTGCGCAGCCGTCGCGCATTGCCTGTCTAGCGGCCTCACTAGGCTTTCGACCAACCATCGCCGTATGGAACTTAGCGCGCGTCTCATCGGACCAACGGTAGTCAGCTCGGGTTACCCGAATCTTGGCTTTCGTTTCCTCTAGGACCGCGTGCCCCTTTAGCGACTCGCTGATCTTCGCCCGTGTAGCTTCTGACGTAGGGTGACCTATGCCAGCAGCGCTGATCTTCTGCCGATACTCAGCAGTCATCTCACGCCGCATGACGGCACCCCAGTGGCGGTTCCGTGGAATGTCCTGACGCGTTAGTTCGCGTCGGACTTCGCGCCACGTACAGCCGTAAGCCTGCGCCACGGCACCTATCGTGCCAAGACGCTCGTAATCCTCTCGAAGGTTACTCCAGTTCAAGAGACCCTCCGCATGCAGTCTCTACACTACCACGTACGAACGTGGCAGCTCGGGATTGTCTCCGTACATTATAGCACGTCGAGAGTTTCCCCGAACAGCGGAGTTTGCTATGGGCATCACTACCCATAGGGCCTGCTTTTAGTTAAGCCAGCTCAATGCCTCGGTCAGACCGAAGAAAGCATAGAACACGTCGACGTCGACGGCCGTCTGGCTGCCGGTGCCGGGGAGCTGGTTCGGCCAGTTGGCGTTAGTAAGTCCGCCGCCGCCCGGGAACTCCGGGAGGGACCAACGCAGGACCGACTGACCGCCAGTGTGCGAACCGGAAACGCCGGTGAACACCTTGACGTGCCGGGACGTGCCCTGGCCTTGGACGCGCGGGAGCTTGTTCCTTACCCAACGCGCAAACCCTGCGCGTTTGTTTGTTACCGCGCCTCCTAGTAAGGAGGCTGGGCTAGGTCATTTCTGCCTAGCTCTCATGGTCTCCCATGAGGGCGGATCATATCACCGCCTGTCGCCGTTCCCTTCGACGTTTCTGACCGTCGCGCATAAGAGCGATCTGTCGCTCTCGCCATTCGGGATCGGCCCATTGCTTTCGCAATCGAGCGCCGTTCATAGCTCGCCACTCTGGCCCGATAGGAACCTTGCCGATAGCGTAAGGGTTAGACCCTACGATATCATATGTAGGTTCCGGCTCGGAATGGAGACCGCATTCAGCGATCACCGTTTCGATGCACTTATCGGGGTCCGCGAAGATCTGTGTACCAGTAAACCGAAATACCCGGTAACTGGCTGCCTCCATCACTGTATCCCGCTCTGCGTCGTGCCGCTTCGAGGCCGTGTAATAGTGCAGAGCACCATCAGCTTCGATAACGACTGGCGCCTGAGTAATCAGGATGTCGGCAAAGTATCTATCGAGGATTAGGCGTTGGGTACGGAAGCCGATCCGCACCCGCTTCAGCGCTTCGTGGAGTTCGTGTTCTAGGGGAGATACAGGTGATAAGCGGTTAGTGGCGTTGATGCGAACCACGCGACTAACCCACTTACGACGTTGTTCGTCGCGCCACATTGGGTCATTCCAATGCCGAGCGCTAGCCTCGCGCCAGTGCTCTGACTTCTTCTGACCCTTCACATGACCACGTAGTTTGATCGGTATACCAGCAGCCGCTAGGTGGTTTCGTACAGCCTTGAAGCCTACGCCGTACGACTCGGCCACTAGTCGAATACCGCCAAGCCGCTCGTAATCGACCCGTAGATTACTCCAATCCACTTCAGTATCGCCCTCGATTTGGGGTTTACCGCCGTGTGCTATGAGTTGCCTACGCGCCACTCGCGATCGGGGTGGCAGTCCGTGAAGTACCGCTAGGTGCCTCAGCGAACCGACTTGTGCGTATTCCTCTAGAACGTTACACCAAGGATCAACAGGTGCCTCGCGTATGATCTCTACGGAGTCCGGTGGCTGGCCGGTTCCCTCGGTGTTTTCCATCATGTCCACGGAACAAGTATACCAGTCCGCGCGAAGGATGTCCACCGATACAGCGAGGTTTGCAAGACGCCTTACGGACGTCAGGCCGCCAATGAAACAGACGGCGAGAAAATTGGATAGATAAGCCTCGACGGTGCCAAGCTAATTTGTTGCCCGTCCTATGGACGAGGCTAGGTCATTTCTGCCTAGCTCTCGCGGTTTCCCGCGAGTACGGACTGTATCTTCACCCCGCGTGGGGGTGCCTCGCGTGCAGTCTCTAGGGCGTCGCCGCTTACGCGGATTGCCTCGGTATTCCCGTGCCTTGCGGTTTAGGGTTCACCGATACAGCGAGGTGCACTTCGCACGTTACCGCGCGAAGGCCCCATAATTGAGGTCGTACGGCACTAAGCCGGTCGTCAACGGCGACGTCAGGCTGATCGTCTTACCCAGCTCGGCGCTCAGGACCTGATTCAGGTTCGAGACGAACGAGGTCATCGCCTGGTTCTGCGGCAGACTGTTGAAGTACTGCCCGAACTGGCTGATGAACGACGGGTTCATGGACTTGAAGACGGCGCCGGGGTCCTTCTGCGACTTCTCGGCATTCTTGCGGAGCGCCTTAGCGACGCTCATGCCCTTGTCGAAGGTCCGGCTGTTGGACTTCAGCGGCTTCTGCGTGCCGCCGATGCGGGCGAAACCCTCGCCCTTGACCAGCTCGACTGCCTGAGAGTTCAGGTCATCCCGAGCGGTCTTCGAGGACGGCCGATATTCGGCCGCCGGAAGAATAGTTGCCAGTAAGGCTCCTCTTGGTAGTTAATAGTCGACCTCGATGCCCTGATCGGTCAGCTTGCGCTGCGCCCGAATCCGGACGGCGGGGTCGGAGCTAACTGCTAGGCTCTGGAGGTACTCGATCTTCTCTGCCTTCCGCGCGTCCGCCCGCGAAGCCTTGCGCTCCGCCTTGGTAACGGTTGCGGTCTGCAGCTTCCGCGACATCCCCGTCACGCCGCGATCGGCGGACCTATTGGGGTCAGGCTGGGAAGCAAGTTCGTCGTACGCTCCCTGTAGCTTGTCGATCTTCGTGAGCAGAGGCTCCCGCTCCTTAGCGAGCGCCTCTTCTACGATCTTGGTAATATCGTCCTGTGATAAGGACAACGTGATGACCTTCTCACCGGGCGCCTTGACCGTGGGCGGCATCACTGCGCGCTGCGGGCGGGCGTCCTGGTTGTCATTGACGAGCTTCTGGAACCGGTTGGTCCGGTCGAACGACGCGGCGGGCTGCCGGTCGAAGGCGTTAGACCCGCTAGCGTCCATGAGGCAGAGGTCGGGCTTCCATGCCGCGAGGGCGTCGTGGAGGTCGGCCAGCTTCTGCGTGAGCGTGCGCTGCTGGCCAGCGGTGATCGGCCCACGGGTGAAGTCGGACGCGCTGATCGGGTGCGTGTCGGGCGTGACGTCGGCGGAGTGCTCCGTCGCGACTTCCTGCTGCTGTCCGGCGGTGATGAACGGCCGCTTGAACTGGCCGGGCGTGATCGTATCGGACGGCTTCGGTAGGACTGAGGTATTAGCCTCGTCCATCGCCATGTTCGCGACCTTGAAGGCGGCGTGCAGCTCACTGCGAGCGGCGAGCATGATGTCGTCTAGGTTGGCGCCACCATTGCCGTTCCCATTGCCGCCGTCGGTATCCACGTCCTCCGCGTCGAGGTGGTTGACGATCGCGTCGTACGCCTTGGACAGCCACTTGATATTCTCGGCGTACTCGCCGCTACCCTGGTCCTCCTTGACCTCCTGGACCAGCATCGCGAAGATCGCCTTCAGCGCGCCTGGCCCGACGGCCTCGGCGACGCCGTTCTTCTCGATGGTCGGGTAGAACTCGGCCACGTCGGCGGGATCGTAGGCGGCGCAGGTGTAGTCGTGCGCGCGCTTGATCTGCCACGCCACGTCGTCCATGTCGGGTGAGCCCTTCAGCGACTTGGCGAGCTTCTTGGTCTTGGCGACCTTCTTGGCTTTCTTGGCCTTAGGCGCCGGTGGGGCGACTGCCGGCGCGGGCTCGGAGCCCGGACCGGTGCCGCCAGCATCTACGACGGGCGTGCCGTCAGTAGCGGTAGCCTGAGGAGCAAAGGTCTTCTTGGACTTCTTAGCGGCCTTCGGGAGCGACGTCGGGACGTCAGACCCGACCGGGGCGCCGTCGTCGGCCTTCATGGCAGCGGCCTTGCCGGTGCCGCCGCACTTGTCGCACTTGGCGTCCGCCTCACCGAAGAGGCCGGAGCCCTTGCACTTGTCGCACTGGGCGATGTCTACGCCCGCGCTCTTGTCGGCTGCAGCGTCAGGCGCCTTCTTGCCGGTACCGTTGCAGTCGGGGCACGAGCGGTTGCCCTCCATGATCTTGCCCGAGCCCTTGCAGGTCGAGCAGTCGGGTGCCTCGCCCTCGGCCGCGACCTTCGTCGCGTCTGCGGTGTCGGCTTGCGTAGCGTCTGCCACTGATTCCTCCGTCTGCGGGTGATTGTGCGCGTGACTCTGGCTGTGGTCGCCGTGGTTCCACGCGTGCGTGTGGGGGTGGGTATGGAGCGTGCCGGGGTTGTCGGGATCCTCGTGCTCGTGGGAGTGGGTAATGCCTGCGGCCTTCATCGCCTCTGAGACCTTCGTAGCGTCTCCGTCGTCGCCCCAGTTGCTCGGCAGTTGCGCCGCGAACGTTGGCCCCTTGCGGTTGGCGATGGACGTCAGGCGCGACTTAAAGTCCGCGAATGAGCGCGAGCCCGTGTAGCGGCCCCAGCTATGTACGGCGTCGTCGACGTCACCGGGCTTGACGATGGGGAAGCCGCCGTCGGGCTTATCCTCGGGGAAGACGAAATCCTTGGACGGGATCTTGGTCCGGTCCACCCCGCCGCCGACGTTCGGGTCCTTCGCCGCCTTCACGACGACGGACGCGACGTCACTGAGCGCCACGTTCCGCTCGGAGCGCGCGGCGTCCCACAGGCGCGTATCGAGGCGGACCGCCATCGCCGTCTTGACCGCCACGATGCCGGTGATCTCCTCGCCGTCGGTCGTGGTAAGCGTAACGCGCCGTCCGCGCCGCAGGGACTTGGACGCGGGCTCGGGCTCAGCAGCGGGCTCCTCGACGTAGCCGGGGTCGACGACCGCGACCTTCTGGCCGACGATCTTGCCGATGAACGCGAGCTTGGCGCCGATGCCGTCGCTGCCCAGCGCCATGAACTTCGCCATCGGGTTAGCGGGACGGTCCACGAGGCTGATCTCGACGATCTTGCCGCCGACGATGCGACCGCCGCGCGCCTTATTGTCCCGGATGATGCGGGGGTGCGCGATGCCGACTGAGTAGCCGGTGTAGACGCCCTCGTCCACGAGCTTGACCGCGTCGGCTTGGACGACCTTAGTACGGACCCACTCGCCGTCGGGCCGCGACTCCAGCAGCACGCCCTTACCGGCGGGGTACAGGTTCGTGGAATGCATCTGTCGCACGTTCGCCATCTTGCCGTCGTCGTACCACTCAGGCATGGCAGACTTGGCGAAGGCGGCGTCGACGATCTGCTCGTCGCTGTCGACGCTGGGGTCGGTGGCCTTACCCCACACGTACCTGACGGTGGGGTCCTTCTCGTCCTTCTCTACTCGCTCGATTGCGCCGAGCCAGGCGTAGGTGATCTCGTCTGGTGCGTAGGTGGTTGCCAGCAATCCTCCTCACGGCGTCCTGCACCGTGTAAGTCTCCCGGATGAGGGGGTTTACAAATGTGGTATAATAGTCTTAGCGGTAGGGAAGCCGCTGGAAGGGGACTAGGACGTGAGAGATACCCGACCCAAGCCGCCGCCGTTCGCGGTCGGCAGGCGCGTCCGGTACGTAGGCAGGACGTCGTTCTGCTACGGCGACAACCCGATGGTCGAGCCGGGCGACGTCGGCATAGTGACAGAGATCACGGAGGGCTGGGGGGGTCGCCCAGATCTCGGCGATGAGTTCGCGGAACCGCTCGATGGCTGGTCCACCGTGGACATCAAGGGCAACCGGATAGCGGTCGGCGCTGAGTCACTGGACCGGTACGTGGCGGTAAGTAGGTCGTGAGGCTACTCGTCTGCGGCG
>Ga0116112_1001912_pt1 | contig 13198 bp, 13 predicted proteins | sample June2015DPH_8_15_FD_89721 | JGI IMG/M metagenome (GOLD analysis project Ga0116112, IMG submission 89721) | Peatland microbial communities from SPRUCE experiment site at the Marcell Experimental Forest, Minnesota, USA - June2015DPH_8_150 | ecosystem: Environmental > Terrestrial > Soil > Wetlands... | reverse complement strand
TTGGGGGTCGTCCTGTCACCCGCCGGGGAAGGACAGGTTGTCGATCTCGTCCTCCAGACACCTCTCGACCAGGAAATTCGACACCTGAGCTATGGCGGACACCCGGCCAATGCACCGCGCTGGGCCGTGAACATGGCCCTGGATTGGCTCCGTCGCCAGGTGCAAACGAAAGGCTAACCGGATGACTGGCGCTCGCACTCCTCCATCCTCGAATCGCCTGCTTTCCAGGTTTGTGGGAGCCTTCTGGGTGATCAATACGGTATGCGCGCTGTTTGTGGCGGCTGCCTGGCTGATGTCCAAATATCCCGTGAAGGCGTTTTTTATCAGCCCGACCCCCACTGCCACGATGACCCTCACGGCGACATACACCCCGCTCCCGAGTCCCACATCTACCCCAACCCTGACCGCCACCCTGACCATCACCCCTACGGCGAGCATCAGCCCAACCGCCTCTCCCTCCTCGACCCCCTCGCAGACCCCGCGTCCCTACAGCGAAGGGCCGATCGTGATCGGCCAATCCGTCCAGGGCCGCCCCCTAGAAGTATACCGGTTTGGAACCGGGCCCAACGAGAAGATGATCATCGGTGGCATGCACGGCGGAGATGAATACAACACGGTAGAATTGGCAGACCAGTTGATCGCTTACCTCAAAGACCATCCCGAGATTGTCCCTGCGGATGCGACGGTCTATATCCTGCATGATCTTAATCCAGATGGGGTCGCACTCCAGCACGGCCCGAACGGACGGGCCAATGCGGATGGCGTGGATCTCAATCGAAACTGGCCAGTTAATTGGCAGAAAGACTGGCCACGCGAGGGGTGCTGGGTGGCGACGAAGGTGACCGGAGGCCCCGCGCCCGCCTCCGAACCGGAGACCAAAGCTTTGACGGCTTTTATTGTGAACCATCCCATCACCGCGATCCTCAATTATCACTCTGCGGAACTTGGCATCTTCCCTGGCGGCGTTCCTCCGGCCGAGAACTCAAAAGAACTGGCCGCCGCGATCGCCGCAGTCACGCATTACCCCTACCCGCCGATCAATACCGGCTGCGACTACACCGGCGGCTTTGTCGATTGGGCCGCCTCCCGAGGCATCCCTGCTCTGGACATCGAACTCACCAATCACACCGATACAGATTTCGATGTGAACCTGCTCGCCCTGCAGGTATTATTGAATTGGAAGAATTGAAGCAGACCAAGGTGAGAAGGATCAAGTGTGCAAACCCATGCGCACACTAGAAAGGCTACAGCGAATATGGACGTCTTACCGGATCTGATTCTGGCCAATGCCCTCGTCCTGACCATGGACGATCAGCTGCACCAGTATGAACCCGGCGCCGTCGCCATCCTGGGGGATTCAATCCTGGCGGTGGGAGCGGATGCCGATGTGCGCAGGGCCTATCCCGGCGCACGGGTTGTGGACTGCGGTGAAAAAGTCCTGATGCCCGGTCTGGTCAATGCGCACACCCATATCCCCATGACTTTGCTGCGCGGCCTGGCGGATGACCTGCGCCTGGATGTCTGGCTATTAGGCTATATGATGCCGGTCGAGCGGGAATTCGTCACGCCGGATTTCGTCCGGCTTGGAGCACAACTGGGGTGCGCCGAACTCATCCGGACCGGCGTGACCTGTTTCGCCGACATGTACTACTTCGAACCGGAGGTGGCCAGGACAACGGCGGATGCCGGCCTAAGGGCGGTTTGTTCGCAGACGATCCTGAAATTCCCATCTCCGGACGCAGTCTCCTTTGAAGATTCACTTGCCACGGCCCGGGATTTTATTGAACATTGGAAAGGCCATCCACTGATCGTGCCATCGGTCGCGCCACATGCACCGTACACCTGCACACCTGAAATCCTGCAAAGCGCTGCAAGCTTGGCGGCCGAGTTCGACGTGCCTTTGCACATCCACCTTGCTGAGACTGCGCTGGAAGTCGAAAACATGCGCCGGGATAACGGCATGCCGGTGGTCCCGTATGTCAAGAAACAAGGTCTTTTCGAAGCCAAAGTCCTGGCTGCCCACTGCGTCCACATCGATGAGGGAGAGATGCGCACCCTGCTGCACGCTGGGGCAGGTGTATCCCATAACCCCTCTTCCAACCTAAAGCTTGCCTCCGGCTTCGCGCCGGTGCAGAAGATGCTCGAGGTCGGCCTGAACGTCGGCATCGGTACGGATGGCCCGGCGTCCAACAATGACCTGGACATGTTCGAGGAGATGCGCCTGGCCGCGTTCGTGGCAAAATGTGTCAGCGTCAACCCTACCGTCGTCCCCGCAGCCACCGCGTTGACCATGGCTACTCGCATGGGGGCGCACGCCCTCCATCTCGGCGCATTGACCGGCAGCCTTGAACCTGGCAAGCGGGCGGATCTGATCCTGGTCGAGACAAACCGGTTGCACAATTCGCCGCACTTCCGACGCGATGCCGAGAATGCCTACGCCCGTCTGGTTTACGCGGGAAAAGCCAACGACGTTTCCGATGTGATGGTCAATGGGAAATGGTTGATGGCCAACCGGGAATTGCTGACGCTCAACGAAGCGGATTTGATGCAGGCTGCACAGGAATACGCCCGCCGCATCGATATCTTCCTGATCGAGCGGGAACAGTCCGTTTTTTCCAAATTGATCGCCCTGGGCGGATCGACAGAGGAGGAATCGTTCGAAGTGCAGGTCAAGGTCAAGTTGGAGGATCCAACCCGGGTTCAGGAAGCCCTGAAAGGAGACGGGATCCAGGTCCTGCGGGAGAAGCACTATCACCAGCACGATGTCTACTTTAAGTTCGCCGACCCGTCCCAAGGCCATCTACGCTACCGCGAGGACGAAAGCGTGGATGACCGGGACCAAATCCTGGGTGTGCGCTCCAGGCTGACCTTGATCGGACCGGCGCGGGAAGGAGAATTCAGCCACGATGTGCTCCTTTCGCGCGTCCGTTACTTTGCACCGGCTACCAACAGCCTGCGGTTCTACCGGGAATATTTCAAACCCAACACTGAAATCGCGATCGACAAAGACCGCCGTCGCTGGCTGGTTCGCTATCAGGACGAGGAATTCTATGTAAACCTGGACAAAGTCGATACCCCCGCCCTGGGATATTACCTCGAGATCAAGAGCCGCACCTGGAGCCGCAAGGACGCTGAATTGAAGGCGCAGCTGGCGACCAAGCTGATCATCCTGCTGGGCGGTTCCTTGACCCAGACCGTCACCCAGGATTATCTTGAAATGATCCAGGAGAGCCTGGACTGAACCGTTAAACCACAGCCGAAGCGTCCGAAGCGCGCAATATGAAAAAGTTCTGGTCTGTGTCTGCCAAGGTGTGCGCGATCATTTTTTCGATCGCCTTTACCCTCAGCACAGTCCTCTCCCTGCTTCTGACCTCGATCGACCGTCGATTGTTGAGCGCTTCGATCTATAAAAACACCCTGGTTCAGCAGCAGATTTACAATCGGCTCCCCGGCGCGCTTGCCGAACAACTTGCCATGGTCCTGAAATCCAATAACCCCGCGAACGGTCAAAATCCACCCGGGGGCGGTCCACTGATCTCCCTACCAAATCTGAGCGTGGATAACTGGGAATCGATTCTGACCAGCCTAGCACCACCGGATGTGCTGCGCAGCGAAACCGAGGGGGTCATCGACCAGGTTTTTGCTTATCTAAACGGTCAACAGGACGCGGTCAGCCTTGACCTGACCCCCCTCAAAAGCCGCCTCGTCGGCTCGGTGGGCCAGGATGTCATTTTAGGCTTGATTCGCGCTCAACCGGCGTGTAGCCTTCAACAGATCGCGCAGATCATGTTGAATGCGGTTGGCGGACAGCAGATCAGCATTTGCCGCCCGCCGGACAGCCTGCTGAACCAGGTAACGCCCATCATCCAGGCAGCCCTCACACAAATCACAGCCCAGCTGCCTGACGAGGTGGTCATCATCTCTCCCAATTCGACCCTGGGAAATATATCCGCAAACAGCCTGGCGACAACCGTTCGCTATGCCCGCCTGATCATGCGCCTCAGTCCGGACCTCCCTCTTGGATTCATTTTGCTGATCAGCCTGCTCGTCATCCGCACACCCAAAAATTGGCTGAGGTGGTGGGGAATCCCGCTCTGCGTGACCGGCCTGGTGGCAGCGGTGGGAGCCCTGGTCCTTACGTCCTCCTTCGAGAGGATCTGGACCGTGCAGATCGCCCCCTACCTTCCCAGCAGCCTGGCCACGGGTTTGATCGCCCTCGGACACGATCTATTACGGGCGGTCTTCCAGGCCTGGTTAGATGGCCTCCTGGTGACATGCATTTTTTATTGCCTCCTAGGCCTTGCCATGTCAATCGGGTCCATCTTCATCCGAGATGGCCACCACAGCAAACTTTCTCCCGACTCTCCAAAAGCAGCCATCTGAAGTTGAAAAACGAGGGGCGTACCACCCGGATGGCTGTTTTTCATCCAGTCGATTGCAACAAACCCGACCATTCGCCTGTATAGGTTAATAGGAAACGATTACGGACGAGTCTGACCTGATCCGACGTGCCATCCGGGGTGACCGAGAGGCCTTCGGAGACCTCGTGAGCCATCATCAAACCTCGGCATTTCATGTGGCGTACCGGATGCTCGGGAATCGACAGGACGCGGAGGATGTCACCCAGGAAGCGTTCCTGCGGGCTTTCCATGCCATGCAAAGTTTCGATCCAGATCGGCCCTTTGAGCCATGGATCAAAAAGATCACAGTTAACCTGTGCCTGAACCATCTGGAACGGAAGACGGTCCTTTACCTCGACCCTGACCAGATGTCGATGGAGAAGGACCCAACCAACTCTGTGGAGGCCGGTATCGAAGCCCGTGATCGGTCCGCCCAGATCCGTGGAGATCTTCTCAGGCTTCCCCCCCGCTACCGGGCGGCGATCGAGCTTCGGCACTTTCAGGAATTGAGCTATACGGAAATGGCAGAGGCGCTCGGCTGCCCGTTGAACCAGGTCAAATCAGACTTATTCCGAGCACGCAGGATGTTGGTTAAATACATGCGCTCCAACCCCCACCCATGAGAATCAACTCCACCCTTAAGACCGTTTCGCTCGTCCTGCTGGGGCTATACCTGATCCTTACCACCACCCTGGTCTTTTTTTTGACCCGCGCCGATCGGATCGTTCATGCTGTGGTCAGCATGGGGACTGGCTTGATCCTGGTGTGGGTCTGCCTGTGCGGCTCGCTGATGTACCTTTTCAGGGACCGGCTCAAAGCCTGGATTTTGAGGATCCGGATGCCCTGGGCCATAAAGTTCGTCCTTTTCTGCATCCTGTTAGCGATGGTGGAGGAGGCGGTCACCACCACCATGACTAACCTGGCGCCCGTTTTCGGGGTCAGGGTCGGTCAGGCCTACATCACAGCCTCGGCAAACTACCTGGACGTGATCCTGCACCACAGTGTGATCGTCTTCATTCCATGGTTTTTAGCCTGGGCCTGGATCCTGAAATGCTATTCCTTCAGCCCATACTGGGTATTCCTTCTATTCGGGTTGAATGGTCTACTGGCCGAATCGCTGACCTTCGGCCAGCAGCACCTGAGCGAGTTCGCCATGTGGATCTTCGTGTATGGCCTGATGATCTATCTGCCAGCCTATACCCTGCCGGAACCGCGCGGCTCGCGACCCCCCAAGGTATGGCATGCCCTGTTCGCTTTCGTGATCCCTTTTTTGATCAGCATACCTTGGGCCATCTTTATCCACTGGCTCTCGCCCGATCATCCGAATATCCATTTTCCTCCTTTTCAACCATGAAACACCTTAGCGAATCTTTCCTGAACCAGTATCTGGACCGGGCCTTGAGCGCAGACGAACTCCACAGGATTGAAACCCACCTGAACGGGTGTCCAATTTGTTCCGCAAGGCTAGAACAGCTGCATTCCTTGTCATCTGCCCTGAAGGCTTACCAGGATGAACCTCTGGGCCAGGACCTGACCCCGTCCATCCTGAGACGGCTGCCGGAGCAGCGATCCCCAGTGGTTTTTCGTGTCCTCCTTGTCGCCCAGGCCGGGATTTCCGTGGGATTGGTTGCCCTGCTGCTGACCACCTTCGATCACTCCGACAGCTTCCAAAGCCAGATAGACCGGTTCTTTGCCCATTGGCAAGTTGTCATTCTTCCAGCCAATCCCCTGCCTTGGCCGACTTGGACGGCGGCAATCCAGGGGCTGACGGATCGGTTCCTTTCCGTGCCCGAAGGGGTCATGCGCTGGATCACTCTCCTGAACCTGGGGAGCCTTCTGGCAATCCCGGGCCCGAACTTGCTTCTGGCCGGCCTGGCTGTCAGCGTGCTCTGGATCCTAGGAAACACGCTACTGCTCGCCCACCGCATGGAGTTAAGAAAGTGAAACCACGCATATTAACGGCCATCGCCGTCCTTGTCCTGGCCGCCCTGGCCTGTGGTACACCGGCTCAAACCGGGGTTGTTCCTACCCTGGCAAATTCTCCCTTCGAGCTGAATCGGACGTTGTACGGTTTCTTTCCCAGCCCGTCTGATTTGAACCCGCAGAGCACCATCGACACCTATAAAGGCATGGGGCAACACGCCGATGTGGCTTTGCTTCAGCAAGCCATTCCCTGGAAAGATTTCGAACAGGGTGTCGATGTGCCTTCTCAGGCAATCACCGATATCCATAACGCCTACCTGCTGGCGCATCAAAACGGCCTGGAAGTGATCTTTGTCGTCGACCCGCTCAACGGCCTCAACCGCAGGGAGTTCGCCAACCTGCCCGCCGGATGGCAGGCGAGCTTCGGCAATCCGCAGGTGCGTTCCGCCTACACGAACTTCACCATGCGAATCGTGCGTGACTTCCACCCGCGTTATCTGGGATTAGCCTCAGAAATTAACACCTATCAGGACACTCATCCGGATGATTTCCCCAATTTCCTCAGCCTGTATCACTCCGTCTACGGACTGGTAAAATCCGAAAGCCCGGACACCCAGGTTTTTGTGACCTTTCAGTGGGAAGAATTGAACAATTTAATTCCGGCCATTGCTGCAGGGAGAAAGCCATATCAAATTAACTGGGATCAAATCGAGGAATTTGAACCGAAATTGGATGTGTGGGCCATTTCCACCTATCCCTTCATCGTCTTTCCTCACGGAGCAGACATCAAGTCCGACTACTACACACCGCTGCAGGCGCGAACCACGAAACCACTGGCGGTCGCTGAAGGCGGATACCCCTCACAGGATAATGGTGTGGTCAAAGGAACGCCGCAGGACCAGATCGATTACCTGAATGCCATCCACACCCAGATCGGCAGTCGATTGACCTTTTGGATCTACCTGCTGTACAACGATATTAATATAACCGCCTATGTGCCCTTCCTGATCCTGCAAGGTCACGCCGGGGATATCCTCACCTTCCGCTGGTTCGCATCGCTCGGCCTGACCAGCATTGATCACAACCCGAAAGCCGCCCTGGCGGTGTGGGATGCCTACCGCCAGCCTTGAGCTGCCGCCGGATCGGAAAGGCAGGATTCGAACCGTGGCGAATGAGTGAGAAAGACCCGATCCGCGCATCATCCGAGTCTCTTCAAGGAGTGAACCTATGCAGATCACTGTCATCTTGATCGTCCTGGCGAGCGGCCTGGCCCTGGTCGCGATGCTTTATACGATCCATCTGCTCCTGCCCGGCCCCGTGGAAAAAGCCCGCTCCGTGCTCGAAAGCTCACTTGGTAAAAGCTTTTTGCTGGGATTGATCAATATTCTCTTCGCAGGGGTGATCGTTTTCCTGCTCCTGCGAGGGGCGCAAATGGTCCGGGCTCAAGGCTCGGGTGGAGCTGCCATCCTGGCGGGAATCCTTGCAGTGCTGGCCTTTTTGATCGTCCTCGCGGTTGCAATCCTGGTTCTCAACGGATTGGTTGCGCTGGCATCCCTGCTCGGCACACGCCTGTACGCATCCAGACCGGCCCCGCGGGGTGACCTTTGGGGCGGCCTGCTGTTGGTGCTTGCCAGCCTGACACCCTACCTGGGCTGGCTCCTCTTTGCACCAGCGATGATCTCGATGGGTCTGGGTGCGACGATCCTCTCCCTCTTCCAGCGCAAGCCGGCCCCCGTCAGCTAGATCCAATCGTGGCCGCCTCTGGAGATCCTTCTACACCTTTCAAAGCCCCCAGTGCGATCTAAGGACAGGCGTTTTGAAGATGCTGCTCAAAGGTCTCTGCAAAGGAATGCAAACCTGATCCGTCACAACGGGCGCGAAAGTAAAGGTAGCTGGTATTGGCTGGATCGGCAACGGCCTGGAGTGCATTCAAACCAGGGTTGGAGATCGGCCCCGGAGGCAGCCCAGGGTTGAGATAGGTGTTGTAGGGAGAATTTATTTTTAAATCGTCCAGGCTGATGGGGTTGGTCCACCAGGTCCCTTGGTTGGTATTGAAGCCCAGGCCATATTGGACGGTTGAATCACTTTCCAGCTTCATGCCGTCCGCAAGGCGGTTGTAAAAAACCGAGGCGATCAGGGGCATCTCAGCACTGACCGCCGCCTCTCTCTGAACGATCGAGGCCAGGATGACCGCCTGGTAGACCGTCAAACCATGGCTGGCAAATCCGCGGCGAAGGTCCGGGGTGAGGGCATCTTCAAAACGATGAAGGATGATAGCGACAATTTGGGCCGAGTTGGTCGATCGGGGCAGAGTGTATTCACCTGGCAGCAGAAGGCCTTCCGAAGTCGAACCGGGAGGCAGAATATCCGGTGGATCGACCGGCCGGGAAGCGGCGGCCAGGAACGCTTCCGGTGAAACCGCCAGCCCCGAGTTCGGAAGAGCCGCGGCGATTTCCTCCATTCGCCACCCCGCCAGAATAACAAACTCGAACTCGCCCGCCGCGGCATGGATCTGCTGGGCGATCTCCAGGGCGGTCATCGCCGGACTGAATTGATAGGTCCCGGCTGGGATGGCAGTATCCATGCCCGTCCAGACCAGGTAGGACCGGAAGATGCGCGCGCTGCGGATCAATCCGGCCTGTTCCAGCCGGGAGGAGACGGAGGTGGCTGTGTCTCCTGGATCGATGGCGAAAGCCTGGGCGGCACCGGAGGGGTCGCGCGGCGCGCTCATACCCTCGGAGTCCCAGAGCAGCTCGGCTGCATAGCTGAAACGCTGCCAGGAGTTGAGCGAGGCACTGGGAACTCCAAAGCTGAGTTCTGCCTGCTGGGGGACGTAAAAACCGATCGCGATCAGAATAATCGTCATCAGCGCGGCGAGCACAAGAAAACCGGGGAGCAGGGAGCGGCGGCGTTTCACGGGTGGACCGGGACCGGCGGATGGGCATCAAGGTACGATTGCAGCAGGAAAGATGCCGCGAGGTCGTCCAGGTGGCCTGAACGTTTCTTGCGCGAAGCCCCCTGCATCAACCGGGCAGACCGGGCATCCTGAGTCGTAAAAGCTTCGTCCCAGAGCAGGACCGGGATTTCCGTCTGGGTCCGGATGGCTTCAGCAAAGCGCGCGGAACGCCGGCCTTCAAAAGTGGGCACCCCACGCTCGTCGATGGATTGCCCAACGATGATCAATCCTACCTGATTCGAAACCGCCAGGTCGACGGCGACCGCAGCATCGAGCGGCCGCGAGACGTGCGCGATGACCGTCAGCGGACGGGCAACAGAGCCGGTCGGATCACTGAGGGCAAAACCGATACGTTTGGAACCGGGGTCAACCGCCAGGACGCGCATAAGGGACTATAGTTGAATTCGGCTTAATGAAGCTCCGTCAGGGTCCGAAAGGGGAGCCATGGAAGGACCGGCCACCAGGACGGTACCATCCGGATGATGGGGCGGGTTGCCAGTGGATAGGCCTTGGACAGCTTCTGGCTCGCCTCCGGGATCCTAAGGCCCTGGACCAGCTGTCCGACCGAGAGAGAATCGATGCGGGGCTGCAGAGTCTGCTGGACCTGCATCTGCCAGTGTGAGCTCCCATCCGTGCCAGTGACAGGAGTACTCTGCGCATGCACGCTCACGGACCCGGGCAGAGGGATCTGGCCGGCAGGCAGCGTGGAATTTAAGACTGACAACGCCAACGTCTGGAGATCGCTTCCTTTGACAAACTGCTCCTGAAGCTGTAGCTGCAGGTCCAGCGTCAACTGCTCTCCTGGCTGGCCTTCGGCCGGGATGTAAGTCTCTGAGAGAACCTGTGCTACGCTCAGGGTACCCGGGAGGAGGACATCGCCCGGATCATGAGTCCGGTCGAACTGTGCGATCGCAGCCTGTCGGAGATCCTGCAAGAGGGCATTATAGAGGCGCTGACGGTCATCCAACGTCGCCACTGCGACAACCCGATCCGTTCCGCCCGTGGTCGGATCCGGGTTACTTACGGATACGCTGGCGCCCAGGTCGCCTACCATGACCACTAATTGGCCAGCAGGCAAATTCCCAGCCGAACCGGTATCCAGGGCCTGTATAGGGACATCCACCGTCTTGCTGACACCCGCCTCCACCACCCCGTCCTCGCTGGTAGTAAAACGGACCGCCGGATCTCCCTGGGTCTGCACGATCGTCCCACTCGGAATCCCGACCAGAGAGGTTGTCAGGTTGCTGAATCGAATCTCACCCTGGGCGGGGCGATCTGGAATCACTTTGGATCCGGTAGCTTGCAGGGTCCTGGTCGCTTCCACCACCACCAGGTCAGTTTGGGCCGGTACGCTTCCCAGGGAGTTAACCGTCTTGAAATCCGGGCTGGCGCGGATAGGCAGGGTTAAGCTTTGGGTCCGCTTCGTTGGTTTCAAATCGATCGTGGCCGATGGAACAAAAAGCAGAAGCAGCCCAAGCACGGTCAACACAGCCAGGGAAAACAATCCCAGACGGAGGGCAGGCAGGTTCCGCCAGCGGCCTTCCGCCGGGAAGGCTTCTTGCCTCATCCGGGGCAGGTCGGGCGGTGGCCCCCTTCGAAAAGCCGGGCTGCCTTTTTCCCTTTCCGGCCAGGCGCTGCGCTGGGCGATACTTGAATTCCGAAAGACCGGGATCTTCAACTCTTCAGCCGCTTGACGGACTTCGGTCGAACGTGAGACCAGGGCAAGCTGAATCCCCAGCCCGTCGGCGTGCCTCTTGATTAATCGCAAATCCAGAGGTCGGGTTAATATCCGGCTACGCCGGGGGAATACCAAAAGCACGCGCGGCGTCTTCGCCCACGACATTTTGTCACGGATGGAGATGACATCATCGTGCGAGTCCAGCTGGATGACCTGGCTTTTCATCTCCCTTAATTATAACGTAGGTAGGGAATCCCTTTCTCATAGAGAAGACGACCACGGTCGAGGCGGCCCGCTGGCTGATGGCAATCCTGATGAAATTCTATCTCTGCTGGTCCAAGGTAACCTTGGAGCCGTTCTGGATGGAGGAAGAGAAGAAACAAATTCATCAAAAACCGCCTCCCGGACCCGCAGGCAAGGGTAGCTTCTATAGGACCACGATCGGGTGGCCGGTATCAATGCCGGAGGATTGGAGGGAGATGTTACGGGTATCCCGCCTATGGTTTTGTACAAGATTGACAAGCCGTCTTATGGCTTCGGAGTCGGTATACCCACGGGGCTGGTCTCGTTGATCGCCACAATCAGATCGTTCTTATTTCCAGGTCCTGAAAGCAAAAACAGGAGCTGAACTCCGGATCGACTGAGACCGATGAAATTCATCGATCCATTCGCATCGGCTTGCAACACCCATTCTGGGGGTGTAAGCTTTTCTTTATAGAAGGATTCCATCTCCTCAACAGTCACCGGGGCACGGAAACAATAGTAGGAGCCGATCAATGTTTGTACTACCTGCCCTGCAGTCGCTTGCGGCATCACAGGGATATCCACCCAATTTTGCATCGGGGGATCAGAAAGGTTTTGGCAGGGGGTCAACAATGATGAACCGAACTCTTTCAACTGAACCGCCTCGGTGGCAGCCAACATGGTCTGCTGGGCCACGCGCGTCTCCTCTGCTCCGGGGGTAGAAGCTCCTGCCGTCAAAGTCGCAACGATCCCAGGGATTGAGGTCAGAAACGGCGGGATCGTAGCCGCTGGCGCGGTTTCGGTTTCGCTGGGCGAGGACGTTTCTGTGGGGGTAGGCTGGGGCGTCTCCGTCGAGGTGGGAACAACGGTCGCCACTTCTTGCGGCAGCACCGTCGCCGAAAGCACCTGATTTTCCTGGGAAGACGGGGTCGCCGGCACAGGCTGTGAAGCCAAGCCACACGCCAAAGAAGGCAGGGCAAGTACAATCAGGAAAAACAAACCAATACGGACCATATTTCCTCCTTCTGACAATAATCTTTTCGAACGAAACAAATAAATAGGATTGTTCAAATAAGAACCAATCGTAAAAATGCTCTCCGATCGAGCATTTCGGTTTTTATTAGACCCATCCTTGCACGGCCGCCAACCCTTCGGTCAGCTGGCTGGCAGCCTTGCTAATTTAACCAGGACACGGACGTTCAGGCTGGGCTTGACCAGGCTTTAATTTACCGCATCGATTACCAGCGGACGATCCTCTGCAAGGCGATAAGAATGGATCGCGGTCACAAACCATCATCCAGATTTCAAAGCCAATTATAACAAAAATTATCTATTTGGGTATAAATATGCCCTGACCGTGGAAATTACGCCATCCTCAGAGCAGCCCGGGAATCGCTGGCCAACCTTTCACCAGGTGGATCCCAAGAGAAGCACCTGTCCTGATTACATCCTGGCCAGTCTTCCATAGCCGCCGGCAACTTGATGGCAGGCTTGGTGGAATGAACACCCCCCCCTCACGTGGAGGCTATTTCATGGATCCCACAGCCCAGATTCAGGCTGTCACATTAAACCCACGCTTAGGCCTTGCGGAGTTCCTGCCGCGCCAGGAGCAGGACCGCAGCGAGGATCAACCCGCCTCCCAGTAATGAGATCCACTTGAGTTGGTCGCCCAGGAGCCAGGCCGCCAGCAGCACGGTGACGACCGGCTCCAGCGTGGAAAGCATGGCCGCGTTGGTAGGACCGATGCGCGCCAACCCAGCCAGGAAGGCCACCACGGCAATCAAGGTCGGGATAAGGACAATCAGGAGGATGACCAGCCAGCCAGCCCCACTCCGCGGCAGGTGCGGACCCGTGGCTGCCATCAGCACGCCAAACGTGATCCCTGCCGAGGTAAAAATTACAGTAGACGATTGGAAAGCGGTCACCTGCTTCATCACCCGCGTCCCGACCATGATGTATACGGAATAGATCCCCGCCGCCGAGAGCGCCAGCAGGATG
>Ga0116112_1001899_pt1 | contig 13248 bp, 14 predicted proteins | sample June2015DPH_8_15_FD_89721 | JGI IMG/M metagenome (GOLD analysis project Ga0116112, IMG submission 89721) | Peatland microbial communities from SPRUCE experiment site at the Marcell Experimental Forest, Minnesota, USA - June2015DPH_8_150 | ecosystem: Environmental > Terrestrial > Soil > Wetlands... | reverse complement strand
GCGGCGCGATGCGGCGTCCTCAGTCGCGCCCGTAGCTTCAGCTACGAGCGCTCCCTGCGTCCTTGCCTCGCACTCGCCCATCGCACCCAGCCGACGAGCATCATTCTGATTCGACCTCTAACGGGCGTCGAACGCGCGCAGCGCCGAGGCCTGGCTTTCTCTCACGAGCACGCCGCGGTTGACCGCGTTCACGACGGCCCGGAGCGACGCGGTGACGATGCTCGCGTGAATTCCGACGCCCCAGACGAGCTCGCCGTCGACGTCCGCTTCCACGTAGGCCGCCGCCGTCGCGTCCGCGCCGGTGCTGAGCGCGTGCTCGTGGTAGTCGCGCACGCTGATCGCAATCCCGAACTGCGCCGCGAGCCCGTGCACGAGTGCCGCGAGCGGGCCGTTGCCCTCGCCGTGGACCTCGACCTGCTCCCCTCCGGCGCGCACCTGCGCCGTCAGATGCTCGGCCGCATCGCTCGCCTCGTGCCGGTACGAGACGAGCTCGTACGGCTCGCTCACGGCGAGGTACTGCTCGCGGAAGATGTCGTAGAGCTCGGCCGCGGCGAGCTCGCCTCCCTCGGCGTCGGCGATCGCCTGCACCGTCTGCGCGAACTCGACCTGGAGGCCGCGCGGCAGGTCGAGTCCGTACCTGCTCAGCAGGAGGAACGCGACGCCGCCCTTGCCGGACTGAGAGTTGACGCGGATGATCGCCTCGTACGTGCGGCCGACGTCCTTCGGGTCGATCGGCAGATACGGGACGTCCCAGACCTCGGAGCCGGAGCGCTCCCACGCGTACATCCCCTTCTTGATCGCGTCCTGGTGGGAGCCTGAGAATGCGGTGTACACGAGCTCGCCGGCCCAGGGATGGCGCGGGTGCACCGGCAGCTCGTTGCACTCCTCGACGGTGCGCTTCGCCTCGTCGAGCTGCGAGAGGTCGAGGCCGGGGTCGACGCCCTGTGTGAGCAGGTTGAGAGCGAGCGTAACGAGGTCGACGTTCCCGGTCCGCTCACCGTTGCCGAACAGCGTCCCCTCGACGCGCTCCGCGCCGGCCATCAGCCCGAGCTCGGCGGTCGCAACGGCGGTGCCGCGATCGTTGTGCGGGTGGACGGAGAGGATGATCGAGTCGCGGCGCGAGAAGTGGCGCGAGAACCATTCGATGCGGTCCGCGTACACGTTTGGCGGGAAGTGCTCGACCGTCGTCGGCAGGTTGACGATCATCTTCTCCTCCGGCGTCGGGCGCCACTCGGCCGCGACCGCCTCGCAGATCTCGTGCGCGTACTCGAGCTCGGTGTGGTGGAAGCTCTCGGGCGAGTACTCGAACCGGATCTCCGTCGAGGTCTCGCCGGCCAGGCGCCGGCAGAGGGCGGTGCTGCGCACCGCGAGCTCGGTGATCCCCGCCTTGTCGAGCCGGAACACGACGCGCCGCTGCGTCACCGACGTCGAGTTGTAGAGATGGATGATCGCGCGGCGCGCGCCCTCGAGCGACTCGAACGTCCGCTCGATCAGCTCGGGCCGCGCCTGGGTCAGCACCGCGATCGTGACGTCGTCGGGGATCGCGTCCTCCTCGACGAGCGCGCGGACGAAGTCGAAGTCGGTCTTCGAGGCCGACGGGAAGCCGACCTCGATCTCCTTGAACCCGAGCCGCAGAAGCAGGTCGAAGAACCGATGCTTGCGCGCGCTGTCCATCGGGTTGACGAGCGCCTGGTTGCCGTCGCGCAGGTCGGTCGAGCACCAGACGGGAGCGGCGGTGAGGACGGCGTCCGGCCAGCGGCGGTCTGGCAGGTCGACGGTGTCGTACGGGCGGTATTTCCAGTAGGGCATCGGCATGGCGGGCTCCTTCGGCTGAGGGCGCACTACTCCTGAGGGAGGGCGACGGGTATGTGCGCAGACGCTTCCCCCTCAGCGGGGGAGCGCGAGCAGGAGCGCGCGGCGGCCGGGCAGGGCCAGGAGAGCTGTCTCACCCGTCGGCGGCATGACCCTCACGGTAGACGATCCCAGGCCCTGGGCCAATCGAGTCGTCCGGTTTGCCGGCTCATCGGTCACAAAAATGGCGAACGGCCCGGTGGGAGTGGCCGGGCCGTTCGGGAAGGGATCGGGCTCTGCGACGAGCATCGTGCCCCGGGTCTGCGGCCGATCAGGACACGCCCAGATCCCCGATGCCTTTTGTATCGCGGATGCGGGCCCGCTCGGCATACCCCTAAGAGGGGGGATTTGCGCCCCAGATGACTGTCACACGGCGCCCGGTCAAGGCTTGAGCGCGGCGGGTTCTGGGGCGCCCCGTGCTGCAGGCGCCCCGGAAGCCGCATTTCTCTACGGGTTTACCACGGTCCCCAGCCGCTGTCGGCGGCGACGATTGCCAGGACCACGGCGACGAGCAGCAGCGCTGTCAGCATCAGGCGAGCGCGCATCGGACACCTCCTTTCGGGTCTTGTGGAAACGTACGCTCGGACCGATGCAGGCCGCGCCCACCGTTGTCAAGTGGATCGTCCGGTCTGTTGACTCCGACAGGCGCGTCGCGCAAGATCGCAAGAGCCATGCCGCTCCCCGAGATGCCAGCTCCCGCGGACGAGGCGATCGGGAAGCGGCTGCGCCGGCTGCGGCTCGCGCGCGGGCTGTCGCAGCGCGAGATGGCCGAACCGGGCATCACCTTTCCCTACATCTCCCGGATCGAGGCCGGCACCCGCAACCCGTCGGTCAAGGCGCTGCGCCAGCTCGCGCGCAGGCTCGGCGTCTCCGCCGCCTACCTGGAGAGTGGTGTCGACGTCGAGCCGCACGAGGAGCGCGAGATGCGGATCGCCGAGGCCGAGCTTCGGCTCCGGCTCGGCGAAGGCGCCGACGAGGCGCTGGCGAGCTTCGAGCAGCTGCTGGCTGAAGCGCGCACGACCGGCGACCGTGCGATCGAGACGCGTGCCCGAGCGGGCATCGGCATGGCGGCGTTGCAGCGCGGCGACCATGGCGGCGCGATCGCCGCCCTCGAGGAGCCGATCCGCGCCGGCGCGCTCTCGCCGCTCACCGACGGTGAGCTCTACGCGGTACTCGCGCGTGCCTACACCTCAGCGGGACGAAAGCACGACGCGATCGAACTGCTCGAGCAGGCGGTGCTCGCAGCCGAAGAGGCCGGCGATCTGATCATCTACCTGCGCTTTGCCAGCTTCCTGAGCTACGCACTCTCGGACGCGGGCGAGATCGATCGCGCCCGCGAGGCCGTCGAAGAAGCGGTCGAGCGTGGCCGGGCAGTCGACGACCCGTACATGCGCGTCCGCTTGTACTGGTCGCAGGCACGGCTCGCCGCCACCGCCGGCGCCTCACGGCAAGCACTGCGCGCGCTGCGGCAGGCGATCGTCCTACTCGAGCTAACCGAGGACACGCGCCAGCTCGGCCGCGCACACCTCCTCGCCGCGGAGATCCTCAACGTCGACGGGCGCCACGAGCAGGCGGCGCCCCATCTCGTCCAGGCGGAGCGGCTGCTCGCAGCGACCCCCGAGGCCGAGGACCGCTACTGGCTCAAGGTCGAACAAGCACGACAAGCCGCCGCCGCCGGCGAGCCCGACCACGCGCTCACGCTCGCCGCCGAGGCGCTCGAGCTGATCGGCGACACCGACCCGGCCGAACGAGGCAGCGCCTTCGCAATCATCGCCGCCGCCCACGCCGCCCGCGGCGACACAACCGCCGCCCTCCAGTCCTACGCGCAAGCGGTCCCGCTGCTCGAACAGGCACATAGCTGGCCGGAGGCCGTCCAGACTCGGAAGGCGTGGGCGCGGCAGCTCGAGGCCGCCGGCCGAGCCACCGAGGCGGCTGAAGTGCTCGAGCAGGCCGCCGAGGCTTCGCTCCGCGCGCGGCGATAGATCTCCCGGGGCGCGCGAATAGGCCGCACAGCCCGCGCGGTCGCTCGTCGGCGATCGGGACGCGGAGGTGCTCGACTCCGCTCTCGGCCCTCGCCTGATCGTGAGAGCGTGGCGACCAATGTCATTGGCGGAGACGTACAAATGTGCGGTAAAATCGTCCGCGGGTCACAGCAATCGGCCCGCAACGATCCGCCCTCAACAGCGTGGGTTGGAGCGGTTCGTAGCGCCGCAACTCCTTGGCCGGCGATGAGGCTTCAGACCGGGGAGGGAGAATCGATGGGGGGGACACAGACGATCCGTGAGGGCGAGGCTCACGCGACTCTCTCGCACGCGTGCGTCGTGCGGGCTGCGATCTTCTCGACGTATCCGCCGCGGGCGTGCGGGATCGGCACGTTCTCGTTCGACGTACGGTCTGCGCTGCTCGACGTCCCGGGCATCGACGACGTCAGCTCCATCGCCATTGTCGACGAGCCGTCGAGTCCGCAGCGATCGGAACTACTGGCGACGGTTTCGCAGGGTGTGCGTGGGGACTACGTGCGCGCTGCGAGGCTGCTCGGCCGGCTGGACATCGACGTTGTTCTGCTCCAGCACGAGTTCGGGATCTTCGGCGGCGTCGACGGTGAATACGTTCTGTCGTTCGCGCAGGAGCTGGAGCAGCCGCTCGTCGTGACGCTGCACACGGTGCTGTCGCAACCATCGCCCCACCAGCTGCGGGTGCTGGGCGCGCTCTGCGATCAGGCGGAGCGGGTGATCGTGATGACAGATACGGCGCGGCGTCTCCTCGTCGAGGTGGGCGCATCTGCTGCAGAGAAGATCCGTGTCGTTCCTCATGGCGCGCCGGTCGTGCTCGGACGCCGGCGGGAGGAGCACGCTGCCGGCAGGCATCCCCTCTACGTCGCACCGGCACCCGGCGGGTACGAGCGGATCCAGTCGCGTTTCCTGCTGTCTACCTTCGGCCTGCTCTCGGCGGGGAAGGGCCTCGAGACGGCGATCGAGGCACTTCCGCTCATCGTCGAGCGTCACCCGGAGGTGCTGTACCTGATCGCCGGGCGGACGCACCCGCAGGTGGCGCGCCGGGAGGGTGAGCAGTACCGTCTGATGCTGGAGCGCCTCGTCGTCGATCTCGACCTCGGCGATCATGTCGCCTTCGACGATCGCTTTCTCTCGATCGACGAGCTGGCCGACCTGCTCGCAGCGACGGACGTCTTCCTTACGCCGTATCGCAACCGCGAGCAGATTGCCTCCGGCTCGCTCACATTCGCGATCGCCGCCGGCTGCGCCGCAGTTTCGACGCCGTACTGGTACGCGGAGGACATGCTCGCATCGGGAGCCGGCCAGATCGTGCCGTTCGACGACCCGCAGGCGCTCGCCGAAGCCGTGTGCGAGCTCGTCGAGGAGCCCGACCTGCTGGCAGCGGCGCGCGCGGAAGCCCGGCGGATCGGCTCCCGGCTCGCGTGGCCGTCCGTCGCTTCGGCGACGGCGAGGGTGCTCCGCGAAGCGGCGAGGCACGCTCCGCCGCGAACGTCATTCCTACCGACTCTGCTCCCACACGCCCGGATCGATCACCGAGTCTCCGAGCCGAGCTTCTAGGGCAGAGCTTCTAAGCGCGTCTACCGTTCGCCGGCGGTTCGAGCCGGAGGTCGGAGGGTGGCGAAGTGGTCGGTGATGGTGAGGGTCTGGTTGGTGAAGGTGAAGAGCCGGGCGGGTCGGCCGCCGCTGGGGCCGGGTTCGCGGCAGTTGCCGACCGGTTTGAGGAGGTGCCGGCGGAGCAGGACGCGCTGGAGGTTGGTGGCGGTGACGTCGTGGCCGAGGGCGGCGCGGTAGAGGTCGCGTAGCTCGGAGAGGGTGAAGGTGGCGGGGGCGATCGCGAAGCCGAGGTTGCTGTAGGAGAGCTTTCCGCGCAGGCGTTCGCGGGCCGCGAGGACGATCGGCTTGTGGTCGAAGGCGAGTGCGGGTAGCTGCGCGACGGGGTGCCAGCGTGTGTCGCTCGGGATCGCGGGGTCGGCGTCAGCGGGTATGAGGCCGAGGTAGGCGGTTGCGAGTTCCCAGCGGAGCGGGTCTCGGTTGGGGTCGCTTCGGGTCTCGAGTTGTTCGAGGTGGGAGAGCTCGCGGACGTCGACTTTGCTGGCGAGGTGGCGCCGGATCGACTGCTCGAGTGTTTCGCCTGGGTCGAGGTTGCCGCCTGGGAGCGCCCAGGCGCCGGCATGGGGCGGACGCGCGCGTTGCCAGAGCAGTACCTGGAGCCGGGTGTCGCGGACCTGGAAGACGGCCGCGAGCGCGGCGTGCGCACATGTTTTCGCTTGCTGATCGGAAACCATGTAGACTCGCAGCCAGGTTATCGCCTTTGAAGAGAAAACGCACCGAGCAGACCGACCTGGTTGTGGTCGGAGGCGGGATCGCCGGCCTCTTTGGCGCGCTCTGCGCGGCAGCATCGGGTGCTGAGGTCGTGCTGGTGACGAAGGGGCCGCTGTTTGCCTCGAACAGCTATTTCGCCCAGGGCGGAGTCGCCGCCGCGGTAGGCCGCGACGACGATCCTGCCTTGCATGCGGCGGACACGCTGGCGGCCGGGCGCGGCATCTGCCAGCAGAGCGCGGTCGAGGTGTTGACCGGGGAGGCGCCGGCGAGGATCGCCGACCTGACCGAGTTGGGGGTGGAGTTCGACGAAGAGCCGGCGCGCGAGGGCGGCCATTCGTGCAGCCGGGTCGTACATGCCGGCGGCGCGGAAACGGGGAGGCGGATTGCCGAGGCGCTCGTCCGGCGGGTACGAGCCCGCCCGCGTATTCGTGTTCGTGAGGGCGAGCAGGTGCTCGCACTTCGCATGGCGGGCGAGCGTTGCGTCGGGGTCGTGAGCGAGCGGGGGCAGGTTGCGGCGCGCGCGACGCTGCTTGCCAGCGGCGGCTACGCGGCGTTGTGGGAGCGGACGACCAACCCGCCGGGCGCGCTCGGCGAAGGGTTGCTGCTCGCTTACGCGGCAGGCGCGGCGTTGGCCGACCTCGAGCTGGTGCAGTTTCATCCGACCGCGCTTGCGGGCAATGGGTTTCTGCTCTCGGAGGCGTTGCGCGGCGACGGGGCGCGGCTGCTCGACGCGCAGGGTCAGCGTTTCACTGACGAGCTAGCGCCGCGCGATGTGGTTGCGCGTGCGATCGCCGCGCGCGAACGCGTCCACCTGGACTTGCGCGCGATCGAGCGCGACCGCTACCCGAGCTTGATCGCGACGCTGGAGCGGGCGGGCTATGACCCGGCGGTCGAGCCGGTGCCGGTCGCGCCGGCGGCGCACTACTCGATCGGCGGCATCGTGACCGATCTCGACGGTCGCAGCGGCGTTCCCGGGCTGCTTGCGGCGGGAGAGTGCGCCTGCACCGGCGTGCACGGTGCGAACCGGCTGGCGTCGAACTCGCTGCTCGAGTGTCTGGTCTTCGGCCGTCGTGCCGCGCTCGCTGGTCTCGACGAACCCGTCCTGCCGGCGACGCCGGCCTCGCCGGCGGAACTCGAGCCGAACCCGGCGATCACGCCGGAGTTGCGTGCGGCGCTGTGGCGGGACGCGGGTTTGATCCGAAACGCCGACGGGCTGCGGCGGCTGCTCGCCGCGCCGAGTCTGCTCGCGCGGCTGATCGCGCAGAGCGCGCTTGCGCGTGAAGAGAGCCGTGGTGTCCACTTCCGCGAGGACTTTCCGGTCGAGGACGCGCGGCTTGCCGGCCATGTCGTGCTGCGGCCCGGGTATGCGCCGGTGGTGGAGCGATGGAGCTGACGGCCGAGCAGATCGAGCGGGTGGTTTCAGTTGCGCTTGCCGAGGATGTCGGCTCGGGTGACCGCACGACTGATGCGGTCGTTCCCGCCGACGCGCGCTGTGAGGCGTTGCTTCTGCTGGAAGAGCCGGGCATCGTCTGTGGCGTTCCGGTCGCGGCAGCCGTATTCCAGGCGATTGCTGCAAGCGTTTGCGTTCAGCCGCTGCTCGAGGAAGGGGCACGAGTGACGGCCGTTCCGGCCGTGCTTGCCCGGATTGAGGGGCCGGCGCGGGCGGTGCTTACCGGGGAGCGCACGGCGCTGAACCTGCTCGGCCGGTTGTGCGGCATCGCCACGCTCACCCGGCAGTTCGTCGAGCGTGTCGACGGCACGGGCGCGACGATCCTGGACACGCGCAAGACGACACCCGGGCTGCGTGCGCTCGAAAAGTACGCGGTGCGCTGCGGCGGCGGCCACAACCACCGCTTTGGCCTCGACGACGCCATTCTCGTCAAGGAAAACCATCTTCGCCTTGCCGGGGGCATTCCTGCGGCGGCCGGGTTGCTGCGGGCGCGCTCGAACGGATCGCCGATCGAGGTCGAGGCGGAGACGCTCGAGCAGGTGGCCGAGGCGCTGGAGGCGGGGGTGGAGCGGATTCTGCTCGACAACATGACCGCGGCGCAGGCGGCCGACGCGGTCACGCTCGTTCGTGGACGGGCCGAGCTCGAGGCCTCCGGTGGTGTCTCGCTGGCGACCGTGCGCGCGTACGCCGAGGCCGGCGTCGATTTCATCTCGGTGGGCGCGCTGACGCATTCGGCGCGCTCGCTCCACGTCTCGTTGGAGGTGCAGTGAGCGTCACCGACGTCACGACGCTGCAGGAAGAGATCCGCGCACTCGCGCGGGAGCGCGACGCGGTGATCATCGCGCACAACTACCAGCGCCCCGAAGTGCAGGATGTCGCCGACTACGTCGGCGACTCGCTCGGCCTCTCGCGCCAGGCGGCGGCGACAGGCGCCTCCGTGATCGTCTTCTGCGGCGTCCACTTCATGGCCGAGACGGCCAAGATCCTCAGCCCGGAGAAGACCGTCCTGTTGCCCGACCTCGGCGCGGGTTGTTCGCTTGCCGCGTCGATCACCGCCGAGCAGCTACGCGACTGGAAGGCGGAGCATCCCGGCGCGGTCGTCGTCTCCTACGTCAACACGACCGCCGAGGTGAAGGCCGAGAGCGACTACTGCTGCACCTCGGGCAACGCTCGGCACGTGATCGAAGCGATCCCACCGGAGCGGGAGATCCTGTTTCTGCCCGACCTCTACCTGGGCCTTTGGCTGGAGCAGGTCACCGGCCGCAGGCTCGTCATCTGGATGGGCGAATGCCACGTCCACGCCGGCATCCGTCCGGCCGACATCGAGCGCTGGCAGGAGGAGGCTCCCGACGCCGAGCTCCTCGTGCACCCCGAATGCGGCTGCGCGAGCCAGGCAATGGCGTTTGCGAACGAGCGCACCCAGATCCTCTCCACCGAGCAGATGGTCGACTACGCCCGCCGCTCGCCGAAGCAGCGCTTCCTGATCGCGACCGAGACGGGGATCCTGCACCGGCTCGCGCGCGAGGCGCCGGGAAAGCGCTTCGAGCCGGTCCGCGAGGATGCCGTCTGCCGCTACATGAAGCTGACGACACTCGACAAGGTCGGCGACTCGCTCCGCGACATGCGCCACGAGATCACGGTCGCGCCGGACACCGCTGCGCGTGCGCGCCTTGCGATCGAGCGGATGGTTGCGATCGGCTGAGCGGTTTCAGAACCCGGCGCACGCCACACTCGAACAGGCGCTGGGTTCTGCAAGGGTTACGAATGATGGGACGGTCGGCAGTCGGCGAGAAGCGCGACGCGCTGTTGGATGCGGTCGTGGTTTTCGCAGCGGGCCCGGACCCGGCCGGCGTCGTATCGGTTCCGCCTGGAGCAGTGATTGTCGCTGCGGACGGGGGTGCTGAGCATGCGCTCCGGCTCGGGTTGGCGGTGGATGTCGCGGTGGGTGATTTCGACTCGATCTCTCGGGCGGGTCTTGCTGCGTTGGAGCGTGCGGGCGTTCGGGTGGAGCGTCACGCGTGTGTAAAGGACGCGACCGACCTCGAGTTGGCGCTCGATGTGGCGGTGGGGTTGCGGCCGCGGCGGATTCTGGTGGTCGGTAGTGGCAGCGGTCGTGCAGATCATGCGTTTGGGCAGCTGCTGCTGCTCGGCTCGAAGGCGTATCGAGGTGTTGAGATCGACGCGCAGGTCGGGCGAGCGTTGATTCACGTGATTCGTGGGGAGCGATCCTTGGCTGGAGCGCGGGGGGAGCTGATCTCGTTGTTTGCGCTGCACGGTCCGGCCGTGGGGGTGGCGACGGAGGGGCTTGTCTATCCGTTGTGTGGTGAAACGCTGGCGCCGGGCTCGAGTCGGGGAGTCTCGAACGTGTTCGCGGCCGAGGAAGCGCGCGTCAGGCTCGAGCGAGGTGTCCTGCTGGCCGTTCGCCCCGGCGGGCAAGACGCGAGGTCGCAGTCCTGACTGGCCCCGCCCGCGGGTCTGGGGCGCCTATCCGGTCGTCGTGCAGCGGGCGGGGAGGTAGCGGGTGCTCATGACTGCCGTGGCGGGGATGGCGTCTTTCAGCAGTCCTTGGGTGTGCATCCAGTTGCTGAAGTGCTGCCAATCGGCGGGGCGCATGCAGCCGACGCCGTGCGGGCCGGCGAGCAGGGCGAGGGTTGCGGGTGTTGCGCGGGCGAGGAAACGCTCGCTGGAAGCGGTGACGGTGCGCAACAGTGCGAGCGAGCCGCGCGGGTCGCGGATGGCCTGCGCGGTGCCGAGCAGGAAGGCGTGCACGAACCGGCCGACGGTGGCCGCGTACGCGGGGTCCGTGCGCAGCCTTGTTGAGCTGGCGGCGAGGACGAGCTCGTCGTAGGAGGGGACGCCGGCGCGGTCGAGCGGGATGATCGTCGGCTGGAGTCCGCGCTGCTGGAGCTCGATGCCTTCGACGTTGCGGTAGACGCCGAGCACCGCATCGACGCGGTGCGCGAGCAGCGCCGGCAGCAGGTTGTAGCCGACGCTGACGACCTTGACGTCTTTGCGGGTCAGGCCCGCCGAGCGAAGCGCGGTGTCGAGTGCGGCGTAGTCGGAGGGGACGCCGGTGATGCCGATCGTCTTGCCCTTCAGATCGCCGACCGCGTGAATCTGGGGCTCGATCGCCATGATCGAGTTGAGCGGTTGCGGTACGACCGCGGCGACCGCGATGACCGGCAGCTTCTTGGCGGCTGCGAAGAAGAGCTCTTGCTCGTAGGAAACGGCGAGGTCGGCTCTGCCGGCGGCGAGGAGCTTCAGCGGCGACGACGGATCCGAGGGAGCGTGAATCGCGACCTGAAGTCCGGCCTGGGCGAACAGCCCGTGCGCTTGCGCGTAGTAGAAGCCGACGTGGTCGGGGTTCGGCGTCCAGTCGAGCACGAGCGAGACCGGCCGTCCGGCCGCGCCGGCCGAGGGGACGGCCAGCCCGGCGGCGGCGAGCGCGACGACGAGGAGCCTCCTACGCATTGGCGACCTCCTGGTGCCAGGGAATGATGAAACGCTCGGCCAGCGAGACGAATCCGTAGAGGCACAGCGCGAGCGCGGAAAGGACGAGCACGCACGCGAAGATGCGCGGGGTGTCGAGCGAGGGCTGGGACTGGAGCATCACGAAGCCGAGCCCCGACGAGGAGCCCGCCCACTCGCCGAAGACGGCGCCGACGGCGGCGTAGGTGGCGGCGATGCGCGCGCCGGAGAAGATCGCGGGCAGGGCACCGGGCAGCTCGACGCGGCGGAAGATCGCGGCGCGGCTCCCGTCGAGCGTGCGCATCATCCGCACGAGCTCCCCGTCGGTGGAGCGCAGCCCGTCGACGGTGTTGACGACGATCGGGAAGAAGCAGACGATCGCGACCACGACGAGCTTGGGCTCGATCCCGAAGCCGAGCAGGATCGCGAGGATCGGGGCGAGCACGACCGTCGGCACGGTCTGCGAGAGCACGAGCAGCGGCAGCAGCGCGCGCCGGAGCGCGGCCGAGAAGTGCAGGAGCACGGCGACGACGAGTCCGACGGCGACCGCGAGCAGGTACCCGAAGATCACCTCCCGCACGGTGACGAGGGTGGCGTCGGCGAGCAGGCCGGCGTCCGAGGCGAGCGAGCTCGCGACCGCAGAGGGCGCGGGGAACAGGTAGTCGGGCACGTGGGCGGCGCGGACGACGAGCTCCCAGACGCCGATCCCCGCGGCAAGCAGCGCGAGCGGCGGCCACCAGCGGCTCATCCGATCGCCTCCAGCGCCCGCTCGCGCAGCTCGACAAACGCTGGGCTCGTCACGATCTCCCGGCGTGTGCCTTCGCATGCGATCCGCGCGTCGAACTCGGCTGCCACGCGGCCGCCGCGAAGCACGACCACGGTGTCGCAGACGAGAAGCGCCTCCTCGACGTCATGTGTCACGAGCAGCACCGTTCGCGGCTCCCCCTCGAGCGCCGCCGCCAGCCACTCCTGCAGCTCGGCCCGGGTGATCGCATCGAGCGCGCCGAACGGCTCATCCAGCAGCAGCACCTCCTTGCCGGCCAGCAGCGTGCGCACGAACGCAACCCGCTGGCGCATCCCTCCCGACAGCCTCACCGGCCGCAGCCCCTCCGCCTCGGCAAGCCCGAAACGCTCGAACAGCACGGCCGCACGCCCGCGAGCCTCCGACCGCGGGACGCCGCGGTTCTCGAGTGCCAGACAGGCGTTGTCGAGCGCCGACCGCCAAGGCAGCAGGCAATCGCGCTGCGGCATCAGTGCGCAGCGAGCAAGTCGGCCCGCGGCCGAGGTCTCGCCCGCCACCGTGACCCTGCCGGCATCCGGCTCGTCGAGGCCCGCAACCAGCGACAGCAGGGTCGACTTGCCGACGCCGCTGCGGCCGACAATGCCGACCCGACCGCCTGGGGACACGTGGAGGTCGAGCCCGGCCAGGACGATCCTGCCGCCGAGCACCCGCGTGACGCCGACCAGGCTGATGCCGCCCGCGCACATCGCGATCGGGGTGTTCGGCTCGGTTGCCGGATCGGCGGTCCCGGCCATCGCGCACTCCCTTCGCCGGCATGACCCGGATCAGGTTCGACGGGTACACGCTAGGAAGCGCACTCTCAGCCCCTCCCACAGGGACTCCCCGGCTGACAGAAGCCTACCGCACCGGGCTGCACCACCCCCTTACCCGGCCGCCGGCGCTCAGGTCGGCGGACTGCTGTTCCAGATCTCGCGCGCGATCTTCCAGCGGCCGTCGGACTCGCGGCGCAACACATGGACTCCCTTGCCCGGCGCGACGAGCGGGTCGCCGCTCCCCTTCGGCGTCACGCGCCAGCGGTAGCTGAACCGCTCGTACGCGAGATCGCCGGCCTCCTCCACGTCGTCGTGGCTGAACGCAAGCCACTCGATACGCCACTCCGCGAGAAACTCGCGCAGCCACTCCGCCAGCTCTACGCCCTTCTTCGGAGCCAGGTTCGGGGGCAGAAACACCGCATCGTCGGCCAGAACCGCGAGCAGGCGGTCGATGTCGTCGCTCGCCATCGCCGCGACCTCCTCGTCGACCGCGGCCTCGATCCGCTGACGCTCCGGCACGCCGGCAGACTCGGACATGACTGCTCTCCTCTCGCTCCACCGCTCCGGGGCGCGATTCTACGCCGGGCG
>Ga0116112_1001895_pt1 | contig 13279 bp, 10 predicted proteins | sample June2015DPH_8_15_FD_89721 | JGI IMG/M metagenome (GOLD analysis project Ga0116112, IMG submission 89721) | Peatland microbial communities from SPRUCE experiment site at the Marcell Experimental Forest, Minnesota, USA - June2015DPH_8_150 | ecosystem: Environmental > Terrestrial > Soil > Wetlands... | reverse complement strand
GACGCCAGTCGGCTGCCATGGCTCTCAAACTCCGTGAGATGACGGTGATCCCTGCGCTCAACTTCACCCCCGCCCCCTGATTTTTCTTGTTCTTTGTGCAAGGAGTCGGGTTAATAGTTCCTATTATGATCGGGCATCTCGTCCAGTTCGAATTCTCAAAAATAATCTATATCTGATAACCAGCAACAGTCTTAGGCGATATAATGGGAGTAGCGAAAGGAAGGTACCCCTATGTTATGGATAATTGTTGCAGTGCTCGTAATACTTTGGTTATTGGGCTTTATTATCTTCCACGTCAGCAGTTGGCTGATTCACCTTCTGCTGGTGGTGGCATTGATCGTCATCGTGATTAACCTGTTGAGAGGTCGTCGTAGATAAATGTAGAACCGCTAGATTACAGGTTTATCTCCAATTCATTCATTTTTCCGCACTTTCTAATTATCTCTACTCTTCCATAGTCAAATACTGCACGTTCAGGCATTGCTGCATACCGGCTTAATGCAACGAATTGAATTTATATACTTTGGTTACCATGCCATCTTCCTAACAGGAAAGCAGCTATTATAAGAAGAACAGTCCCGCTAAAGCAGCGCCCATGAGCAGGGCCGTTATGATTAGAAGCGTGTTTGAAAGCTTGCCACTTGTCCGCTCGCCCAGTATCTTCTTGTTGTTGCCGATCAGGAAGATAATCACCAGCAGTGGTACGGCTACAACCCCGTTGATGACTGCCGAGTAGTAAAGTGCCGCTACGGGATCAACTCCAACGAACACCAGCACCAGCCCTACCAGGGTTGCCAGTATTATCGCGATATAGAAGCCTTTGGCGGCATGGAATTTCTTGTATAGTCCCTCATCCCACCCGAAAACCTCTGACAGCGCGTAAGCAGCGCTCCCAGCCAGCACCGGGATCGCCAGGAGCCCTATTCCTACGATGCCCAGAGTGAACAGGAGGAATGCCGCATTGCCCGCGAGAGGACGCAGAACCTGGGCAATGCCGGCCAGGTCAAGTTGCCCTACATCCTTTGCACCTGTCTTGTAGATGGTCGAGGCTGTTGATATGATGATAAAGAACATGATCAGTTCGGAGTAGAACATGCCGACATTTATGTCTATGTGCATGTCGTTTATGGCCCGCCTGCCCAGGATCAGCTTGCGTGGACGCTTCATCTGCGGGTCTGGCGAGGTGATCGAGCCGGAGGCTATCTTTTCTTCGACCTCCATGTTAGCCTGCCAAAAGAACATATAAGGAGAAATGGTCGTTCCCAGGATTGCGACCAACGTCGTGATGTAACCGGAGTCCAGTTTGATGGCCGGAACAATTAACGACTTGAGCGCCAGGCCCCAATCCACATTTGAAAGGAGTGCCACAATCATGTATGAGAAAAGCACAAGTGCCACCCATTTCAGGTATTTCGAATAGGTTTTGTACGACATGAACACCAGCAGGGTGAGAGTGAGTGCTACAACGAGCAATGCCGCCAACGCGGTAGGCACTACCGGTAAGTTCAGGTGGATGGACCCGGCCATGGCTTCGATATCCGCCCCAATATTGAGGGTATTGGCGCCAACCAGCAGGAACGCCATCACATACAATACCCAACGAGGAAAATAGTGCTTTATGATCGCGGCCAAGCCGTGCCCGGTCACCAGCCCAATGCGGGCACATACTTCCTGTACGGCTGCCGATAGCGGATATGTTACAAGGCTTACCCAAACAGTCCCGTATCCGAACTGCGCGCCCGCCACAGAATAAGTGCCAATGCCTGAAGGGTCATCATCAGACGCCCCTGTAACCACACCAGGCCCGAGCACCGACAATATGTGCCTAATCCGTTTTTCTTTCCCGCCCGCTTTATGAGGGCCTGGTTGACCGGCAGGAGCTGAGGCTTCGCTTCGCTCAGAGGTCCCTTGGTTCTGGCTGCCGGCTGCTTCGGTTGCAGCATTATGGGGTGAGTGCGGTACCGACTTGGGCATGGTTCTCCTTAAGTGCATGGCGGAATTTAGACGAGGTATGTTCATAACCGATCACCCCAGTCCAGCTATTGGTTTCAGTTGAATGAGGGGCGAAGCGGTTTCAGCATGAACAGCGGCCAGCGCTGTCGCTTGTATTTTTTCGATTGGTTTTTCAATGTTTGTTAGAGGTTTTCTTCGCCTTCTTATTGCGGCCAGAACCGCTCTTCTTACCTCCACCTGAATTCTTATTCACGGTTGCCCAGGCGATGGCTTCTGCCTCATCCTCAGGTACACCCTTTTCCTTATACCCTTCCTCAATATGTTCGGCTTGCCGTTTTTGTTTGTCGGTATACTTTGACTTGTCTCCTTGTGGCATAAGTTTTACCTCCTTTATGAATTTCTTGAAATGACATATACAACAAATTCAATACACATTTACCGCCAATAATTGTTCAAGGTACCCTGTGCTTTTATTATCAATTCATTGGATTAATGAGCAGTATTTTTTGTGTGCGCCTGTTTGCCTAATTGACGCCAGTTGTTCTCAGCGATTGTAATACCGTAATGCCTGGCTGCTTTTACGATATTTGCAAATGCCAGATCGCGGTCACTGTCAGATACCCCTTTCACTTGATCGAAACGAGTGATGGCATTTCTGACATGGTCAGCATCAGTCAGGGGTTCTTTACGCTGTTTTGGAAATGCATAAACACTTTCTGGCAGTTCTCCTCTCTCTTTTGTATCCATTTCACCGTGTTGTAAATAGGGTTTCCAGGTCGTTCCAGTCATAATTACCTCCAATTTTTCAAAATAGCGCTACCAATTACAATACCTTCGCCAAAATGAACCTGCCTTATCACCAACTTTTCGGTTTCTGTAGTTCAATCCTAACCGGTGCCAACACTTCCCTTCCTTTAAGCTAACGGTTAGCGTGATCAATTGGCCATTGCCCACTTATAATTTAATGAATAATTATATAACATGCATTTTTGCTTGATAGATAAGTGCAGTATATAACCATTTTCCCCTAAAGACAATAATCCCGCATTTTTCTATGTTGGGAAAAGAGGCAACGCCTCCCGTTCTAATTGGTCTGACAAAAGGGGCGGTTCCTCCTTTTGGATCAACCCCATTCGTTGCGGGCGAGACAGGAGAAAGAAGTAATGTATAATTACCCGTCCGAGGACTTATCGTTATGACCCTTACCAAAATCGAAGAGGGGATCGAAGAAATCGAACAGCGGCCGGGATCGGCTCTTTAACGAAATGCGGATGCGCCTGTTCGGGACGCATAAGGTGAAGAGGTCGAACCCCTTCAGTAGTAGGTTGGCGGGACTGATGCTGAAGGCGGGTCGGTACACTAAAAGAGATTTCCCATGAATCGTTTCAAGCTGCTTTCCTTTTCCTTCCTCCTGGTGCTTTTATTCTTATCAGCCTGTGCCCGATTTTATCCCTCCGGCCCAGCCACCCAAACGAACCCGTACAACATCGTTGGGACCATCGTCGCCCAGACTCTGACCGCCTTTCCATCCGCCATTACGCAGACGGTTACTTTGCCAGCCCAGACACCGCAGGATTTCATTTCTTATTATTTCGATGCCATCAATTCCAGGAATTACATTCTTACCTGGTCGCTCCTGAGCGATCGTTTCAAGAATACTCTTACCGGACCTTCACAAGGCGGTTACCAGGGGTATGTGGGCTTTTGGAATACCGTCGACCGGGTGACTGTATTGAACGTTACGCATACATGCCAGGGTGAAGTGTGTGCTGTCAATGTCACCATGCAACTGGATTACAACAACGGGCAGTCCGACACGTCCATCTATCCTTACACGCTGACGTATGACCATGCCCGCAACACCTGGCTATTCGATCTTCTCCCGCCTGTGCCTGCGCCACAGGAGCAGGCGAACCCTACGGCCACCCCAGCCGGGATGGCTTTTGCCACTGTCCCATCTCTGCCAAAACGCCCGGAGTACAAGCCCGGCGAAATGGTGGATTATGTAGCCCAGAGCGGCGATACGCTCCCGGCACTGGCAGCCCATTTCGACACGACCAGCGCCGAAATCCAGGCCGGCAATCCTCAAATCCCCGTGGATGCCACCACCCTGCCGCCCGGAATGACGGTGAGGATCCCGATGCCCTATGCGCCTGCCTGGGGGACCCCAATCCAGATCATGCCCGACAGCCTGTTCGTCGATGGACCTTCGGTCAACGGATTCGATACGGGGGAATTTGTTTCCAGCCAGCCCGGCTGGCTGAAGGATTACCGGGAAGATATCGGAGGTGCCAATCGCACGGGGGCCGAGCTCGTCGATATCGTGGCCACCAATTTCAGCATCAGCCCACGCGCCCTGCTGGTCCTGCTCGAATACCAGACCGGTGCGCTTTCCCAACCTGTTCCACCCTTGGGCGATTATCCGCTCGGCCATATCGATGAAAATGCGACGGGGCTTTACCGGCAGCTCGTCTGGGCGGCTAACATCCTGAATGCTGGTTACTACGGCTGGCGTACCGGCAGCCTGACCCAACTTGTACATCCCAATTACACTATCGAACGCCCGGATCCCTGGCAGACCGCCGCCACGGTGACATTCCAGTATTATTTTTCCCTGGGTCCCCTGCCCGAGTATGCACATGCCACCGGGCCGGATGGCCTGAAAAGCGTCTACATCAAGCTGTTTGGCAATCCATGGGCTGCGAACGTGGATCTGCCCACCATCCCGGCCAATCTACAGCAGCCGGCGCTGGTTCTGCCATTCCCGGCGAGCTATGCCTGGTCCTTCACCGGCGGCCCGCATTCCGCCTGGGGAGGGGCAGCACTCAGGCCCTGGGCGGCGATCGATTTTGCTCCGCCGGTACACGGCTGTGATGTCTCGGATGTTCCGGTGGTGGCTATGGCAGATGGAATCGTGGCCCGTTCCGAGGCAGGCGTGGTGATGGAGGATCTGGATGGGGACGGAAACGAACGGACCGGCTGGGATATTCTCTATCTTCATATAGCTTCAAAAGGAGAGGCCGGACTTGGTCAGAGGCTGAAAAGGGGTGACCCGGTTGGTTTCGCCTCCTGCGAGGGCGGCGAAGCCACAGGTACGAACGTTCACATTGCCCGCAAATACAATGGTGAGTGGATGCCAATCGATAGTGCCATCCCCTTCAATCTCGAAGGCTGGATCGCTCATACCGGCGACGCCGCCTATCAAGGCACCCTGACGCGCGGGAACCAAACTGTTACAGCCTCTTCATATTCGAATGCCGCCAGCCTGATCCGGGCCGGGCAATGAAGAAACAAGAAACGTATCACTTTATTGATCCCCAGGTTACGCGCCAATTATCCATAACCCCGCCGGTGTCGGCAACCTGATGAATTTCACCGGTATCCAAAGAAATGCCATTAATCCCGCCATATTCAACTCCAAGACTAGCGAAAGGATTCGTACCAAAGGCCAGCCATTTCCCGCCTGGAAACCAGACTGGAACGCGCGACCATCCACCCAGCGTGGTGGAGGGTGGGGGCGCAATAGGTGCCTTTCGGGTGGGAATAGGTTTTCAGCGCTGCGAGGAGGGTCTACTACACCCGCATAATTGCCCGGGCTAAAATAATACCAAACTTAATACCAACTCAATCAATGAAAGCGATGCGGCATTTATTGCGTCGCTGCGCAGCGAAAACCTGCTTCATCGGCGGAGAGGTCCGGCGAGTTATAGTTTCGATAGGAGGCCAGGCGTTTCTCCCCGTTATTCTCATCATTTGACATCCAGGCGCCGCCGCACATAACGCGGGATTCTCCGGTGGCGGGGCCTTTCGGATTAATCACCGTGGTGGTCTGCCCGCCCTGGGGATAGGAATCCGCGTACCAATCCGCCACCCATTGGCCACATTTCCCGCCATATCCAATGCCCCATATGGGCTGGCACCGTCGGGATAGCTGCCGACCGGTGCGATGCCGGCATGCCCGTCATCCACGCTGTAGGTGGGATTCAATTGCCTGTCCATAAAATTCGCCAAATTCCCGGCCCAATCCTGGTTCCCCCAGGGATACAGCCGCCCGTCGGTTCCCCGGGCGGCCTTCTCCCACTCCGCCTCCGTCGGCAGACGCCGGCCGGCCCATTTGCAATAGGCCGCGGCATCATTCCAGCTGACCTGTACCACCGGATATTGTTCCTGACCTTTGAGATCACTCGCCGAGCCGTGAGGATGCTGCCAGTTGGCACCGATGATTTTTACAGCGTCATCGGAAGAGACCTGGTAGACATACCCCGTGCCGCTTTTTTCTGCATCCGTCCGGTAATGCGTGGCGGACACGAATTCGGAAAACATGGCATTGGTCACTTCGGTCTGATCGATCCAGTATGCATCCAGATAAACCGGGGCAGACATGATGGCGTCGTAATTACCGGATCCCATGATGAACTGCCCGGCAGGGACGAACACCTGGATCATCCCATCGATGGTCGATTGTTTTTTGGTTCCGATGCCCTGGGTGGGGCTGGGGCTGGGGAGCTCCTCGGTGGGTGTGAGTACATGGGGTTGGGTGGCTGTCAGGCTGGGAAGCGGCGGGGCGGTTGGTGGCTCCGTGGCTTCGGCAGCCGGCGTCAGATTTGAGCCTGGTGGGACAACAGTCGCCCCTTTGGAAGCAGAACTAATGTTACATGCCAGGAGGCTGGCGATCATTGCAACCATTACAAGGATTCCTGCAAGCTGTCGTTTCATGGGTTCCTCCCACTCTTGGTAATAGGAATTATTCCTGAAAAATAATTTTGAATATTAGCTAAATACAGTATATAAACAAATTTCCCCAAAGACAATGCCTTATTTTGTGTATAGCAGGGAATAGGGCTATCGGGTGCAACCATTGTGTGGTAATTTCTACTGTATGTGAATTGTCACCTGCACGGGCAGGGCTGATATCCCTTTGAAGAGGATATGCTTTGCGAAGATCGTTACCCAACCGGGAACATATTTATAAAAGTCATCGTCGAATAGGCCGAAGGGATGATTTCAATTGTGCAGGCAAGGGGATTACAATTTAACAATAAATACCTGCAAGGGGACGGATTGGCAATGACATTCGGATAAGTGATTCAGTTCAGGAGGCGCGCAATGAAACCCAAATTACAATTCGTTTCCATGGCGGCAGTGCTGTGCCTGTTTTTGTCTTCATGCAGTTTACCGGGAACACACATGATTGTCACGGCCACAGGTACTCTCCCATTGCTTCCGCCTGCCACCGGTACTCCCACCTTGCTCCCGCCTGCCACAGACACACTCCCATTGTCTGCTTCCGCCACAGACACACCGACTGACACCGCTACACAGCTCATCCCTCCGACACCCATTGCATTGACGCCCACACTGACAGGCCCGGCATTGGCTCACTTAGTCTCAGGACAAAAGATCGACATCACGTATATTCATATGGTCGACGTGAACCAGGGCTGGGGCATCGGTGGTTTGAACAAAGCCTCCGACCACGTTTTCTTCACAAAGAATGGCGGTCAGACCTGGAGAGATGTCACCCCGCCCCAGCCCAATGCGGGTGCGAGTGCCTCGATCACAGCCCTGGGTTATTTCCCGAATGCGGTTACGGCACGTGTGGTATATGGCCCATCGGCAGATTCCAGTGACGTCCCGCCGTTCATCCAGGTCTGGACCACAAATGATAGCGGCGCTACGTGGACATATGGATCAATCGATACAAGCGTTGTCTCTGGTCAGGCCTTCAGCCCCTATTATTTGAATTTTGCAGACGCCCAGCACGGCTGGCTGATGATTTTTCTCGGCGGAGGCATGAACCATGCCTATGTAGCGCTCTTCATGACCATTGACGGAGGCGCCACCTGGACCGATATCCTGGACCCATACACGGTTAACGACATTCAGTCTTTTTCGAAGACCGGGATGGTCTTCGTGGACCCCCAAACGGGCTGGCTGACCCGGGATGCTCAGGGCGTCGATCCAACCCCACACATCTTCCGCACCACAGATGGTGGGGTGACCTGGACGCGCCTCGACCTGCCGGCGCCGGCAGATGTACCCAATCTGTACGACTCCTATTCGTGCAGTAGCTACTCGCCGAATGCTTTCTCGGCACTGTCGGTGACCATTGCCATGGAGTGCCTCGATAATGACACCTTCAAAATTGAAAAGGACTATGCCTATTTCACCAGCGATGGTGGCATTACCTGGAAAACTTATCCGCTGCCGGCAGATTACACGCTCGGTGAGGGATTGTACTTTTTCACGCCCCAGAACGGACTGGCTTTAGGCCGTAAGATCTACAAGACCACCGATGGAGGCCAGACCTGGAAATTCATCCAGCAGGTCAGCTGGGATGGGCAGTTCAGCTTCGTGAGCATGGAGCTTGGCTGGACGCACGTATTCAACGATCAGGGCGAAACTGCCCTGGTCAAAACCGTGAATGGCGGAGAGACCTGGACGATGCTGCACCCTCTGGTCGGGCCATAAGATAGCCCAATGTTCCGTCCGGCATTATCCACCGGACCAGCTCGTCAATGTGCTTCTTCGGGTTCCCAATGGAAAAAGCTTCCATTGATGAGATTACGATAAAAAATGCTTCTTCAGCAACTCTTACACCAGCATCCTGCTTGTCGTTATTCTGGCGGCCTTATACTAAGATTGATCGGCTCGACCGTCGGGCTCGCGCTCACGGTTGGCAGCGGGACCGGCATTCTGTCATTTGCCTTGGGCTTGATCATCCAGACACCCGCGAACGCAGATTTTGGGGCAGTGCAAATGGCAGAGATTGCTGCGCAGCAGAAAATGATGCCAGATAGCGTGTAATAAGGCGCATTGTCAATGACCTTCGCCTTAATTGACGTGGTCATTGCGAGATGACTTGGAGGTGTTATGACTACAGAACCTAGTACGGCAAGCGTACCTGCCAGCCCTTCACTTATATCGCAGCTCACTTGGTGGGTACTGGTTTTTCCCGCGTTGATGATCGTCGCGCTAGTGGCGCAAAACACTTTTCTCTTAAATTACACCCACGTGTTGTCCGGCGTGCTGTGGACAGGTGCGGACCTGTTTCTCGGCTTTATCCTCGGTCCAGTCATGCGCCGTCTTAATCCGCTCCAGCGCAAGGCGGTCATCACCTATCTTGTGCCACGGACTTTACTCTACATGCCCGTTCTCGCCTTGACCACCGGGACGGCCGGATGGTTCTTGTCCAATTGGGAAGGCTTGTTGCTCCCCGGAAACCCGATGCGTCCATGGGTCTTCGGCGCATTGGCAATCATCTTAATCCTGACAATACAGGGGCTGGGCTTACTCTTGCCCAACAATCTCCGAATCTATAGCGAGTTGCAACGGCCCGAACCTAATATCGAGCGCATCTCGCGCATCAACCGGACGAACCTGACACTCTCCGGCATTCAGGGTATGTTTCAAGTTCTGATCATCCTGGTGATGGCGGTCTTCGCGGTACACTAATCGCGGACAGGAGGTTGTCTACCAGGCACACCTCTACCTTTGGACTGATTAGAATATGAGAACTATGCCGGCGCGGGGAAGGTCAGGGGATGGCGCCTGAGACTTAGAAAATGGACGGCCAATCTCCAGACCTTTTCGCTTTTACATCACGAGCCCGCCGGCTCGTGCCTCAAGACGCCAGCCGGGCGCCGCAGATGATGTGGGGCAGAAAGCGGAAGGGGCAAGTTACGCAGCAATGATGTTTAGGGCGGGAACTGGCCGGTCATCGAGTAGATGCGGGTAACGCGAAGTGACTCCTCGATCGACATCTACGGCAGGATGCCCGGCAGGGCGCTCACCAGTAGGGGAATTTTTTCATTTGATGGGAAGCGGATGGCCTGCTTGCGCGATCCAAATCGCCCTCTCGAATGTGTCAGGTCGGAAAATAACGGGTTCCCATTATAATCAAGCATGTGATTTCATTGCGCAGATTTTTTTCCAACCCAGCCGTCCCGCACGCATATCGGGCCAATTTTATCCATCTTTATTTCGACATGGCCTGGTTTGGCATCCTGAGCGGGACGGCGATGAATTTCCTCAGCGTATATGCTGCCCGCCTGGGGGGAAGCGGGTTCCAAATCGGCATGCTGGCGGCAACTTCCGCATTCGTCAATCTCATCCTGGCCATGCCCGCCAGCCATGTATTCCAAAAGCGCCCGGTCGGGCGGACTGTCTTCTGGACCTCCGTGCTCTACCGGATCGGATACCTGCTGTGGATTCCGCTGCCCTGGCTGTTTGCCAAGCAGGGTCAAATCTGGGCGTTGATCGGCATCACCCTTCTGATGGGAATCCCTTTGACCGTGCAGGCGATCGGCTTCAATGCCCTTTTTGCCGCAGCCGTCCCGACTGAATGGCGCGCTACCGTGGCCGGAACCCGCAACATGGTCTATTCGGTCACCTATATGCTCTCCGCCCTGGGGGCTGGCTGGCTGCTCGTTCACCTGTCTTTCCCGGTTGGCTACCAGGTCGTGTTTGGAATCGGCGGCATTGCCGCGATGATGAGCTGTGCCCACCTCTTCTTCGTCCGGATTCAGCCTGCCGTGCCCAGCGTGCCCGACCGACCAGCTGCGCCGGTGCAAAACGATCCAGAAAAGCCTGCCGTACGCAGCAACCGGCTGAGCAGCCTGCGTCTGGACATCTGGCGGACACCCTTTGCCGGCGTTTTGCTGGCCATGCTGGGACTGCATATGACCCAGTATTTTGCCATTCCACTTTTTCCACTCTTCTCGGTCAATGCTTTGCACCTGACAGATCAAAGTATTGGTATTGGCACTGCACTCTATTATCTGACCAGCCTGATCGGTACGACCCAGCTAAACCGGGCTGTGCGCCGGTTGGGTCACCGCAAAGTCACCGGCCTCGGGTTCATGATCATGGCCTTATACCCTGGACTGATGGCCTTTGCGCATTCAGCTTATTGGTATTACTTTGTTTCGATCGTCGGCGGATATTCGTGGGCTTTGATGGGCAGCGCCTATATGAACTTCGTCCTGGAAAACATTCCTGAAAACGATCGACCGGCGCATCTGGCCTGGTACAGCATTGTTTTGAATGCCTCCATCCTGATTGGCTCTCTGGCCGGTCCATTTATTGCAGGCTTCATCGGACTGGCGGCGGCTCTCCTGGTTGCAGGGATATTACGCATGGCAGCCGGGTATGCCATCTTCAAAGGTGCAGATGGCCGGGGGAAAATCCAGGCAATTTCCTCAGACCAGTGAGAGCGATGGGGCAGAAAGTGGGGCGAGAGGAGCAGAAGGGACGGGGGGTATTTTCATGGCTACCAAGAGGTTTTGCCCGAAGAAGCAATTCTCCGACTTGCGAGGGGATTACTTCGTCGCCAAAGTGCGGCTCATTGCAATGACACATTACTTTATCAGGGCTGTGCCTGTAATTCGTTCCATTTCCCCAGGCCGTCATAGGCGGCATACTTGTAGGAGTCCGATAGGGTGGGAAAGTTGTAAACGGAATTGATGAAGGCATCAATGCTGCCGCCATCCGCCAGGACGTTGGCGCCCAGGTGCACCAGCTCGGAAGCCAGTTCGCCGATGATGTGGACTCCCAACAGTTTCTTATCGGCAGGCGAGAAAACCAGCTTGATCATGCCGTCCGTGTCGCCAATCAGCTGGCCGCGGCGGTTGTTGGCATAATAAGCACGCCCGACCAGGTAGGGCAGGTTCTTCTGGAGGCACTCGTCCTCGGTCAGGCCGGCCATGGCGATCTCCGGGATGGTGTAGACCGCCAGCGGCGTCACCGGCGAGAGTCTCTCCTTGTAATGCAGATCGAATGCGTGCACCATGGCAACGCGGCCCTGCTCCATGGAGGTGGAGGCCAGGGCGGGGAAACCGATCACGTCGCCGGCTGCGTAGATATTGGGGATGGAGGTCTGATATTTTTCGTTCACCAGCACTAGGCCGCGCTGGCCTAAGGAAACCCCCAGGGCTTCCAGACCGAGGCCCTGCACATTGCTTTGCCGGCCGGCTGCGAACAGGACGGTATCCACGCTGAGCACCTGGCCGGTATTGAGGGTGATGCGAACGCGCTGCGCGCTGGCGGAGGTCTTTTCGACACGCGTGTTAAAGATAAAGTGCAGGCCCTTCCGTTCGAGATGATCGCGCAGGCGCCCGGCGATCTCCGCATCCAGGAAAGGCAGCAAGCGCTCACGCCCATCCACCAGGGTCACCTTCACTCCCAGGGCCGAGAAGACGCTGGCATATTCTGAGCCGATCACGCCGCCGCCGATGATTGCCAAGCTGCGCGGCAGGCGCTCAAGCCGCAGGATCGAATCCGAATCATGCACACGCGGGTGGCCAAAGGGCACCCCGGCGGGGCGGAAGGGCGAAGAGCCGGTGGCAACCAGGATGATCTCCGCCGAAAGGTCACGCGTGCCGCCACCCTTGAGGGCCACACGCACAGTGTGAGAAACCGGGAGGCTGGCCCGGCCCCAGACAGTCTCAATATGGTGATGTTCCAGGTTTCGGGCGATGGTGGCCCGCTCCGTTTTCACCACGGATTGCTCCCTGCGCATGATCCTGCGGATATCCAGGTGCGGGTTGAGCGAGTAATCGATGCCATACGAACGGCGTTGGCGCAGGCCGGAAAAGGACAGGGCGGTCTCGCGCAGGGCTTTGGAATGGGTGCCGGTGTTGAGGCTGGCTCCGCCGACGCCGCTGGGCTGGCGGTCCACCACGACGACCTTTTTACCGAAGTACGCGGCCTGGGCGGCGCCCTTCTCCCCGGCTGGTCCCGCACCTATTACGACGAGGTCGTATTCAAAATTTCTGGTCATGCGGCTCTCCATATGGGATAAAAAAGATAATTATTGATTTATTATAACCGAAATAGCCGCTTGAAACCGTATTCGCAATAGGTAATTAGTAATGCAGCAATCAGAATTCGTTCCCGCAGGGCCGGATGGTTGAGATCGACCTCCTGGATGGGCACATTTTGGGGTACACGTACCGGACTCCGAATTCTCCCGACTTCGGAGTCCGAAGCGAGGCCGCTGATCCCGGCGGACCGGTTAGGTCTGGTCTTGTCAAAAAAGGACAACTTATTTATGCAAAAACAACCAAAAAACGCCCAAAACCACGCTTTTTAAGCCCGATTCCAGCGTATCAATTCATTCAAAAACGCTCTCCTGGGCCCATTTCACCGCCATATATATGGTAACAGACGGTTTCTATCCCAGCAGTGTTAGCATAAAGAACCTTTTGAGTGCGTTCGGTAGTACACTCCCGTCCGGTCAGTCGAACGGGAACGCTGCCCTGAGCGTACGGCGTTGGGGCGCAACCGGCACAGCATATGGGACATATTCTTAAACCCGACACCATGT
>Ga0116112_1001891_pt1 | contig 13292 bp, 7 predicted proteins | sample June2015DPH_8_15_FD_89721 | JGI IMG/M metagenome (GOLD analysis project Ga0116112, IMG submission 89721) | Peatland microbial communities from SPRUCE experiment site at the Marcell Experimental Forest, Minnesota, USA - June2015DPH_8_150 | ecosystem: Environmental > Terrestrial > Soil > Wetlands >... | reverse complement strand
GGGACGAAAGACTTCCATGGTTCGGGTTACGAATTCTTGCGGAACGACGCCTTGGATGCCAGGAACTTCTATAGCGCGGGAGTTCCGCCGCTTAGGCAGAACATCTTCGGGTTTAGCATCGGCGGGCCGGTGTTCATTCCTCACAAGTACAACACGAGCAAGTCGAAAACGTTCTTCTTCGGCAGCGAGGAGTTTCGGCGGCGGCATGTGGGGGATGTTTTTCGAACGGCTCTGCCGACGGCTGACATGCGAAATGGCGACTTCAGCAGCGTCCCAGGTTCACCCGGATTATCTCTGTCGCTGGATCAGTCATCACAGGCGCTTCTGGCCCAGGAGCATCCAGGCGTCAATTGCCTGGTGGATCCGACCCATATCAACTCGCAGTGTTTTGACCCAAATTCAGCCCTGGAGGCGGGCAGATACTGGCCACCGCCCAATACTTCCTCTGGCTTCCTGAACTTCAACACAGCACCCCTGGAAGTGATTGACCAGCGTGAAGACCTCTGGCGGGTTGACCACCGCTTCAATGACAAGTACAGCCTGGTGGCACGTTACGGCAACGAGGTTATCCAGGATAACTCGCCCTATGGTTCACAGACTGTTGGTTGGACGAGGCCTGGAGCGGAGCCTGTAATAGGGGACCGTATTCAATCTCTGGACCGCAATAACATGATTCGGTTCAACATGCAGATGGCTCCGACCATCACCAACACAGCGACGTTCGCTCAAACCAGCGTCGTTGTCCACCTGAGGACTACGGCCGACGCAGAGCTGGTTCCCGGTTTCAACGCAAACTTTCCTTACGGATTCGCTGATCTCTACAAGCGGAGCCCCGTGGTAAGTTTCGCAGGAGGCTGGGCGCCGATGGGGGTTAGCAGCCTTCCCCTCGACGCGAGCGACCAAGAATTGTTTGCCGCCGACGATTTCACTGCGGTCAAAGGGCACCACGTCATCCAGGCGGGCATGCTCTGGATGAAAGGGGTAAAACGACAAAGCGAGCAAAGCCCCGTAAATGGATCTTACTATTTCAGCGGCTCCCACACTGGAAATCCCGTGGCAGACTTCCTGCTGGGGCTGGATAGCTCTTTCACCCAGTCCGATTTTGAACGCCGGGGGTACATGCACTACTGGCAAATCGAGGAGTACATTCAGGACGACTGGAAGGCCACGCCAAAGCTGACCATTAACATTGGACTGCGTAACCTTTATTACTCGCCCGACACGATGGAAGGAAATGGACTTACTGATTTCGATCCGGCCAAGTACAATCCTGCCGTGACGCCGGTAATTCAGCCCAATGGTCAGTTCGTATTTGATGCGCAAGGTCAGCCATTGACTGCCTCCGGCACAGTTGCGAATCCGCTCAACGGACTGATTTACAGAGGGCAGAATGGAGTTACGCCCGGACTCTATTCAGTACCTTCGTTTCTCCCGCAACCGCGTTTCGGTTTTGCCTATGACATCGGAGGAAATGGCAAAACGGTCGTCCGTGGTGGCGGTTCGTTAGGCTACAATCGTGTACCGTTGAACCACCTTTTGGGTATAATAGCAAATCCCCCGTTTGTCACTACTTCGACTTACATAAACGGCACAATGACCAATCCTACCGCGGGGGCTGCGGCGAACACGCTTACTCCGGTCTCGCTCACAGTGGATGGGCCTCCCGGACATGAGTTCAGCGCCCCCAGGATTGTGAATTGGAACCTCACGGTCGAACGCGAGATCGCCCGCAATGCGGTTCTGAGCGTGGGTTACGTAGGTTCCGCCGCTCGCGACCTCCGCTTGACCACGGACATGAATTTCCCGGTCCCGGTCAGTGCACCCAGCGTGAACAACCCAGGGTGTCTCCAGGCGGGCGAGTCGGCAAGTCCTGCCGGTGGCTTCAACTTCGACCCCTGCCTGAATCAGGGTATAGTCTCATCAGAGTACACGCGACTGACATGGCCTGGCTGGTCTTCGCTGACGGCAAACGGCCAAGGTATATCATCAACTGGCAATCTTGCAACCGCCAATTACCATTCTCTCCAAGTGGGCTTTCGTTATCAGGCACACGGCTTAACCCTAACGTCTGCATATACCTATGGAAAATCCATGAGCGAGTTTTCAGGCACCGGCAGCGGTACCCAGAATCCACGCAACGCGCGAGCTGACTACGGGCCGGTGAGTTTTGACCGCACACAGATGTTGAACTTCAGCTACGTGTACGACCTGCCAGTTTTCAAGGGACGAAAGGACCTGGTGGGCAAAGGCTTAGGTGGCTGGACAGTCTCAGGGCTAACGACCATCGATAGCGGATTCCCCATCACAATGGGGGTCACAGGTAATACTGGGCTGGCCTCACGGCCCGATTGTGTTGGCAACGCCAATGGCTCGAAGACTCTCGACCAGTGGTTCAACACCTCTGCATTCGTGTTGCCGGCCTACGGCTACTTTGGGAACTGCGGAGTTGGGCTGGTGCGGGGCCCGGCACTGAACACCTGGAACGCCGCCTTATACAAGACATTCCCCATCGGCGAAAGGATCAAAACCCAATTCCGTGCCGAGTTCTTTAACTTCCCCAATCATCCTAGCTTCAGTGGTGTTTCTAATTATCTAGGAACTGGGAATTTCGGCCAGGTCACGAGTGCATTGCAACCTCGCATTCTGGAATTCGCTCTTCGTCTCGAATTCTAGGTCGTGGGGCCTGGCACTTGACCACAACCATGGTAGTAAGAAATGCAAGAGGAAGACCATAATCGGGTCGAGCGGCAGGCGGAGAGAGCAAGTGGGCGGTTGAGCGAAGTTTCAGAGTTCTTGTGGACCTTGCTCGGCTTGGCTCTCTTGATTGCTCTCCAGCCTGTCGCTGGTTATGGAAATTCTGAAGTCGCCCAGGAGCATTTTCGGCGCGGCACAAAATACTTTCAACTTAATCAACTCGACAAAGCGGAAAACGAATTCTTAGAGTGTTTGCGAATCGCCCCGAACTCTCCGCAAGTTTATAACAATCTCGGCACAATTTATTTCACGGAGAACAAACTTTCGGAGGCCGTCTCCGCCTTTACCAAGGCCTACCGCATGCAACCTCAAAACCCGGATTTCAGCTTTAACCTCGGATTGGCGCAATACAAGGCTGGCCACTGCCCGGAAGCCCTTCCTCCTTTGAAGCGGGCCGTCACGTCCAAACAGCACTCGACGGACGGGCACGTTCTTCTAGGGGCTTGCTATATGGAATCTAGACAATGGCAGCGAGCCGTTGAGCAACTCGAGGTTGCCCGCAGCGCCCGCCCTGACGACGCCCAGATTCTCTTCCTTTTGGCGGACGCTTACCGGAACAGCAAGGAGCCTAGGAAATTTCTCGATGCGGCCGTCCAGTTGATACAAAAGCATCCCGATTCCCCGTTGACGCACCAGATGCTCGGCGAAGCGTACGACTTCAATGAGCAGGACCATCAGGCTGAGGAGGAATTCAAAACAGCTATCGCCGCATCCCCACACGCCCCTTTGCTCCACTTCGAACTTGGTTACCTATACTGGCGGTGGAGGCACTACTCTGAGGCAGTCGCACCTTTCATGGCCGAACTGAAAGTCAATCCAACCTGCCCCGAGTGCTTTTACTGCTTAGGTGACATCAGCCTGAAACAGGGGCGTGGGGATCAGGCGCGCGATTATTTCCAGAGGGCTGTCAAGATGGACCCATCCTACGGCGAAGCCTACCTGGGAATCGGCAAATTGGACCTGGAATCAGGGCGCGCCAAGGAAGCACTTGTTTCCTTAGAGCGGGCAGTTCAACTCCTTCCGAATAAGCCGGAGCCGCATTATCTGCTTGGCCGGGCTCTGATCCAGAGCGGCCAAGCCGAAAAAGGGCAGGAAGAACTCGCCAAAGTTGAAAAGATCAGTTCGGCCAAACAACGAAGAGACGCTCAGGTCTTGGGCGGGGTAATGGAGCCGACCCAAAAGTGAATACCCGCCGGTCGCCCATTCATAGGAATCTGTCGGAAACAGATAATCTTCATGGCTCACGCGAGCAACGGCAATGCTACGGCTCGAAACAGATTTCGCGGATCGTGTCGCCACCTCCCCAGGGAGTTGGAAGCCTGGTGGCAATGCCGGTCGGGAAGCAGGTATGCGAAATGAGTCATCCGTGGAGGAGAAACGCAAATGGTTAAGCGGACGATGGTAATAACAGGGCTGCTCGGATTGTTTTGGAGCAGCGTGGCGATGGCGGCCGGTTGCGCAGTGAAGCCGGGTGAGGCGGAGCGGGTTGCCTTTCGAACGTGGACTGGCTACGAGGCGAAGCCCGCCGCCAGGGCCGATGAGGTTCGATGGGTCCAGGTGGACTTGGGTGCATCCCGGGCGATCGATGCGGTCAAGCTCTACCCGATGATGTCCGTTCCTTTTGCAAATGAACGGAGCGCGGGTTTTCCCGTTCGATTCCGCATCGAGGCCTCGGAGGACCCGGAGTTCAAGACGGCTGTCATGATCGCAGACTGCACTGGCGCTGATTACCTGGACCCCATCACTGAGATTGGGGTATTCTCCGCGCCTGGGGTCAAGGGCCGCTACGTGCGCCTGACGGCGACGCGGCTGAGGCCGCAGTTTGACAAGGCCAATGTGTATCTCTTTGCCTTGGCCAAGCTCGACGTCTTGTCCGGCGGTAAAGATGTTGCCGAGGGCAGACCGATCACGGACTCGATTAACGGAAATCTGGGCAAGCATCCGCTGACCCGTCCGCCTCGCCCCATGGGTGAAGCAGACATCACGAATAATCCCCACAATGTGATTCCAGCTCGTGACTGGAAGCCGGTCGCCTATCGGGCGAGTGCTCCGACAAAAGGGGTGAGTCTGGATGGTGGGTTGTTCAAGACGGCCGTCGAAAACATCATCAGCCACTTACTGAACTCCTTCACGGTGGACGAGTTGCTCAGGCAGTTCCGCCAGCGCGCAGGGAAGCCCAATCCTCCCGGCATGCGGAGACCTGACCCGTTCTGGGAAGAAGACCTGGCCGGTTCGAATGCCGGACGGTTTCTCATGGGGGCGGGCAATGCGCTACAGTGGGTTGATCATCCGGAACTGCGCCGCCGCATGAACCAGGTGGTCGATGGCATCGAGGAGTGCCGCCTACCCGACGGTTACATCATGGCCTATCCGAAGGATGCGATTTTCGGATCAGATCGGGCCGGCTACACACGTACGTGGGTAACCTTGGGCCTCATCGATGCAGGGCATGCGGGCAATGCCAAGGCGTTTCCCCTGCTGCGTGGATTCTACGACTGGTTCAACGAATGCCCCTATCTGCCCCGGCTGCTCCGCGGCGTTGACTTCGGGGAGGTGGGGATGGTTGCCAGCACTCAGATGTACTTCACGCCGGCCGGGAAACCTGAGGACCTCCAGGTTGCGCAACAGTACTTCCAGGAGAACTACTGGCTCGAGCAGTTGGCCAAACGTGAGGATGAGGCAATCTGGCAGTATCCGTACGACCGCCCTCACAATTATCTGATCCCGTCGCTGGAGGCGTACCTGGATCTGTACCGGGCCACGGGCGGCCAGCGTTATCTGGATGCCTCGCTCGGCGGCTGGCAACTGTACCACGACAAATGGGAACACGTGGGCGGCAGTATCGCGATCTGCGAGTTCGACATATACCCGCCCCGATCGTATTATTTGCACAAGCATACTGGCGAGCTTTGCGGCAGCGCCTTCTGGACGCGGCTCAATCAGCGTTTCCACCTGCTGTATCCAGAGCAGGAGAAGTATGTCAACGAGATCGAGAAGTCGATTTACAATGTGGGTCTCGCCAACCAGGTGGGAAGCAAGGGCATCATCTACCATGCGGACTTGGTCGGCCGGAAGAACTTCGACCGAACGGGCATCGCCATCAATACCTGTTGCGAAGGCCAGGGCACGCGGCTCTATAGCTCGCTTCCGGAGTACATCTACTCCATTGCCGCTGATGGCTTGTACGTGAACCTGTTCGAAGCCTCGACCATCACTTGGCAGCAGGCTGGACAATCGCCACAGTTGAAGATGCTCACCCGGTTTCCGTTCAAGCCCGACGTGCAACTACGTTTGTCTCTGGCCCAGCCGATGCGATCAAAGATCCGCGTCCGCATCCCCACCTGGGCGGCCACCGAAATACCGATTCTTGTTAACGGCACACCTGCCGCTACCGGCAAGCCAGGAAGCTACCAGACCCTCGATCGAACCTGGTCAGATGGCGACACGATCTCGTTTGTCCTGCCGGTTGATTTCAGGCTGACGCAGTATCTGGGATTGGAGAGGGTGCCGGGCCAGGAGCGTTACGCGCTGGAATATGGTCCGATCCTGCTAGCGTTGGTGGGACCGATGGACGAAAGGGAAGGAACACGGATCGCGTCGCTTCCTGAGAACCTGGTGAAGCGGCTCAAGCCCAAGGTGGGTCAGCCGCTCCACTTCAGCATCGATGGCGATGCAGAGCACGAGTACATGCCGTACTGGGAGGTGACGGACCAGGTGTTCACCTGTTATCCGATTATTGGGAACCCGTGAAGAGGCCAGCACCTTGAAAGAGAACCAATCAAGGGTGCGTCAGAAAAAGCTAGTCCGTGCCGGCTGATAAACCGGCCCGGCCAAAGGCCGGCCACCAGACCGCAGCGAAATCCTGCGCGAAGGGGTTGGCGACACGCTTGGAGCCAAGGGATACCGCATGTGGCCCCGGTTAGCCGCACCCCGCCTTCGGTGTACGTGCTCTCGGCGCGGTCGTACCCGGCCAAGCTGCCCGATTTCGGTACCAGGAGGGAGCGCACGGGGCGCTGGGCGGCCTTAACCCACCGAAACCAGGCGCGAATTTCACAGGCCCCGCTACGCCGGATTCAAATCTGAACCCCGGTTTGCGCCGGGCGAATCAAGGTACAACCATGGAGGTAACATATGGAACGCAGGATGTTTTTGGGAACACTTCCGTTGTCCGTAGCCGCTTTGAGCCTTGGCAACCCCAACGGACTTGACGCAAGACCTAACTCTGCCAGCACTGACCCCGGGGATTCGGTTCTGCCGCCGGGAGTGAACTACTTTACCAAAGAGAAGATGGAGCAGTTGGTAAATGCCTCAATTTCGCTGGAGGGTATCCCTTTTGAAGCTGTGGCGTTCAATTTTCCGAACTATCACCCCAGCGCCAATCAGGAGAAGTACTCTGGCAAAGGATGGTCCGAGTGGGAACTGTTGAAACGTGCCAAGCCCATGTTTGAAGGGCACCAGCAGCCCAAATATCCCTTATGGGGCTATTACAATGAGGCCGATCCGGCCTGGGCCGAGCAGGAAATCGAAGCCGCCTCAAGCCACGGCATCAGCGCTTTCGCGGTGGATTGGTATTGGTACAATGGGACGCAGGTATTGCACGAACAATTGGAAGAGGGGTTTCTGAAGGCCAAGAACCGCAGCAAGATGCGCTTTGCCATCATGTGGGCAAACATCAGTTGGCGATTCCAATATCCCCCCCCGGATTCCGCATCCGGCTATGGCGACTGTTCCGTTCTGTACGAACAGACGTACAGCGAGTCGGACATGGACCGGATCACCGACTACTGGATTGAACACTATTTCCGCGAACCGAACTATTGGCGGATTGACGGCCAGCCCGTGGTGCAGATTTTTGATGTTGTCGGAATCCTGAAGTTTTTCGGGCAGGAAAAGCTGCGGGTGGTATTTGATCGCATGCGAAACCGGGTAGCGCGTGCGGGGCTGAAGGGGGTCCATCTTCAAGCGGCGTTAGTCTACGTCCCTGGTGAAACTCCTCTGAAATCCCTGGGGTTTGATAGTGCAACCCACTATCACACTTTCGGGGGCGCGGGCACAGGGAAGGTCATCGATTATACCGTGGGAGTTGAACACAGCATCGGGCTCTGGAAGGAAACAGCGAACAAGCTGGATATCCCGTACTTTCCTGACTGCCCGGCAGGATGGGACGACAGCCCGCGTTACACTACCCATTCACGCGTCTTCGTTCATCGCTCGCCCGATCAATATGAGCTGTTCTTGCAGGCCGCGAAATACTTCGTGGCAGAACGCAAGACGCAGCCTCCCATTGTCTTCCTGTCTTCCTGGAACGAATGGTCGGAGGACCATTGTCTGGCACCTGACGCGGTCTATGGCTACAGCTACCTGAAAGCCGTGCGCCGGCAGTTTGTCTGACCGAGTCCGTAGATTGACTTGCCGAAGCATAGTAGATCTGCCCGCTGTTCGCGGTTGCCGGAATCATCAGCTTGCCTCCATCGTTGCCACATGTGCGTCGCCATAAATGTGTCCAACGGAAATTGAGCCGGGCTCCTCAACGCAAGTGGAAGTACAGCAGTGGCAAGACTCTGCGCTGTCTCGCCTCGCTTCTCTCACGCCGAGCCAGTGTTCGCACAGGAAAGCTGGGGGGGCAGACTATAGTAGAAATGGTTTCGCTCCGTAACTCTTTCAGGCTGCGATGCCCCACGCGTACCGATGGTGGAGCCACCCACCCGAGGCAGAGCTACAAGCGCGCCATGACCCGCTTCCCTTCTCTCTACCGGCCTTCAGCTGGGGCGTGTCCTTCCCCAATCCATCGTGGATCCTATCCGCATGATAGTAGCCGAGGTATTCACGAACCAACCTTCTTAAGTGAGCCTCGTTGAACACGATCACGTAGTCCAGCAATTCCCTGCGGCAGCTCCCCACCCAACGTTCGGCGACCCCATTCTGCCAGGGGCTTTGATAGGATGTCCGAATCAGTTCGCTGCTCATGGATTGGAGCACCTGTGTGGCTTCTCCCCCGTACTTCCTGTCTTGATCGAGGATCGGGCAACGAGGTGCGGTGTCTTCGGGAAAGGCCTCTCGCAACCGCTTCGCGATCCAACGGCTGCTCGGATGCTCAGTGGCGTTGAAGCGGAGAACTTTCCTCCGGCTGAGGCTGATCACGAAGAAGCAGTACAAGACGCGGAAAGTGGCGGTCGGAACCGTGAAGAAATCCATCGCCGCAATCACTTCCCGATGGTTTCTTAGAAAGATCAACCAGAGCTTGAGTGCGTCTCCCTTACATCCCACTCGAGCAAGGTGCCGCGAGACCGTGCGTTCGGAAATCTCAAGGCCCAATTTCAACAGCTCTCCATAGATTCTGGGAGCTCCCCAGGTGGGATTCTCCTTCGCCATACGCTCGATGAGTTGACGAAGCTCGGAGCTAATCCTGGGTCTGCCGTTCTCGTTGTGCCCGGAAGGGAAACACCAATAGAGCCGAAATCCGGCACGATGCCATCGTACGATGGTCTCCGGCTTCACGATCATCAACACTGCCGCCTACTGGGACCAGACCCGGCGAAGAAAAACCCAGAGCACCCGATCCCAGGGGCCCAATCTCGACCGTGCTTTCTTGCGCTTCAGGACACTGACCTGATGCGGCAGCGCCACGATTTAAAGTCCCAGACTATTTCGTGAGCGAACGAAGCCGTTGAACCACCCCAATAGACCCGGAACAAATTTGAACATGGAAGCAGTTTACACGGACCTGTGGTCATCCCCGGGCGATCTCGTAACCCGTTGGTTCCCCAAAGGAATCGACTTTTGGCGACAGACAGGCAGACGGCCGCATGAAGTGTATGAGCCCCGACCGTTCGAACCTCGTCGGTTTGAGGTTAAAGACTTCGCTAGGATGTTCGACTTACTTCAACAAGTGTCACGGAGAGAGGTTCTAAGCGAAGCCGCTGTTTATAGGGGAGCTGTACATGTTTCAGCAAGATTGTTCGCGTCCCATCCGTTACGCTTTCCACATCGTACACACCAACGCCTGGGGAATAAGATGAAAGTTCTACATCAAACTCCATTGGGTCCTGGGAAACATTGGCAAAGAAATACCCAATCATCCCGTCCCTGGATCGCCAAGCGGAGTGTTGTACCGCGTAGTCCTTAACTACATCCCGGTTGGCGGGATCCAAGTAATCTATGTCCGCGCTCCATCTGAGGTAGGAAGCGGTAATCATAGGGACATCGATCTTTGGAGGGCGCAGCATCTCCCCAAACATCAGATACTTCCAACCTTCCCGCCCGGCACGCACCACCTTCTTGTAGAAACCGATGGTGATCGGGTTCAACTCCGCGGGTTCTCGAAAATACCAGCCACCCGTGGGCACCACCCCTTGGGAAAGGCACTTTCCCAGGCTGCGGGTCCAATAGAGTATTTCGGGACGGTTACTTTCCGGAAAGGGGGCCAAATACGCGCCGACGTATTCGCTGTAAACGTAATTGAAGAGGGGAATGGTTTCACCACCCATGGGATCCCCAACCTGCCAGTGCCCGAAATACTCCATGTTCCCAGCGCGCTGATCGAACATGTCAAGATGAGGAATAAAGTTCTCGGAAACTCCTTCCGTCGTGAATGCGCTATTCGGGTTCTTCTCCTTCGCCTGCCTGCGCACTTCGGCTAATATACGGTTCCAGTCCTCCGACCACCACGGACCATAACCCAACGGGTGGCCATGCTTGGGGTTGTAGCAGGCCTCCGCCGTGCAAATCGGGAAGTTGTCAATCTGCACGACGGTGCAGCCACGCTCGAGACATCCTAAGATCAAAGCGGAAGTTGTTCTTTCTGTAAATTCCGTGTGGGGACACAAGCGGGTGGACTGCCAGCCGGGAAAGTACCTGGCAATGGGCACTTCCCCCTTGTCATTCATGATGGTGTTGGGCCTTCCCTGCGCTTCAAATTGCGGCCAGCTATTGAAGGGTGGTGAGTAGGCCGCAATCTCGATATACCAGTTGCCCCCCGGCATATAGACGAACCCGTAGTTACCGGCGGCGCGCAACTGCCTCAGCCCCTCCCTGAAAGCCGCTTCGCCTTCCCGTGGTGGGAAGAACCCTGTCGGCCCGGTCCACGCCCCGCCTCCTTCAAAATTGAATATCAGCGCTAGAAGCGGCACTCCGACATCTTTGGAAAGGCGATTCACCACATCTGCTATCTGCGACATGGAGTGGCCTAGCTTGAGGACGGGGAAAAGATAGTTCGACATTTGGAAGACACCTACCCCGGTGCGCATCCAGTCAGCGATATCACGATCCCAAAGCTTCTTGGCACACCACCATTGCCGGGTTGCCCACGCCTTGTAAATGTCCGCACCGTCATACCAATCGCGGCGGAAAACCCCGATGATAGTGTCGTAATCAATCGCCACATCCAGCCCCATTGCTTCGCTGGGAAGATGCGAGATGGACATTACCGGGTTTGGCTCACAGCCCGCCATTTTCCCGATATTGAAGTCCTTGACGTTCTGCTTGCTGTCGTGGCAAGCGAGATACAAGCCGGCTTGGTCGTTGTAATAGAGCATGAACTGCATGGGAAATGATCCCGGATACCTGCCGTGAATCTCCCCCATTCCCACCTGTGGGGCATCCGGGCCGATACCCGCCTTGAGCGGCAAATGATCCACCACCGGGTAGGGATCCCTGAAAACGTATCCCTCGCCTTGCCGAGGAACCGCCAACACTTCTCCGGGCACGCTCTCGCCGACTCTCATGACCCCGTTAGGATCGGGCAGGTGAGCTGATATACGGCTTCCTCTTCCAACCCCGCCACGCTCATGTGCCATCTGCTCAGATTGGAACCAGCACTGAGCGCCACTTGCACCTTGACCGTGAATTTGCGTTTGGGGAAGGAGCCTGCCTCGAGGACAAGCGTTGTGCTGCCGCCTCGCTCTTTCTTCGATACATGAAAACTGCCGGCGTCACGGCTGTCAAACCATTCGATCTGGTGATCCTTCTGACGTCTGAGAGCCAGGCGAAAGAGTAAGCCGGGCGCTTGTCGATCTCGCAGAAATTGGTAGCCTGTCGCTTTATCGAGCAGACTCGACAGCGCTCCGTTCGACTTGAGATCAAATCCCAGCTCAATATGACCGTTTCCAAGCCGGGCTACACCGCCTGTCTCATCTGCATACACATCATCTTTTCCTTTTCCTGGAGCGGAGGGAAAAGCCGGCAAGTTGACCGCCACCCCGGCGCCCGCAAGGGCTGCAGATTTCAAGAACTGACGACGCTTCATTGAAAGACCCCTATCTTGTTGAAATATCGCAGGTAAGGACAACTCTCGCCCTCTACCGCAGGGAATATTAATACTTTAGGGTGTACCCCATTGTCAAACCGCCGCTCTAACGTGTCGCACGGTGTCTTGCCAGTCAAGAGAGCCGTGCTCTCCATCAATAGCCACCCACTGTGTCTCGCCACAATCTAATCTGCGTCAAAGAAGGTGTGTGGTAGGGGATAGTGTCTGTCTTGAATAAAGGTTTGTTCTGGCGGCGAAATGTTTCCTGGCAGTGTCGTGCTTGCGATTGCCTGGAAACGGAAAGCACTTCTCCCGGGAGCAGCGCAAGACTACCGAGATCATTTCGTTAGCCTGTTTACGCCGCACGGTCGTATCGGTGGTGCAGGCCGCCGAATCGCGCGTGAGAAGCAACACGACCCCGGGCTGCTGAACGAACTCTGTGGCCCGGCGTCTCCTTGCTCAAACCGAGGTGAGTGCGGTGGTCATGCTAATAGCGAAGGTAATCGCCAAGAAGTCGCTTCCGATGGTGCTCGTTCAGAGCGATGACGTGGTCGAGGACATCGCGGCGGCAGCTTCCGACCCAACGCTCGGCGACGCTGTTTTGCCAAGGGCTGTGGATCGAGGTTTGCACGCACGCCCTGTTCCTGGATCGAAGGGCAGCAGGAACTTCCCGCCCGTACTTCTGGTTGTGATCAAGATGGGCGCCTTCCGCGTCTCGGGAACTGTTGTCATCCGGGATTTCCATTTTGGGTTTCTCGGGTGACTGCGAGTATGCGCACCATCGCCTTCCCTCGAACCTTTGATCCCCAATCTCCATTTTGGCCCATCCCGCCCCGCTCACGCATGCTTTTGGATGACCGGAAATGGGGTGAATCCTTGCTGCTCTGGGACCTCGTAGTAGGGCATGTATTCAAAGGCCCGGGGTGACCAAGCCTCGTCTTCGCGAACTCTCCAATACCCCTCATCAGTGGATATCTGATAGTGCAGCGGTTTTCCGGGAACTGGCTTCAACCATGCTGACGGTTGGGTTGGATCATTCAAGATGCGAATGGAATGCTCGAAATTGAATTTGCCGACCAGCGCCATTTGGAGGGGCCCATATTCAAGAGAATAACGCGGGTTTCCGGCAATCTGGTCGTAACCCTCATACCGGCTCATCCGGAACCCCATGGGCAGGTTGAAGGAAACTTGGTCTCCCGCTTTCCATTCCCGCTCCAGGTGGCAGTAACTGCCCGGAATCCCCGCGCGGAGTGGTTTCCCATTCACGGAGATTTCCACCGCCTTGACCGCCCAG
>Ga0116112_1001890_pt1 | contig 13302 bp, 9 predicted proteins | sample June2015DPH_8_15_FD_89721 | JGI IMG/M metagenome (GOLD analysis project Ga0116112, IMG submission 89721) | Peatland microbial communities from SPRUCE experiment site at the Marcell Experimental Forest, Minnesota, USA - June2015DPH_8_150 | ecosystem: Environmental > Terrestrial > Soil > Wetlands >... | reverse complement strand
CCACTGAGGGGAAGAGATAGGCCCGTTGGATGGTCACCTGCTCCCTGGCCTGCAGAACCCGTTGAGCCGCAATCTGCACATCATAGTTTTCCTTCAGAGCGATTTCGATCAACTTCTGCAGTTCCGGGTCCTTGAAAACCTCAAACCATTTCAGATCTCCGAAGGAAGCTTCGGCCGGCTGCGTGGGATACCCGGCCCTTCCCCCCGAAAGGTGGAGGGCGTCGGATATACGGGGCGCTGGTAATTCGGGCCGACCGCACAGCCGCACACCAGCCAGAGGGTCAGAAGGATGGTCAGGGTGGTCTTCATAACTTTCCTCCTAAATTCTCACGTCGCGGCTTCCAAGGATTTACGGAAGCGAACCAGAGCCAGCCCGAACAGGATGGAGCCGATGACTGCCAGGGCAAGGAATTGCGGCCAGACGATCTCCAGGCCCGCGCCGCGATAGAGGATGCCCTGGGCGAGCATGATGAAATGCGTGTTGGGTGCGGCCAGCATCAAGTATTGCACTATCACGGGCATGCTCTCCCGGGGCGTCAGTCCGCCCGAGAGCGTCATCAGCGGCACCAACACGAGGATCATCAACATGCCGAATTGGGGCATCGTCCGGGAGATGGTGGCCATGAGAATTGCCATGGAGGTGGTGGCGAACAGGAACAGCAACGTGCCGGCCAGAAAGAGCAGCATAGAGCCGGCAATGGGTATGGACAAGAGCCCCTGGATAACCACGTTTAGGGAAAAAACTGAGGCGATAATTACCACCAGCGCCATGCTCCAGACTTTGCTGACCATGATCTCAAAAGGGGTAACCGGCATCACCAGTAGGTGCTCAATAGTGCCGTGCTCCCGTTCCCGGATCAGGGCGGCGCCGGTGAGCACGATGGAGAGTATGGTGATCATATCGATTAAGGAAATGACCCCTCCGAACCAGGGCCTGTAAAGGTTGGGATTGTATTTGACCCGCAGATCGAGATTGACCGGCGGCGCGGCTGCCATCCTGTGCCTCTGGAGGAAAGTGCTGACCTCGCCATTGACGATGTCTTGAACATACCAGTTGCCGGTAAAGGCCTGGCTCATCCGGGTGGCATCGATATTGAGCTGAATACTGGGCCGGTGGCGGGCCAGCACGTCGCGCTCGAAATCCGGGGGGATGTCGAGAGCAAAGGTGTAGCGCCCGGAGTCCATGCCGGTGTCCATTTCGGACCAGGAGATCAGTGCCGGAGGGGTAAATAACGGTGGATAGAAGGCGGCCACAATGCGGCTGGATAAGACCGACTGATCCTCGTCCACGATGGCGATGGGCGCATTGTGGAGTGTTTCCGGCAAGGCCCGGGTGGCTACAAAGATCGACAAAGTAAAAGCATAAACAATCAGTACAACCATCACCGGGTCGCGGCGCAGGCTGCGCAGTTCCTTGACGCCCAGGTTAAAGATGTTGGCGAGGCGCATACTAACGCTCCTGCTTTTTAAGGAGAATGGTGGACAGGATGATGAGCACCGGGATGGTGATAACCAGGGGGATAAACGAGTCGTACAGGCCAGGCAGAGAGAGTGCCTTGGAAAAGGTGCCCCGGGCAATGGTCAGGAAATACGTGCTGGGATAGATCTTGCCGATCAGAGCCCCCATCCCCTCCAGGGACGACACCGGATCCATCAGCCCCGAGTAATTCACTGCCGGTATGATGGTTAATATGGCAGTGGCGAACAGGGCCGCCACCTGGCTGCGCACAAAGGTGGAGATCAACAGGCCTAAGGAGGTGGCGACGATTACATACAGCAAGGCCCCGGCCGTCAGGGTGAGAAAGCTTCCTTTCAGGGGGACGCGGAAGACGGTGACCGCGAGCAGCACCAGCAGAAAAAAACTGATCATGGCCAGCACCACATAAGGAATCTGCTTGCCGAGGAGAAACTCCAGGCGAGTGACCGGTGTGACGTACAGATTGACGATGGAGCCCATCTCTTTCTCGCGCACCACGGAAAGGGCGCTCAATATGGCAGGAATCAGCAACAGCAGCAGCCCGATTGCCGCGGGGACTATGGAAACTACGCTTTCGACATCCGGGTTATAGCGAAAACGTGTTTCGATAGCGAACGGCCCCGGCGCCACCCCGGAGGTCTGTTTCTCGGCGGCGCGGCTGTCCAGCCAGAGTAAGTGCATCCCCTCCACATCGCCGCGAATGGTCTCGCCTCTAAGTGGCATGGCGCCATCGACCCAGGCCCCCACCGCCACCGGCGTGCCCCGGGAGACGTCCCGGCCGAATTGGGGCGGGATCTCGATGGCCAGACTGATTTCGCCGGACCGCATGCGCCGCTCCAGCTCATTGTAGTCGGTGATCGGACGGTGTTCGACGAAATAGCGGCGGGTTCCCGCGATATTAAGCCTATAGTCTTGGCTGACAGTCGTTTGGTCCCGGTCCAATACCGCAAAGGAGAGATGTTCTATATCTAAGCTGATGCCATAACCTATGGCGAACAGCAGGATCACGCTACCCAGCAGGGCCAGGCTCAGTCGGATCGGATCCCGGCGCAGTTCTAAACTTTCGCGCCGGGTGTAGCTGAACAGACGGCCCAGATTCAGCCACTGGCGCTTGCCGGCAGTGACAAGGTGCTCCAGGGGCGGAGTCACCGCGGCGGCCGGAGCAGGCGGGGGAGTGGCGGGTAAGGTCTTTTCCCGCGCCTTTTGATCTTCTTCCAGGAAGGAGATGAAGGCCTCCTCCAGCGTGGCTGAGCCCCGTTTTTTTATCACATTCGCCGGGGTATCGCTCACCAGCACACGTCCGGCGTTCATCAGCGAGATGCGGTCGCAGCGCATCGCCTCGTTCATGAAATGGGTGGTGATGAAGATGGTGACTTGGTCATTCCGGGACAGGTCGATGATGCTCTGCCAGAAGGCATCCCGCGCCACCGGATCGACGCCTGAGGTGGGCTCATCCAGTACCAGCAAATCCGGCCCGTGGATCATGGCCACGGCCAGCTGCAGCCGCTGGCGGACCCCGAGGGGCAACGAATCAGGCAGAGCATCCATGATCTCCGTCAGGCCGAAGCGTTTGGCCATCTCGTCCACACGGGATGGAATCTTGTCGCTGGGCAAACGGAAAAGCTTCGCATGCAGCTCCAGGTTTTGTTGAACTGTGAGCTCCGCGTAAAGCGAAAAAGATTGAGACATGTAGCCCACGCGGCGGCGGGTGTCGAGATCGTTCGGATCCAACTGGCGGCCGAACAGCAAGGCCTGCCCTTCAGTCGGGGTCAACAGGCCGGTAAGCATTCTCATGGTGGTGGACTTGCCGCAGCCATTGGCGCCCAGGAACCCGAAGATTTCGCCCCGGCCGATCTTGAAATTCACATGATCCACGGCAACGAAATCGCCGAAGTGCATGGTGAGGTCGTGGGCCTCGATGGCGATCTCCGCAGCCGCGCCTTCTTTCCGGGGAGGAATCTGCACCGCTTGGTGGCCGGCGCGTTTTTCCGGCGGCAACAGGTCAATAAAGGCCTCTTCCAGGGTGGCGACCCCGGCCTGGTGGAGCAGTTCCTGGGGAGAGCCGGTAGCCAGAACCTTGCCGGCGTACATGGCCACCAGCCAATCATAGCGCATGGCTTCTTCCATATAGGCCGTGGCCACCATAACGCTCATGCCGGGTCGGGCAGCGCGAATGCGGTCGATGAGTTCCCAGAACTGGCGCCGCGACAAAGGATCGACCCCAGTGGTGGGTTCGTCGAGGATCAAGAGGTCCGGGTCGTGGATCAGGGAGCAGCACAGCCCGAGTTTCTGCTTCATGCCGCCCGAGAGCTTGCCCGCGGGCCGATCCGGAAAAGGCGCCAGAGCGGTGGCTTGGAGCAGCTGGTTGATGCGCCGCTCCCGTTCTTGGAGATCATAGCCGAAGAGGCGGGCAAAAAAATCGGAGTTCTCGAACACCGAAAGGGTCGGATAGAGGTTCTTGCCCAAACCCTGGGGCATGTAGGCTATACGGGGGCAGACCGAGAGACGATGCTGCACCTCGCCCATATCGCCCCCCAGCACCTCGACGCGCCCGCCTTGAATGACATGGGCCCCTGAAATCAGCGAAAACGTGCTGGACTTGCCGACCCCATCCGGTCCGATCAGGCCGACCATTTTCCCGGCCGGTATGTCCAGGTCAATCCCGTCCAGCGCTCGGGTCTTGCCATAGCGCAAGCTGACGTCGGATAAGCGCACCACCGGCGCGGGCTTGGCGCCGCCGGCCCCTATATCCGGCTTAATGGTCTCGGCTTTAATCTCATTCATTGGGCAGCCTCACCTTGAGGCGGTCCGGCCACGGGGCTTGCGGGTCTAACCGCACATAAGCCATCCCGGGAAGCCCGGTTTTAACCTTTTTGATGTGCGCCCGGAGCAGATCCGCGGGGATGTGCGCCTTAAAGCGGAACATCAGCTTTTCCCGCTCGCTGGCGGTTTCCACCGTCTTGGGGGTGAACTGGGCCACATCAGCTACAAAGGTCACCTTTGCCGGAATCACCAATTCCGGTGCGGCATCCAGCATCAGACGCACTTCGGAACCCAGCGTTACCCGCCCGGCCTCCTTGGTGGGCAAGAAAAAGGTCATGTAGACATCGCTCAAATCGACCATGTTCAGCACCCGCCCGCCAGCCTGCACCACCTCCAGCGGTTGGGCCACCCGGTACTGAATGCGGCCGTCCCGGGGCGCCTTCAGATCGCTGTCGTCGATGTCGGCCTGGATGCGTTGGACGGTGGCCACGGCGGCCTGGTGGGACGACTCTGCCTCGAGCACCTCTGAGCGGGCCGTGGCAACGGCCGCTTCGGCCGCCTTCACCTGCGCCTTGGCCGCACTGATGGCGGCTTCGTAAGCTTGTACCCGCGCCTTGTCGTCATCCGCTTCCTGCTGTGACACCGCGGCTTTCCCGGCCAGCACCAAGGTACGGTCCGCCCTCTTCCGCGCCGTCCAGAGTTCGGCCTCGCGTTTTATCACTTCGGCCTGAGCCGCCGCTTTTTCACTCTCGCGCTGGGCCAGCTTGCTGCGTTTGGATGCGATCGTGCTTTGCGCTTCCTGAACTTTTGCTTTGGCCTCCCGCAGTTGCGCCTGGAGCACGTCCGTATCCATCTTGGCTACCACCTCCCCGGTGGTGACGTAATCCCCTTCATCGACGAATTCTTTCGCTATCCGGCCCGCGTACTTGGCCGCGATATTGACCTCGGTGGCTTCGATGCGTCCATTGGCGCTGGCAATGACCTTGCCTCTTAGGCCCTTGATGTATTGCCAGGCCAGCACAACGACGATCACCACGATCGCAATGCTCCCCACAACCCATGCGGTCCGTATCCACCGTGCTCTGTTCTGGTCTGTCATCCGATTATCCTCGCTCGTTGTTGTTTTCCCGCTTCTCTAAAGGCGCGCTGGAGATCTTGTTTATTCCTGCTTAATGCTGACACCGGCTACCTTTGGGGTCTTTCTTTTTCAATCCACTCGCGGATATATGCGGGGCAATTCTCGAGTTGGGCACCATTCCCTTCGCAACGAGTCAGAAATCTTACTGCGTCCAGATCCACGAGCTTGACATCTTTCAAATCTAGAATGATGTGGTTGTCTTGTCCTTCGGCTTTGAAGAGTCTTTGCAACTCAGCCACCTCTTCCGCGTTGATTCGACCAATCAGGGTAAAGGCCACGGCCTCCCCTTTCGTAGATATCTGAACTTTCAACGTCACCGATTCTCTCCTGGAGTCACTAGTCTACTTGTTGGCAGTGCAATCCGAATGCCAACCGTAAGTTATTGAAATTGCTTGTTGACACGCATTAGAAAGTTGTGATTCTTCGAGAATTAACGATATTTCGCAAAAAATGACCTGGGTACTTGCAGGACCCATTGACAACATCCTCGGCGGCTACTATCCATAAATTATCAAGAAGCGATTTCTGATCACCTTTCTTATCAACTCACCTCCATCTCACCTCTGCTCAATGAAAGGTGCTGAAGAGTCGTCGCCCGCTGCATCGAGACGATGTGGCCAACTTTAACCAAATGGTCCTACGGTTAGTCGTCTGTTGGCGGAGCAGGGCGAACATGTCACTTAGGTTCAACCACTCGTCGGCGATTGGGTAAAGCCGGGCCCTTTTCGAGGCACAGTCAGACGTCCAGGTAGTCAGAGTTGCCGACAGATACTAGAACTTTCTAGTGGATAGGAGAGGATCTTTGACACCACGATGGTCTCCCAAGGACACAAATCCATGGACGTCACAGAGCAAGAACATCTGATTCAGAAGCTTCAGCGCCATGAAGCGTACCTTGCGGAGGCCCAGAGACTCAGCCACACTGGCAGCTTCGGCTGGAGGGTTTCTACCGGCGAGATCATCTGGTCAGAGGAAACCTTCCGGATCTTTGAATACGACCGGACAATCAAGCCTACAATAGATCTGGCACTCCAACGAGTTCATCCGGAAGACACGGTTCTCGTGAAGCAGACACTGGAGCGAGCCTCACATGATGGGAAGGATTTTGATCTCGAAAATCGATTGTTGATGCCAGATGGTTCGGTCAAATATGTCCATGTGGTGGCTCGTGCCGTACCCGATGAATCAGGCAGTATCGAATTTATTGGGGCGGTGATGGACATCACCGCAGTAAACCAAGCGGAAGAGCGGATCCGGCAAAGCGAAAGGGATCTTCGTACCACTATCGACACCATTCCAGCCTATGTTTTTAGCGCCCTCCCTGATGGCTCCTTCGATTTCATCAGTCAAAGTTTGTTTGATTTATCGGGGTTCTCACCAGAGGAGGTCTTTGGTTGGGACTGGACGATCGCAGTCCATCCCGAAGACCGCGACCGGGCGGTGGAGAAATGGCGTGAATCCCTGGCGACGGGGGAACCGAGAGAGAACGAACACCGCATTCGGCTGGCAAATGGAGAATATCGCTGGTTTTTGGCCCGCAACTCAGCCTTGCGAGACGAAAAGGGACACATCGTCAGGTGGTATGGGGTCCTTGTGGATATCGAGAATCAGAAGCGGACCGAGGCTCGTCTCCTCCAGGCGTTGGACAAAATCCAGAAATTGCAGGAGCAAGTTTCGAAGGAAAACATTGTCCTGCGCGAAGAAATTGACAGAGCCTCGATGTTCGAGGAAATCGTGGGCGCGTCACCGGCTCTGAAAGCTGTGCTTACTCGTGTCGCCAAGGTCGCGCCGACGAATTCCACCATACTCATCACTGGTGAAACCGGTACGGGCAAGGAACTCGTCGCTCGATCCATCCACAAGCGGTCGCCGCGCTCCTCACGAGCCTTTGTGAGTGTGAATTGTGCGGCAATTCCCACACCGTTGATGGCCTCCGAATTATTCGGTCATGAAAAGGGAGCTTTCACGGGAGCCCACCAGCGGCGCCTCGGCCGCTTCGAGCTGGCGGAAGGAGGCACGATCTTCTTGGATGAAATCGGAGAGCTTCCGACTGAGACCCAGATTGCCCTGTTACGGGTGCTGCAGGATCAAGAATTCGAGCGTTTGGGTGGAAATAAGCCGATCCGGGCTAACGTGCGGGTGATTACCGCCACTAATCGTGACTTGCAGGCCGCCATTGAAGTCGGCAGTTTTCGCAGCGATCTATTCTATCGGCTCAACGTATTTCCCATTGAAATACCTCCTCTGCGCGAACGAAAAGATGACATCCCCATGCTGGTAGAGTACTTCATTGAACGATATGCCAGTAAAATAGGGAAGAAAATCAGGGGCGCCAGCAAGGATACCCTGAATCTGCTTCAGTCGTACCCCTGGCCGGGCAATATTCGAGAGCTGCAGAATGTGATTGAACGGTCGATCATCGTCTGTGACACGGAACAATTTTCGGTCGATGAGCATTGGTTGGTTCGGGAGTCTTGCCAGACTCATCCGGCAAGCCAGCCGCTCTCCAACAAGCTTATGACTCAAGAAAAAAAGATGATTGAGGCTGCTTTGGCTGAAAGCGGAGGCCGCGTGTCTGGACGGTTGGGTGCGGCCGCCAAGCTGAGTATTCCAGCCTCGACTCTTGAATCGAAGATCAAATCCCTCAAGATCAACAAACATCTCTTCAAATCTGCATAGAAGGTGCAATACCCTCTCCCTGAAGATCCGGTCATTTTTCACGAATTATCGCTAATTCTCGAAGACTCACGATTTTATAATTTGTGACATCATGTATTTTCAATGACTTACGATTGGCATTCTAATTGCGTTATACCAAGATGGAAGTGGTTTGAGGTGAGAATTGCTTATTGTGAACTTTACCAAAATCTCAAGGGAGGAAGCCGTCATGGCTCAAAAAGAAGCCTATCAGGAAAAGATCGAAGCGCAATTACGGGAATGGACCGCCAAGATTAACGAATTGAAGGCCAAGGCGGACGGCGCCAAGGCCGATGCCAAGATTGATATGTACAAACGGATAGATGCACTGCGAGTCAAACAAGAGGCTGCTCAGGCCAAATTCCAGGCACTCAAGCAAGTAGGCACGGAAAAATGGGAGCAACTTCGCACTGGCTTAGACCAGGCTATGGAGGATCTGAAAACCGCCTGGGAAGGCTCGGCATCGCAGAGAGAGGCATACCTGAAAAAAGGTGAGGCCCAGATTAAAGAATGGGCAACGAAACTCAATAAAATGACAGCCGAAGCCCAGCAAGCGTCGGTTGACGTCAAGGCCAAGATGTTAAAAGAGATCGCGGAGATTAAGGACCGAATGGATGAACTCCAGCAGAAACTGAGCGAACTCAAGTCCGCCGGGGCCGAAAAATGGGAAAGTCTGAAAGCAAGCGCCGAAAAGGGTATGGGAGATTTGAAAAAGAGATGGGATAGCTTTAAGATGAAATACCTTTAGGGAGCGGCCCTCTCGAGGATCAATGGCAAGTCAACATTTGTCAATTACATCCGCCTAAAGGAGCTGGCTTGAAAGGTGGCCGCCAGATCAACCTTTTTTATTTCGTGAGGTTTATTTGTCATGAATGCTAAAAAAAAGACCCCGCTAGAATCAGTCAACAAGCCTGATATCGGCCAAGCGGCTTCTAATCCAGTTCCGTCTTTCCCTAAGAAAGAACTGAACAAATGGCTTAAGGTGCACAAGACTTGGGGCCACGACGACTGGCTGAAGCTCCTTGATGACCTCAAGGCCAAAGGTTTTGGTAACCTGATCAGCGATCAGGCCGATCAAGATTCGGTTGGGTTGTATCTGGAGACCAACCGCGACAAGTGAGGCAGGCCCCTATCCGTAAAACATGGTCCATGGGAGCAGCTTGAGTGGGAAGGGTACTTCCTTTTTCTGAAGTTTGTCTTTTTGGTCGGCCTCTATGTGGCGGATTTGCCCTTAAGGGACGAGCTTGCTTCCTGAGAATACCATAAATCGACGGATCCAGGTTTTTCTCAAGGCGATAGAATTCTTCGCCTGGCCCATCATCGTGGTCTCCTTGGCGCTGGCCGGGGTGGCGGTCTATTATACTCTTCATAACCTGACCATCAGCACCAGCCGGGATGACCTGGTTTCCGGCGATAAACACCTTCTTAACCTCACCCACCGGATGGATCAGGCTTTCGGAGGCCGGGACGGCCTGGTGGTGGTGGTGGAAAACCGCCAACCCGAGGTGGCCATTAAATTCGCCGACGCCCTGGCAGCCGAGTTGCGCGGCTATCCCCAACGGTTTACCGACCTCTTTTATCGCGTCAACCCGGAGAGCTTCAGGCGCTGGGCCCTGCTCTACCTGGATACTAATGACCTGATCAAGCTTAAAGACAACCTGGCGGGTCAGAAAAACCTGCTGACCGGACTGGCTGCCGACCCGGGCCTGATGACTTTCTACAACCTGGTCAACGAACAGATGACCCGTGCCATGATCGGCAATCTGTTCACCGGGTTTCTGACGGAAGCGAAAGGGCCGGAGCAGCCCAACCTGGACCTCTTGAACGCCAGCCTCAAAGAATTGCGCCTTAGCCTGGAAGGGAACCACGCTTATGTCTCCCCCCTGAATGCCCTTTATTCCAAGGATCTGAACGACGTTAGCCAGGAGGGCTACTTTCTTACGAAGAATAACAAGTTCCTGATGTTCATGGTTACCGAGGAGCCCGGCGACTACCACACCATCCACAACGAGGTGGAACTCCTGCGGAAGGCGCTGGCCCGGGTTAAAGGCCGATTCCCCGGGATCCAGGCGGGGGTGACCGGCCCGGACGCCTTGCAATCGGATGAAATGAGCGGCGCCATGAATTCCATGACCCTGGCCACCTGGTTATCCCTGCTGGGTCAGATGCTCCTGATCATCGTCTTTCTGCGGAGTCTGAAGTGGACCTTGATGATAGGGATAGGGCTGATTATCGGCCTGTGCTGGACTTTCGGGTTGGTTACCCTGGTGGTGGGGCATCTGAATATCCTGTCGCTGGTCTTTGCACCCTTACTGCTGGGGCTCACCGTCGATTACCCCATCCATGGGTTCTGCCGTTTTGAAGAAGAGTTGGCAGGCCAAAGGTGCAGCATCGAAGCCCTGGAGCGCACCTATCGCAGGTCGATCCCGGGCAACTTTAATGCGGGCCGGGCGGCGATACTTTCCTTTTTGCCCCTGGCCTTTGTGGGATTCAAGGGCCTGGCCGAATTGGGGCTGATCATGGTCATGGGCGTGGTGGCGATGCTGGTTGCCACACTGTTGCTGATACCAGCCCTGGTCATGGTCACGGAAGGATGCGCGCCGGCTGGAATTTCCGAGGAGGGTCCGGCAGTCCCCAGCCCTTTTCTGGAGTTGCATTGGACCCGTTACCGGTTGATCATGGCGCTGGCAGTCCTGATCACGGTTCTGGGCGGGGTCTGTCTGCTACGGGTTCACTTTGATTTAAATCCCCTGCATCTGCAAAATCCCCAGACCGAATCGGTGGTTTGGGAAAACCGGCTCATTGAGGGTTCCCACGCCTCCGCTTACGGCGCCCTGATTACCCCGACTCTGAAGGAGTTGGAGGCGAAGAGTGAGGCGTTTGCAAAACTGTCCACGGTTTCGCATGTGGAATCGACGCTCTCCTTTCTGCCAGCGAAGGTGGGGGAAAAGCGCCGGATTTTGACCGGGATGGAGCCGGTCTTGAACTCGGTAAATTTTGCCGCCGCCAGGGCCAGGCCTGCCAACCCCGGAGAATTGGGTGCCATTTTAGGGCGGATTAATTTTAAGATGGCGGCAGCCGCCAAAAATTTGGAGCAGGAAGAGGCGGCCACAGAACAGCAGGTAGCAGAAACCCATGAGCTGATCGATAAAATCGTCCCCCTGCTTAATACGGACCTGAATCCCCAGGCCGCGGCGCTCCTGGCCGGCTTCAATCGCCAATTTGGCGCGGACTTAAAGGATAAATGGGACCTGCTGCGAGGTTATGCGAAATCAGCCCTGGAGTCAGCCCCGCCCACCCAGGCGAATTTGCCCGTCTCCGTGCGGGAGCGGTTCATCAGCCCGCAAGGAGCCTACCTGCTCCAGGTGTTTCCTTCCCAGGATATCTGGAATTATGGACCCCTGAACGTGTTCGTGAAGAGTCTTTGGGGCCTCGACCCCAACGTGGCGGGAGATCCGGTACTCCTCTATGTCTTTACCAGGGACTTTCGCAATTCCGTCCTCTTCGCCACCGGGATTGCCGTGCTGGCCGTTGCCGCCGTGCTGGTGATATTTTTCCGGAGCCTGATATTGGCGCTGCTGGCCTTTATTCCCCTGGTGGTGGGGACCGGCTTGACCTTGATCCTGATGTGGGCTCTGAACCTCTCCTTCAATCAGGCCAACGTGCTGTTCCTGCCCTTAATTTTGGGAGAGGGGGTCGAATTTGGGATAATCATCCTGACCCGCTGGCAGTTGGAGGAATCGGCCCGGGCCATTGCTCTGCCAGCCAGCACCGCCAAGGGGGTGGCCCTGGCGGCCTTGACCACCACCGTGGGGTTCGGGAGCTTGATGGTGTCCGGACACCGGGGCATCTTCAGCCTGGGGCTGTTGGCAACGGTAGGTAGCCTCAGCGTCTTAGTGGCTTCTCTGATCATTTTGCCGGCCTTTCTCTGTCTGTGGGAGAAGGATTATGAACCGGGGCAGCCCGCCGTTGCTCATTATCTGGGTTTAGGGCAATGGCTGCACCATTACTTAAGGAAAAAACCCGATGAAAAAGCAACTCTCGATCATTAGCTTGACTCTGGTGGCAATCGGGATGTAAATATATATTTAACTTAAACACTATACATATTTTGCTTTCCTCAACATATGTTTAGGTAACTGTGTTGCTAACGGCTATATCTGCGCGGTCTTAACCAAAATGATGGATACTCGATATAGTTATCATAACTTCATCTCAGACCATGCCGACTTTTTAAATTTTGCCCACATATCATAGTTGATCTGATCTTGGTTTGATGACTATCAGCTCAAGTAAAGGTCATTACAAGTGATTTTCTTTTAAGTGGCTTTTTTTTACCCCATAGCCTGTATCGGTATGATTTTGGCTCCAGACTTGATTCCTTCCAGGTAGTCGGCCCAGGCCTGCATCATCTTCTTCCGTTCCGGCATGAACTCGGCATAGTTGTACGCCGCACGCGCGCTGTTTCTTTCGGCATGGGCAAGTTGGCGCTCGATGGCGTCCCGGTTCCACCCCTGTTCATTCAACAATGTGCTGGCCATACTCCTGAAACCATGACCGCTCATCTCATCTTTGGCATACCCCATGCGCCGCAGGGCAGACAAAATAGCGTTGCTGCTCATCGGCCTTGAGTCGGTCCTGGGACTCGGAAAGACATACCTGCCATGCCCGGTCAAGGGATGGATCTCCCGCAAGATGTCTATGGCTTGTCTCGATAACGGAACAATGTGCACGGCGCCCGCCTTCATTTTTTCTGCCGGGATTCTCCATTCTGCCGTCTCAAGATTGAATTCAGACCACTCGGCCTGTCGCAACTCCCCCGGCCGGACAAAAACCAAGGGCGCCAATTGCAGGGCGCAACGGGTCACGATACCACCCCGGTAATCGTCAATGGAGCGGAGCAATCCGGCGATCTCTTTCGGGTCAGTGATGGTTGCCATGTGCTTACCAGAGGCCGGAGGGATAGCACCGCGCAGATCCCCGGACGGATCGCGCTCGGCCCGGCCGGTGGCTATGGCATAGCGGAAGACTTGGCCGCATACTTGTTTCACTCTGTGAGCCGTTTCAAGGGCTCCTTTCGCCTCGATGCGTCGGAGAGCCGCCAGCAGTTCCGGCGCTGTAATGGTTATGACTGGTCTGGCCCCCAACCAGGGAAAGATGAAAAGCTCAAGCCGCCTGATGGTTGCCTTGGCGTGACTGGTTGCCCAGGAAGGTGAAAATTTGGCAT
>Ga0116112_1001878_pt1 | contig 13357 bp, 12 predicted proteins | sample June2015DPH_8_15_FD_89721 | JGI IMG/M metagenome (GOLD analysis project Ga0116112, IMG submission 89721) | Peatland microbial communities from SPRUCE experiment site at the Marcell Experimental Forest, Minnesota, USA - June2015DPH_8_150 | ecosystem: Environmental > Terrestrial > Soil > Wetlands... | reverse complement strand
TTTTCAAAATTTACCATTCAGGCCACGGTTTGTTGGATGGGCCAATTTTCCACCCGTTGCCGACTGTGAACTTAATAGTTTTGTTTTCAGGACAAAAGATAACAAGCCCTTCATCTTCGTCACTGACTGCCGCTAGAAAATCAACAGCAATGCCTGTATCAAATGCAACCCGGACATCAAAATTTGTAAGCTGCTCCAACGAAATAAAATGTCCGAATTTTATTCGTTTCAAAACGGCGTTTAACTCATCAACAGAATCAACTGCATCTTTGCTTCCGCACAGAATCTTCCCGTTTTTTACAACTCGCCAAGCGTAACAATAAGTTCTTATTTCCCATTCGCCATAAAAGTTATCCACCAATTTTTTATTACCGTGATGGACTTTTTTCCCAAATCCTAGAGCCAGACTCTTGAAGCTCCACACGCGCTTGTTACAACAAAGCTTTCCCATCATCGGTTTGATCAAAGCTCTTACTTTCAGATCGATGTTGCGCTGCCGTGATTTCATCCGTGGTTAAGATTAGCCCACACTGCCTTCCAAACTCACGCCCAAAAGTTTCTGCGCTTCCACGGCAAATTCCATCGGCAGTTCCTTGAAGACCTCCTTGCAGAACCCGTTCACGATCAGGTTCACGGCGTCCTGCGTGGAAAGCCCGCGCTGGTTGCAGTAAAAAATCTGGTCCTCGCCAATCTTGGACGTCGAGGCTTCGTGCTCGACGGACGATGACATGTTTTTCACCTCGATGTAAGGGAACGTATGCGCGCCGCACTTCGCGCCGATCAACATCGAGTCGCACTGCGAAAAATTGCGCGCGTTCGCGGCGCTCTTCTGGATTTTCACGAGGCCACGATAGCTGTTCTGCCCGTGCCCGGCGGAAATGCCCTTCGACACAATCGTGCTCCGCGTGTTCTTGCCGATGTGGACCATCTTCGTGCCGGTGTCGGCCTGCTGATAATTGTTCGTCACGGCGACGGAATAGAATTCGCCGACCGAGTTGTCGCCCTGCAAAATGCAGCTTGGATATTTCCAGGTGATGGCCGAGCCGGTTTCGACCTGCGTCCACGAAATCTTCGAGTTGCGGCCCTTGCACAGGCCGCGCTTGGTCACGAAATTGTAGATGCCGCCCCGGCCGTTCTCGTCGCCCGGATACCAGTTCTGCACCGTGGAGTATTTGATTTGCGCATCTTCGAGCGCGATGAGTTCGACCACCGCCGCGTGCAGTTGATTTTCATCGCGCATCGGCGCAGTGCAACCTTCGAGGTAGCTGACGTAAGCACCTTCGTCGGCGACGATGAGCGTGCGCTCGAACTGGCCGGATTTGGCGGCGTTGATGCGGAAATAGGTGGACAGCTCCATTGGACAGCGCACGCCCTTGGGGATGTGACAAAACGAACCGTCGGTGAAGACGGCGGAATTCAGCGCGGCAAAATAGTTGTCCGTGTAAGGCACCACCATGCCGAGATATTTCTTCACGAGGTCGGGATGTTCCTGCACCGCATCGCTCATTGAGCAAAAGATGATGCCCTTTTCAGCGAGCTGCTTTTTGAACGTGGTGCCGACTGACACGCTGTCAAACACCGCATCCACCGCCACGCCGGCCAGCCGTTCGCGTTCACGCAGCGGGATGCCAAGCTTTTCGTAGGTCTCCAACAGTTTCGGGTCCACATCCTCAAGGCTTTTCGGCCCTTCGGTGGCCTGCTTCGGGGCGGAATAATAGGTGATTTCCTGGTAATTGATTTTTTCGTGGTGGACCTTTGCCCAGGCCGGCTCCGTCATCGTTTGCCAGTGGCGGAACGCCTTGAGCCGCCAGTCGGTCAGCCATTCCGGCTCGTTTTTCCGGCGCGATATCAGCCGGATGGTGTCCTCGCTCAAACCTGGCGGCGCGGAATCGGTTTCCACGTCGGTGTAGAAGCCGTATTTGTATTCCTGTTTGACCAGGCCCTCAATCGTTTCGGTGGCGGTGCTCATCGTTCGCAAAATTCATTTTTTCTTCTTCGCGCAATCCGGGCAGAGGCCGTGGATGGCAATTTCGCAATGCTCGGCTTTGAAGCCCTTTGGCAGGGCAACCGGCGAAACCGGCTTGGCCGGCAGGTCCACGTCAAAGACCCGATCGCAGGTATCACAGTAAAAATGGCAATGTTCGCGCATATTCGAACAAAAGCGGGTCGCGCCACGGTCGAGCACGACCAGGCGGACCAGCCCGCACTTTACCAGCGCGTCGAGGCAGTTGTAAACCGTGGCCATGGAAATATCCGGCATGGCCTTTTTGGTCCGGATGAACACTTCCTCGGCGGTGGGGTGATTGCGTCTTTCCAGCAGCACGTTATAGACGTGCTCGCGCTGCGGCGTGAACCGGAACCCGCCCGTCGTCAGGTGTTCGCTCAACCGCCGCTCCAATCGGTTATGCTCGGTCGTCATGGCAGGGGGAAAGATAACGGATCGCGGGACCAAGTCAAGATTTAGAATAATTCTAAATTAGCCATTTTCGCCCATCGAAGCTGGCGGCGCAGCCGGATTTTTTATACAAATTCGGCGTCGGCGGTGTCTTGAAAACCATGCACCAAGTGTGCCGAGAGATTCGGCTAAACCTCTGACAAAAGTCCACTTATGAAAACTACCGGCAAATTCCTGGGATTGATAATGTTTAGCATCGGATTGTTAGTCGTCGGCTGCACCCAAAAGCAGCCTTCCACGCGGCAGACTATTAAAAATCCGGAAGTAACCGCCCAATTAAAATCATTTGTGGCTGAAAAGGCGGCGCAGGCCCGGGCCGGGACCAACGATGTTTCGGTGTTCCAGGCATTTTTTGCCGCGGCGGAAAAAGGCGACTGGCCGGCAGTCAGAAATGCTTTCGAGGATTTCCGAAAACACGCAGGGCAATACGAGGATCACGGCGCGATAGACGAGCGTTTGCGCGGTTCCCGTTGGGAGGCGGTGAAGGAAATCTGGGGTGCTTTCGACGCTTTCAGCAACGGCGAGGAAAAATACTCAGCCGCCTTTGGCAAGGACATCATCCAATCCATTCCGCCCGGGAGCATTTATTTTGGCGGAACGGATTCGGGCCGATTCATCGTCACGGCAATGTGCCGGTCACAGGTGGAAGGCGATCCGTTTTTCACGCTCACACAAAATGCGCTGGCGGATGCCACATATCTCGACTACCTGCGCTCAATTTATGGCAATAAAATTTACGTTCCTACCGCTGAAGATTCAGCGCGCTGTCTTGAAGAATATAGGGCAGACTTCGAACGCCGCGCGGCCCTTGGCCAGCTCCAGCCCGGTGAGGGCGTCAAAACTCAGGACAGCCGCATGGCCATCTCCGGCCAGGTTTCTGTCATGAAGATCAACGGCCTGCTCTGCAAAGTCATCATCGACAAAAATCCGGACCGCGAATTTTACATCGAGGAAAGTTTTCCGCTCGACTGGATGTATCCCTATCTGGAGCCGCACGGCCTGATTTTCAAGATCAACCGTCAGCCTCTGTTGGGATTGTCCGACGAAATCGTTCAGCGGGATCGTGATTACTGGACGAACTGCGTTCAGCCGATGATTGGCGATTGGCTGAAACCTGATGCAACGGTGGCGGACGTCGCCTCGTTCGCTGAAAAAGTTTTTCTCCAGCACGACTTCAGCGGTTTCAGTGGCGATTCTCGTTTTGTCCAAAACGCCTACACGCACAATATGTTTTCAAAGGAGCGAGCCTCCATTGCCGGACTCTACGCTTGGCGCGGGCAACAAGCCACCGATGCTGTGGAAAAAAAGCGCATGAACACTGCGGCGGATTTCGCCTTCCGGCAGGCGTGGGCATTGTGTCCGTATTCGCCTGAAGCAGTGTTTCGTTACGTCAACCTCCTGTTAAGCCAGAACCGGGTTCCCGACGCGTTGTTGGTGGCGGAAACGGCGGCGCGAATGCCGGCCATGCAGGGCAGTGACGGATCCCAGGTGCGGGCGCTGGTTGAACAATTGAAGAAATTCCAGAAGGCGAAGTAAAAAAGGAGCCAGGAACGCCACTTCTGCTAAACGTTCACGCGGGCGGGCACCGTTTACCGAAAACCGGTATGCTAAATATTTAGCATTTTTCTATTGACAGATTCCGGCCTTATGCTAAAAAATTAGCACAGCATGAACATCGAACAACATCTCAGCCGGCGGGAACGCCAGATTATGGACGTTCTGCACGCCAGGGAATCCGCCACCGCCGCCGAAGTTCGCGCGGCATTGCCCAATCCTCCGGGCTATTCTGCCGTCCGTGCCTTGCTGCGGATTCTGGAGGAGAAGGGGCATGCACGGCATCGGGAGGAAGGGGCGCGTTACGTTTATCTGCCGCGTATATCGAAGGCGGCCGCCAGCCGTTCCGCCTTGAAACGGGTTGTCTCCACTTTTTTTCAGGGGTCGGTGACACAGACCATGGCGGCTTTGCTGGAAACTGCCGACACCCGACTGGCTGATTCGGAATTGAACAAACTGCAACAGATCATCAAACAGGCAAAAAAGGAGGGCCGTTGATATGAATTCGTGGATCGAACCTGTTTTCCAGGGCATTCAGAATTTCCATTTTGCCGCGTTGTTTCTCGACACGTTGCTCAAGAGTTTCGTCGTGCTCGCGCTGGCCGGCGGAGTTTGCGCGTTGTGGCGGCGCGGTTCTGCCGCGACGCGGCATCTGATCTGGTTTTTGGCCGTGGTCAGCCTGCCCTGCCTGCCGTTGCTGACCTCAATGCTGCCATCGTGGCAGAGGCCGCTCTGGTCGGTTTCAACCGGTTTTAATTCCGGCAACCAGATTTCACTGGCATTGGAACTCGCGCCCGGGACGTTCGCGCCAAAGGCGCCGGCCTCGCCGAACGCCGCGGAAGCTCCCGCTGCCAGCCACAATTCGACCAGGGGCAGCCGGACAATCGCCACCAGTTTCAGCACTGACTGGATGGTGTTTGGATTGGCCGCGTGGTTTGCCGGGGCCGCCCTCGTTTTGCTTTCCACGGTCATCGGACACTTTCGTCTCCGCCGATTTTCCCGAAACGCGCAGCCGCTGCACGATGCGGACTGGGCTCGGTTGCTGGAGGAAGCCGGCGCAACTTTGCGTCTGCATCGGGCCGTGATGCTGTTGCAGTCGGCTGACGACATGATGCCGCTGACGTGGGGCTGGCAGCGACCGGTGGTGATGCTGCCCGCCGAAGCCGGACAATGGCCGGTGGAGCGGCGTCGGATTGTTTTGCTGCACGAACTCGCGCACATCAAACGCTGGGATTGCCTGACACAACTGGTTGCGCGGATTGTCTGCGCGCTTTACTGGTTCAACCCGCTCGTCTGGCTGGCGGCGCGACAGATGTGCGTCGAACGGGAGCGCGCCTGCGATGATTTGGTGCTGACTGGTGGCTGCAAGGCTTCGGACTACGCCGGTCAACTGGTGGAAATCGCGAAAAGTTTTCGGCGCGTGCCACAGGTGGCGGCGATTGCGATGGCCCGCCCGTCCGGATTGGAAAAACGAATCGCGGCCATCGTGGATGTCTCGCGCGTCCGCCGGTTGCGTCCGGTGACAGCGTTGGCCGTTTTGATTTTGGCCGGCGGACTGATTTTTTGCGTTGGCGGCTGGAGTGCTGATTTCAACCGCACGGGAACGGCTGAGGAGACATCGCTCAGGCAGCAGCAGCTTGACCGGCTCAAAGTGTTCTCAGCGGCCAAGCTCCAACAGTCGCAGACGCTGGCGGCGGCGGCCGGAGAAAAAATTTCGCCGGAGTTTCAACGCTTCTTTAATGCGGCCACCAACGGCGATTGGCAGACCGTGACGAACATGTTTGAAAGTTTTAAGCAACGGCATCCGCAGTATGAGCGAGTCAAGGGTGTTCCGGAGGATGTCCATCTCCGCACCAGTTATTGGTCTCCGGTGCTGGAAATCTGTCTGGCCTACGGCCATGTCGCCCTGTGCGATCCGAAATACACCCAAATTGCGGCTGACGACATCATCAATTCCATTCCGGCAGGCAGCATTTATTTTGGCGGGACGGATCCGGGCCGGGGATTACCCACGGCTTTCAGCAAATCGCAGCCGGATGCCGATCCATTTTACATCTTGACGCAAAATGCCATGGCCGACGGGACGTATCTTGAATATTTGCGGAAAATGTACGGCGGAAAAATTTACACTCCCACCACCAACGATTTACAACAGTGTTATCAGAATTACGTGGAAGACGCGAAAAAACGGCTTCAAAATCATCAACTCGAACCCGGCGAAAATGACAGAATAGGCACAAACGGGGAACTTCAGATCAGCGGCCAGGTCGCCGTGATGAAAATCAACAGGCTGCTGTGCAAGGTCATCTTCGATCACAACCCCACCAATGAATTTTACATCGAGGAAAGCTTTCCGCTGGACTGGATGTATCCGTATCTCGAGCCGCACGGCTTGATCATGAAAATCAACCGTCAGCCGCTGCCACAATTGTCCGAGGACGTCATTCGTCAAGACCACGATTTCTGGACCCGTATCGCCACGACGGCCCTTGGGGACTGGCTGAACGACGACACGCCGGTGTCGCAAGTTGCCGCGTTTGTGGAGAAGGTGCAACTCAAGCGGAATTTCAGCGGTTTCAAAGGCGACCCGCAGTTTGTGCAGAACGATTACGCGCGGGGAATGTTTTCCAAATTCCGCTCGTCCATCGCCGGTGTGTATGCGTGGCGCTGCAGCGCGCAATGCCCCCCCGAATACCGGCAGAAAACGCCCGCAGTCCAAGCGGCTCTGATTCGCGAAACCGACCTTGCCTACCGTCAGGCTTGGGCGCTGTGCCCGTATTCACCGGAAGCGGTCTATCGGTATGTCAATTTCCTGACAGGCCGGAACCGGACTTCGGATGCGTTGCTGATTGCGGAAACGACGGCGGAATTCCCTTCCCGGCCGGGGTTTGATGCCAAACAAATGCAAAGTCTCGTTGACCAGTTGAAACGATTAGAAAAGGCGAAATGACTTTCAGCCGTCACTTCTGATAAACGCTGACGCGGGCCGGCGGAAGGTTGAACCAGACGATTTTGGAAGCCAGCCGGCGAAAATGGGAGGTGCCATGCAGGCGGTGGTTGCCCAAGTGGTAGCTGAATTGAACCCATTTGCCGCCTTGCTCCAGAATCGCGCGGATTTTCCCGGCCAGAGCTTCAGCTTCGGCGGGCGGGAAATTCAACAGCGGCAGGCTGGAAATGACCGCGCCGACGCTTTCAATCGGCTCGCGCCGCGCATTCAACAAATCGTCCAGGCACCAGGCGTCCCCGGTGATAATCTGCGCGCAGGGAAAACGTTCGCGGAGCAGTTGCGCCAGTTTCGGATTTTTTTCAATGGCCACCAGCCGGTCCTCGCGCAGGCCGCGTTCGAGCAGCGCTTGCGTGACTGCGCCGGTGCCGGGGCCGAGTTCGAGCACGTAACTTTCCGGATCAGCCGGCAGCCAGCGCGCCATGGCGGCGGCGAGCTTTGGAGAACTGGGCGCGACGGCGCCGGTCCGCAAGGGGTTGGCAAGCCATTCCTGCAGGAACAAGGTCGTGTCGCCGAGCGCCGCTAAAAGTTTCTTGGCCATGGTTTCCGGTTCAGTCTGGATTTAGCAATTGATGGAACAATAGCCTGCCTGTGCGGATGCCGCCACAGAAAATTTCCAGCGGGTCAGCGACGGTTTTCCGGCGGCTTCACCGGTTGGGGGCCTTGGGCGAGGGATTGTTCCACCGCGTTTTTGCGGGCGGTCCAGTCCGCCCAGCTTCGTTCCCACGCCTCGCCGACAAAATTCGTTTGCGCCGCCGGCCAGAGTGCGTCGAGCGTCTGCCACTCGCGTTCCGCTTCGGTGCGTTCCCGCCATCGCAGACGGGATTCAACGAGGTTCAGTTGGTTTTCCGGGTATTCCGGCGCGAGGTTCGCGGCGCGTTCCAGCCATTCGCGCGCCTTGCGTCGGCTGCCGATGCTCACCGGCCAGCCGGGCGCATCCCGATAGAGCAGGCCGAGACAGCGCGCGGTGCCGGCGTAATCAAAATGTTCGTCCAGATCGCACGCTGTTTTAAACTCGTGCTCCATTTCTTTCACCATCTTGTAGGCTGCCAGGTTTCTCTTGGTGTCCGCCAGTTGGCCGAGTTCGATGGCCAGGTAATAATGGCCCGGGGCTGAATTGGACTCGCGCGCGAGCAATTGCCGGCACGCGGCGATGCCCTGATTGGCCAATTCGGCGCGCCCGGCGTTGTTCGTGACGAAGTCATTGAAGTCAAAACACGCACGGGCAAATTGCCACGCAGCGGCCGGATTATTGGTGTCCGATTGGAATTGGTTTTGCGCCCGGTGAAATTCCGCCTCGGCACGGGCGGCGAAGATGCTGTTGGTTTCCGGTTCGGCCACCGCCACGAGGCTGGCGGCCACCAGGAAAAATGCGGCGAGCGGCCTGCGTCCGGCTCTCCGCGTGAATTGAATGTTTGGCGCCATTATGTGGTCAATTAGAGGTTGCCATCGTGTCGGGCTGACTTATACTAGGCAAGTGAGAATAAACAGGAATTTGCTGGCGCTGGCGATGCTGGTGGCGCTGGCGGTGGGGAGCGCCGGTTGTGGCGGCATCTACGCCAGTCAGAGCGTTTCGCCCGCCTCGTTTTTTCTGCCGGGGCTGATGAAGGCCGGGCCGCCCTCGACCAACGCCCCGACAGCGTTGCCTGAAACCTCCAGGGAAGTTGCCTCGACTCGATAAAATTTATGCGATTTCCACTCGCGCTCTCGGCGAAAATCGCCGGACACATCATCAAACACAAACTGCGTAAGACGCCCAGGTTCGCCATGGTCTTGCAGCTCGAACCGCTGCACACGTGCAATCTCACCTGCACCGGGTGCGGCCGCATCCGCGAATACTCCACGTCGCTCAAGGACATGGTGCCGCTGGAGAAATGCCTGGCCGCGGCGGAGGAATGTGACGCGCCGATGGTTTCGGTTTGCGGCGGGGAGCCGCTGATTTATCCGAAGATCGAGGAACTGGTGGCCGGCCTGCGCAAACAGGGCCGCATCGTCTATGTCTGCACCAACGGCGTCTTCATGCGCAAGAAAATGAAGGAATATCTCGCGGCGGTTTATTCGCCCGCCGTTGAGCCGAAACTCAAAAAGCTGCTCCACGAAAAATTGATTTCCGATAAGGACGCCGAAACCATCCGCAAAGGCAGAAGCGACGACCGCCCAGTCATCCGCCCGACGAAATGGATGTACTGGAATGTCCACATTGACGGCCTCGAATACACCCATGACCTCATTGTCGAGCGCGAAGGCGTGTTCCAGGAGGGCGTCGCGGCCATCAAGATGGCGAAGCTCCTGGGTTACCAGGTGGCTACCAACACGACCGTTTACAAGGAAACCGATGTCAAGGAAATCGAGGAGATGTTCAAGTTCTTCTCCTGGCTCGGCGTGGATGGCCATACGATTTCGCCCGGCTACGACTTTGACGCCGCGAAGAAGGACATGGTCAAACGCCTCGGCCGGAAGCCGGAGGACTTCTTCCTCACCCGCGACATGACGCGGCAGAAGTTCGCGAAGATACTGAATTGGGGCAAGGCCTTCACCATTTTCGGCACGCCGGTGTATCAGGAATTCCTCGCCGGCCACCGCGAACTCACCTGCACTGCCTGGGCGATTCCGACTTACAACATCAAAGGCTGGAAAGCCCCATGTTACCTGATGACAGACGGTCATTATGACGGCTATCAGGAAATGCTGGAGAAGGTGGAGTGGGACAAATACGGCGTGGTGGATGGCGAGGCGCGCGACCCGCGTTGCGAAAACTGCATGGTCCACTGCGGTTACGACCCCAGCGGCGCGCTCGGCACAAATTACCAGCGCGGCGACCACTGGAAAAATTTCATTTACAACTTCGCGGCGAGACCGGTGCGTTACGACCGCGGCCACGAAGTGAACGCCTTCAATGGCTTCAGCATCGGCAAAGGCCATCTGGCCAAGGCTGCCGTCCCATCCGCTCCGGCGGCAGATGATCGAAACGGTGCGCAGCGGGTTGGAACTTTCTGCGGTTCCGGCAGCACGGCGGAGCGGGATGCGTTGCTCGCGAAAATCAAGGAAGCCAAAAGAATCGAACCGGAAGCCGAATGAGCAGGATCCTTTACCTTTCACCGCCCAGCTTTGACGGTTTTGACGGCGGCGCGGGTTCGCGTTATCAGGCGCGGCGCGAAGTCACCAGCTTTTGGTATCCGACGTGGCTCGCACAACCGGCCGCGCTCACGCCGAATTCCAAGCTGCTCGATTGCCCGCCGCACAATGTCGGGATGGAGGAAACACTCCGCATCGCGAAGGATTTCGACCATGTCATCATCAACACCTCCACGCCGTCGCTGAAAAACGATTGCAAGGTGGCCGAGGCCATCAAGGTACAGAAACCCGCCACCAAAATCGGCTTCATCGGCGCGCACACGATGGTGTTGCCCACCGAAACGCTCAAGGCGTCGCCCGCGATTGACTGGGTGGGCCGCAAGGAATTTGATTTCACCTGCAAGGAAGTCGCCGAAGACCGCGACCTCGCGACCATCGCCGGGCTTTCCTATAAGGACAAGGACGGCAAGATCCGCCACAACCCCGAGCGCGAATTGATCGGCAACATGGACGACCTGCCGTGGGTGGCCGACGTTTACCGGCGCGACCTCAAGATTGAGAACTATTTCATCGGCTACCTGCTGCATCCCTACCTCAGCCTGTACACGGGCCGCGGGTGCCCGGCGCAATGCACCTTCTGCCTCTGGCCGCAGACCATCGGCGGCCACAAATACCGCGTCCGCTCGCCGCAGAACGTCGCCGACGAAATGGCCTACATGAAAAAACTGTTCCCGCAGGTGAAGGAATTTTTCTTCGACGATGACACGTTCACCGCGAACCTGCCGCGCGCGCGGGAAATCGCGAAAAAGCTCGGCCCGCTCGGCCTGACCTGGAGTTGCAACAGCCGCGCGAACCTCGATTACGACACCATAAAATCCTTCAAGGATAATGGCCTACGCCTGTTCCTGGTCGGCTACGAAAGCGGCAACGAGCAAATCCTGAAAAACATCAAGAAAGGCGTGACGATGGACGAAATGCGCCGGTTCACCAAATCATGCCATCAGGCCGGCGTGGTGATTCACGGCACGTTCATCCTCGGCCTGCCGGTGGAAACCAAGCAATCCATCGAGAACACCATCAATTTTGCGAAGGAACTCGACGTGTTCAGCCTCCAGGTCAGCCTCGCTGCGCCGTATCCGGGCACGGAACTTTACGAGATGGCGAAGCAAAACAGTTGGTTTGTGAAAAAGGACAAGACCGACCTCGTCGAAGGCGACGGTTTCCAGCAAAGCACGCTCGAGTATCCCGGCTTGACCAAGGAAGAAATTTTCGAAAGCGTCGAAAAATTTTATCACCGCTATTATCTTCGTCCGAAGCCGATTTTGCGCATCATCAAGACGATGCTGGAGGACAAGGACGTCTGCGTCCGCCGCCTGCGCGAGGGCTATGAATTCTTCAAGAGCATGGCGCAGCGGCGCAGCGACTTGAAGGCGGCGAAAGCTGCCGCCTGAAACTCATTTCGGCCACTCGCTGACGCGGTACCACCAGTGTTTGAGCTGCTTTACTTTTTCCCCTCGCTTTCGCGGCCGGCGTATTTGCGCTCGGTTGTATCCACGCGGATTTTTTCGCCGGGGGCGATGAACAACGGGACCATGATTTCCAGGCCGGTGTCGAGCTTGGCGGGTTTCCACATCGCGTCGGAACCGCCGCGGATGGGCGGAACGGTCTCCACCACCGTCAACGTCACGGTCGGCGGCAGCACGATGTCCATCAGCCGCCCGTCGAGTAACAACGCACGGTATTCCACTTCTTCCTTGATGAACCAGCGACGCTCGCCGACCTGCTCGGCGCTGAGGGTCAATTCGTCAAACGACTCGACGTCGGAGAAGACGTAATCTTTCCCGTCGTGGTAGCTGAACTGAACGCGGCGGTGTTGCACGTCGGCGACCGGCACGCGCTCGTTTTCCATGAAGGTGTGGTCCGCCAGACGGCCGGTCTTCAGGTGGCGCAGCCGCGCGTGTAGCTTGTGTTTGGTCTGGGCGGTACCGCTGACGTGGAATTCCTCCAGCATCTGCGGCGCGCCATCGAGCAGCAGGACCATGCCGCGTTTGAATTCTGAAGTCAGAACGGTTTGCATCGCGTATTTCCTCCCGGTAGCCGCCGGGGGTTTCAAGGTTGCTCAGGAATCTGTGCTCTTGATAACGCACCATCAATCGCGCGTCAACTCTGTGCCGAGCCAAGCAGTGTTCTGATTTGGTGTAGCGTCGAGCCTGCGGCTCGAAGGAATCGGCGCATAGCGCCGACACTACAATTCAGATTCAGACAGGATCCAAACCGATTTTCAGTTTTCCAAGGCAGTTTCGAGCAATTCCATGACGAATTTGCCAATGCCGGGTGCCTGAGATTCGCGTGGGCCGGCGATGTTCAGCGTGCGAACGCAGTGTTGCCGGAGAAATTGCGAAAGCACCCCGGCGCCTTGTAACACGCCGTCCCGTTCACAAACCACCATCACCGGACGGCCATATTGTTCGGCACAGGTTTTGGTGAAGGCCGTGCCGCCGGATAATTCCCTTTTCCGCGCCACAATCAACGTGGCGTCCGAATCCAGCACATTTTTCTCCGTCCGCTCGTCATATTCCGGCGAGTCCGTCTCGCGCAGCCGGTAAATCGGCGGAATGAGACCGTCCTCGGCGAGGCGGTCCTGTGGACACCATCCGCCATGTTCGTAGCCATGTTGGATGGCAAAATCCAGCGCGGCGCGGTCCACGCCGGTCTGTCCTCCTGAAATAATTTTAATTTGGCGGTGTTTCAACACATCGTTCTCAAAGGTCCAGTGCCACAACTTCGTGGTCGAGAAGGGAGGGAACGGTGACCGTTAACTCCGCCCCGTTGTGTTGAACGTGCGGATTTTTCCTGGCCACCAGCAGATGCACTTTTCGGGCGCGCGCATCGTTCGGGAGACGCACCCGCACTTTTTGTTCACCCACCGGAACAAAATCGCGAAACGGACCTTTCATGGCCATGGGATTGGTCAGGTTCACCAGGTGAATGACAACGGCATCCCGGTTACGCCAGGCCGTGACCTCGACAAAACCCGGCCCGGTGACTTCGACCACCGGCTTTTCATTTGTCGCCCACTCGACGGCGTTGCGCAGGAGTTTGAAATGGTCCACACACGACACTTCCCAGAACGTGCGGTCGATGTCCCACGGGAAATAGACAACGCGGCCGGGCGACGGCCCGCTGGGGACAGCGGGCCCTACCTCCCGCAAATACACGCCGGCGATGTTCGTCCGGGTTTGGCGCGGATAGGCTTTTTCCATCGGCAA
>Ga0116112_1001871_pt1 | contig 13382 bp, 11 predicted proteins | sample June2015DPH_8_15_FD_89721 | JGI IMG/M metagenome (GOLD analysis project Ga0116112, IMG submission 89721) | Peatland microbial communities from SPRUCE experiment site at the Marcell Experimental Forest, Minnesota, USA - June2015DPH_8_150 | ecosystem: Environmental > Terrestrial > Soil > Wetlands... | reverse complement strand
ATTGGATTTATCCAACCTATTTTTAATTTTCCGACCCCTGATAGAAGTCTTTTTGTTATCGAGTCAAAGATACAAATAATATTTTAAATAAACGAATTATTTTACACATATTCTTATGTTGTAAAACATTTTCACTACATTTGTTCTCATAAAATACTACCTCACATGGATTTCAAACAGAAGTACGAAGGTAAAATACAAAACTATCAATACCCCGATAGGAATATTGATCCTAGAGAGAAGTTAAAAAAATCATATGCCAAGATGGTAGCTGAGTCTATATTTTGTGCTCAGGTTAATAACAAATGTCTTATCCCTTTTGGGATGTATTCTACCTTCGATCTTATAAGAGCTTTTGCTCGTGGTCAACAACCTCACTCTATCTATTCAAAGTTTACCGGAAGTGACGAGCCAAAACAAGGTACTCTGGATACTATGATGGGAGAGGCTAATAAAATAGACAAAGAAAGAAAAGCCGATGGAAGTATAGATAAGTCAATACTATCCCCAGCTCCAAGGATAGCAAGAGCCCTTGATGGTATATTTGCCGATGTAGATTTTGACCTTGACGCTTCCACTATAGATCCCGATTCATTAGATGCTATTGCTGATGAACAAAGCTTATCTCTAGCTAAAGGACAACACAAAGACTTCTTAGATAAAAGTAAAATAGCTGCAGGAATCCCCCCTGATACCGATACCAAATATCCTACTTCTATTGATGAATTAAAAATAATGGATTCTTTAGGAGAATTTAAAACACCTGTAGCAAAAGCCCTAGAAAAAATCTGTAAGCACACCTATGAAAATAATGACTGGAATCTTTTTATAAAAAAGAAACTTGTAGCTGACTGGAGAGATTTTAATCAATTTTGTTATAGGGAAGTGTATAATGATGAGCTTCACAAATACGAGCTTGAATATGTAGATGTAACCAGAATGATAGCTCAGTGGTCCGACACTAATGACTATACAGAATCTTGCTTTTTTGGTCTTGTGAAGATGAGAAAGATAAGTGACATTCGATATAAGTTAGAAAGAGCTGGATATACAGAAGCACAAATTAAACAACTTGCTTTTTCTTGGTGTGGCAATGGAGAACTTCTAGGTTTATATGGAGGTATGGCAGGGAACCCATTGGAAAGACAATTTGTCAATTACGAAGGCACAGACTCTAAAGGCACTTTTTTATATGACTACTGGAATGTACTTGTACTGGAAGTAGATTATATGGAGAATGATACTGAATACCTAACTGTAAAACCAAATAAGTTTAATGGAGAAAAAACAACATTCTTTGGTAGGGATTCAAGAGGGGAAGGTGAAATAGTCACCACCACCTATAAAAGAATGTATCAAGCTTCATGGATCATAGGAACAGAATGTGTATATGATAATATGATTAAACCTTCTCAACCTAAAAACTTAAATAATAGAAGACCTATTTGGAGCTGGCATATATATGTAGGATTAGAACAGGCTATCACACCTCAACTAATGCCTGTATATAGTAATTTTCAAGTATCATGGTTGAAATTTCAAGAAAAGAACCAACAGTTACATGATGAAATTATGATGATCGACATATCTATATTAGACAGGTTTGTTGAGAAAGGCGATTACAAGTCATTACTTAATATTCTTAAAGAGATTAAATCTTCTGGTATAATGCCTTACCGTTCTTTGCCTATAAATGGGAAATATGGAGGAGGAAACGTTAAACCATTGGAAAGAATGCCCTCTACTATGTTAACACATATAGAGGAATTTGAAAAAGCTATTGTAACCAATTTCCAAATAATAGAATTTATCACAGGAATCAATGCCTTGGCTATAGGAGGATCGCCTCCTCCACGTACAAGTGCAGATGCAGGAGAAAACGCTGTAGCAGCAACGGCAAGGGTATTAAGACCATTTGTAGATGGACTTGCTCTGACTAAAAATCAATCTGCTGAATTTCTTTGTCATGGAATACCTTTGGCAGTAAGGAATGATAAAAAATCTTATGAAGCCTATGCAAGGGCTACCTCCCAAGCAGATGTAGACGCATTAAAGAAAAGTACCTATGATGCCACCGAGCTTGGAATAAAGCTTGTATCAAGAGCTACTGCCGATGAAAAGAAAATATTCTATCAAGAAATAATAGATGCTTCTCAACCAGGGAAGGACGGTAAACCACTTCTCAGATTTGATGTTAAGATGTATCTTATTGAGAAACTAAGAAAAGGAGCTAATCTAACCGACCTCAGACTTTATATGTCCAGTGCTATAGATAAGGAAATTGAACGTCAAGATCAGGAACGTCAACAGATTCAGCAAGCAGAACTTCAAAGGACCAATTCACAGGCTCAGATTGCAGCTAAAGCACAACAAGATAAAGAAATGGCTAAAGCTCAAGCTAAAATTATTACGGACAATAATGAACATAAGAATAAAATGGAGGAAAACTCAATGCTCCAATTCCATGAACGCTATATCAAAAAATTAGACCAAGACCATGAAAAAAACATGGCTGGCATGGGCGATAAACCACCTCAGCAAGGTCAGATACAAGAACAACAACCAGAACAACAACCTCAACCTCAAATGTCATGATTGAAGATGAAGATACCCACTATAGGACTCTAAAAAATGTTCAGGCTACTTTCGATCATAGAAAGGAAGTGCCAGATGAAAATGGAAAGCTTTCTATAAAAAAGCCTGGATGGATATATCATAAAAACTATTCTGATGGGTCTAAAGAATATATTCCCGAAGAAACTTATTTGGCTTTAAAGCATTATAACACTCTGCCTCAAGATGCAAAAGAAAAACATCCTGAATACCTCAACAAGGTAAATATTAATTATTTAACTGGCAAGGCTAAAGAGATAGCTTTACTGCATAAGGAAATAAGAAAAAATCTTCCTAAAAAAGATTAAAACGTATGTTGTAGAACATATTTTTATAATTACATTTGTGAACACTTTAGAAACAAACACTTAAAAAACAAATACTATGGATTTTGATGAAATATTAAAAGCTGCATCCTTACCAAAAGATGTTATCCCCGTAGAAGTTGTGACTCCTACAGTAGATGTTATCCCCCCTGTTGAAGTTCCTGTTGATCCTAAGCCTCCTGTAGTAGAACCTATAGGCAATGAAGGATTAAACACTTTTAATGCTGTCACCAAGAAATTTGGGAAAGAATTTAAAGACGAATCAGAGATAATTGATTTTTTCAATACTCCTAATAAGTACAATGAACTTAAAAAGGAATTGGACCAGATCGTATCTGAAAGGGATATGACTAAAAAGGAACGGGACGAAATTCTAAAAAAATACGAAGAAAACGGGAAATTATTTGATCCCAATAAATATATAGCTCCAGAGATTAGCAAAATGAATCAGGTGCTCCTTAAATTCAAGGATAAATACCCACAGGAAGCCATCAAGCATTTAGCTGAAATTTCAGAAATGGACTTAACAAAAAAAGGCGATGACGCTGATATAGATGTTTTGATAAAGAATGAATATCTAAAAAACGCTGACATTTTCAAGGACATGACTGATGCCGATGTGAAGTCAATTGTTTTAAAGAAATTCACCGATGATCCAGATAGCGAAATGTCAGAATGGGATAAAGTCACCATAGCGAGTATGCGTGTTGCTGCTAAACAAGCTCGATTGGAGCTAAAAAGCATTCAAGACGTTCCTATGCCCGAACCCATAGATATTGAAAAAAGTAAAGGCGATTGGCTTTTACAAGAAAAGGTCAGACAAGACACCAATAGACAACAATTCACCGCTACTGCAGAAGCTGCAATTAGCAACATTCCTGATTTTAATGTTCCCAATCCTGAAAAGCCAGGGGAAACTCTTTTTGTCTACAAGCCTGAAATTACAGATAGCTTGAAAGAACAGATGCTTGACGAAGTAAACGTTCTTATGTCAAAAGGTTTTGCTCCAGGTTCTCCAGAGGTTGCAAAACACCTTATCACAAGGAGAAATCAGATTATTGCTCATGATCAACTCCCAAGGATTATTAAAGAAGTAGAAATGAAGACTGCAACATCTAAGGATTTGTTTTATCATAACAAAAACCATAATGATGCACCTTTTAATACTGAGGAAAGACCCGATGGATTGATTGACGAGCAGACAAGAGCTGCTAAGGCTGCAGTAATGCACACCTTATAATTTCACTTTAATAAATTAAAATCATGGCTGGAATTACTCCTCCTCTCAGTTATACCACGCAAGGTCAATATACCTCGAATTGGTGGGCAACTACACAGATTAAAATGCCGGAATATCAAAAAGAAGCTGTAGATAAATACGGACATCTTTTTGAATTGTATGAAATTCTCAAGCTTATTGGCAAGACCATAAGCATGAAAAATGATGTTTATAACATCTTTGAAAAAGAAAGTGTTGAACGTCCAATTACATTGGCTGACCCTGCCAGTACAGGTTTTGGAATTGCTACCAATGCTGCAGGTGCTAATATCACATTTAAGCTTGCTACAGGAGATTATGATGCCCGTGGAAATGCTTATTTGAGAATTGGCGATGTTATCATGGTTCCTAAAGCATACCTTCAAACAGGTGCTTTGGTAGATGCTAATTACGTTGTTCAAAGTACATCTGGTTCTGGTACTGCTACTGTTTATACGGCTGTTCCTGCTCAGGGTGCTTCTGCAACCACTTTCGCACCTGCACAAATTACAACTGGTGTTCCTATTGGAACTCAGATTGCGGTTACTACAGATGCTTATGGTCGTGGTACTACTCAACCAAGAGGTACTGTATCTAACTGGTACGCTCGTTCTTTCCGTACTGGTATCCACAAAGATACATACGAAATTGAAGGTGGTAATGCATCTCAGACATGGATTGACATCAACTTGGATAAAAATGGTATGGTTGTTCCAACCGGAACTCCTGGTGCTAGAAGCGGTTTGATGCTGTATGGTCAGAAACAGATGGAAATCTTAATGGATAAGAAAGTCAATAATGCGTTATTGATGGGTCAGGGCTTTGAAAACACTGCTAACGGCAATGTTACCAATGACGCTGGTGAATCTACTCCATATATCACTACCACTGGTCTTATTCCTCAAATGCAGTTGTTAGCGCAGCAATACGCTTACACTAATTCATGGGATATTTCCAACTTGGATGATATTAAACCTCTGTTGATCTCTCAAGGATTATCCGCACAGGATATTATGTTTATGATGGGTGATCTTTTGTATAAGGATGTAGAAAATTCTGCTTACAACTGGATCAAGGAATATGGACATGATCCTATCATGACTGCTATGGATAGTATTGGATTGCAGTTTAGGGCTATGAAGAAACTTGGTTTCAATTTCATCATCCGTGAACTCCACAACCTGTCCAATCCAAACAACTACGGTTTGGCTGCCTATGGAGATTATTACCGTCATTTGGGTATTATGATACCTATGGGAGACAATCCTATCAGAGAAGCTGATGGTGTTACTCCTGGTTCCATCTCTAACTTGTGCCTTGGGTTCAAGAATTATGATGGTGAAAACAGGGAACGTGTCAATGCTCTTAGCAATGGTATGACTGGGTATCCTTTCCAGACTGTTACACCTGTAGATACAATCAAGGGATATGCTCTTACTGAGCTTGCCCTTATTGCAACTAAGGTTAATCAATTTGTACTTTTGTATCAACAATAATAATTAAGAGGGGTGAAATATCCCCTCTTTTTTTCACACACACACTCACTTAACAAATAAAAATATGCCAATTTTTTGTAATCAAGAAATCGTAAGAGAAGGCCATCCCAAGTATGATTGGGTTAAAAAGCGTTTAGCAGCCTACAAAGAAAGAACAAATGTTATCATTGTTTCTACAAATCTAATGCCTACCACAAAAAGGCCTGATGGAACTGAAGTTCCTTACATACGTCCTAACCAATCTTTACCTACGTGGTGTAATCGTCTAGACTCCAAAACTTCTGAAGTTGATGAATGGAGATGGTCCACAAGTATTCCTCGTAAAAAAAATAGTAAAGAAGGGGAGGTAGTGGAATGGAATGAACGTCAGATCATAATCACCAATGGCACGATGTATATTGATACTAACAGGGATGCTGAAAAAGCTTTCTATTTAGTGGAGCTCATGAATATTGAGCAATACGGTAGATATAAAGTAGAAGACCTGGAAGGTGACGCTAAGGAAAATATCAAGAAGCTTAAGAGTGATGCTATTGTTCGGGCTATGTTGTTTACAGAACTAGGTGGTCTAGAAAATAACGATTCTAAGGTTCGGGAAATTGCCCTTGGATGGGGAATTACCAAAGCTCTCACTATGGGAATTAATTTATTGAAGGAGACTCTGTACGAAGAAGTCATGAAATCCGAACAAGAATACACACGTACACACCGTGGAGTACAAGACTTTTTGGATGACATAAAAGGGACGAACCCTACGACAGAGTTCAGAATCAATCTGACTAAAGCCCTTGGAGAAAGAATAATTGTATGGGATGACAGGGATAATCATTTTTATTGGACAGACCGATTCACAAAAGAAAAGGCCGGAACAATATGTGCTATTCCTGCAACCAGGAAGAACGAAAAAGAAGAACTATTACTTAACTTCTTTAAGATGAATCCACAGGAATATGATACTCTAAAAGGAGAAGTTCAAGTGGCAAAAGAAGGGTATACTGATTTTTCAAGTCTATCATGGGCGCAATTAAAAGAATATGCCAAAGAAAAAGGAATACCATCTTTCCAAAAGAAACGTCCAGAGCTCGAAGAAGAATTAATGGCTTTGAGCAGCAAAAAAACTACATTAGAAGGATAAGTGTTTGTTCTGTTTCTTTGTGTGTGACACCTGGGGTAAAATCTCAGGTGTTTTTTATTTAAAAAATATTACCTTTGCATATACTCTTATAATTATGGTAACTATATCCTTCACCACAGCAATCAACTTAAACACTAATCAGCTACAGGTTACTGATACCACAAATTACCAAGGTCAGGGCATTCCTAGTGCGAATGTGGTAGGTATATTATCAATAAGTAATGCTACTGGTGTAATATATCAAGGAGTATGGAATAGGCCAGATATTAACCCTTCTGTATCCCCTTTATCTACTTTAGTAAATATGCCTACTACCAATGGATTTATCACACCAGGGGTTTATACGGTTACTTATACTATTAATTATGGAATAACTCAATATTCAGCAACCAACACATATACTTATACATTCATCGTTCCTGCCATAGATATTACTCAAGAGGTAGATGGATATGCATCGACATTCTCTTCTACTGATGATACTAACTATGGGAGTCCTGTAAGTATGACTTACCTACAGACGGTAACTCCTCCTGCAGGAAGTGGACTTTCGATACAAACTTCTAGTTCTCCAAGCATTCCAATAGAATATCCTGCAAATATTTATACAGGTCTTTATCAGTCTGTAGTCACCGCTACATTAGAATACGTAGAAACTGACGGACTTATATTAAACCTAGTTTTGTCAAATGCCAGTATTCCAACACAGATTACAGCTTATTCTATTGATACATTAGCTATAATGAATGCAGTAGAATCCTTTCGATTGAATTATTATGGGACACTAGGAAGTAATAAAGGAGCCGCCAATCAAATGGCTTCAAGCATTAATATTATAAGCCTAGCCTTTGTAGCATATCAGTTGGCTGTATCGAATAATGATACTCTATTAGCGTATCAAGAAATGGTAAATATCTATCAACAATTAAATTCTTATATCATACCACCAACAACTTCTCAAATGATAGTACCTTTTGTTATATAATTATTACTTTTACACGAACAAACACTTAAAATTTAGAACGATGACAAACAAAGAAGTTAATGAATTTTATAATCAGTTGAACTCTAATGCAGTTCTTGATATCCCTTTTTTCAGGGTTAATTATGGCCTTTCCAAGAATAGGAAAGCTTTAAAATCTATTATTGATTCTGTTATGAAAAGGGTCAATAAAGTTGAAGGATTCAATGAATATTGCGTTAAAATAAACGAATTAATTGATGACATTAAAAAGAATGAAGACAACTTCCGATTAAAGGAAGAAGCTATTCAAAAATCGAAAGACTTCCAGACATCCAATCAGGATTTGATTGATGCTGTAGATGAGATTTGGAACGAAGAAAGCACTTATGAACCTTACTTGATTGATATTTCTTATTTTGGAGAAAAGATATCGGGTATTGCAGAAGAAATAATTTTCCCACTAATAAAAGAATGATATGACTTTGGATGATATGGTTAATGCGGCCTCTATTTTTCTTAATGAAAAGTATCCTAAGTTTACGCTTAATACAGAGCGTATTAACGTCATCCTTAATCTAACCAATTTAGACTTTTTTAAGCTATGGACAGGACTGCCAGAAGAATGGATGCCTGGCAAGCCTGTTACTAAACGGGGATGGCAGGTTAACCGTCATAATACAGAAGCTTTAAAAACATTCCAAGTAACCAACCAAACAGCAAATGTAGTTCAGTCTACAGGTGCTTTGCCTTTTGGAACATTAGCCTATCCTAGTGATATGGTTCATGTAACTAGATTAGGCTATTATAACACACAGACAAGTAGATATCGACCTGTTGAGATATTAGAAGACGAAGAGCTTGATGATGTTTTAGGAGATGCTATTGTCGCACCAGCACTTGAATATCCTGTGGCAACTTATCAAAATACTGGATTTAACATTTATCCAGGGACTATTCAGATAATGTCTCTAAGTTATTTAAGGCTTCCTGTAACCCCTGTTTATGCAACTATTCAAGTGGGACCTATTAATGCTTATGACCCAACAAACTCCATTCAAATAGAATGGCCTACATACTTATATAATGATTTTTTAAATCTTTTTTTAAAGTATATAGGAGAAGCAGCAAAAAGTCCCGATATGGTCCAATTGTCAGAACTAAGAAATAAAGAAGGCGTATGACAGTCTCAGATTGTGTAAATTATTTAAACTACCTTATAAAAAAGGAGAAGTCGGGTGGAGAGTTAACCACTCCGAATATAAATATATTATTTCAAGCGGTAAACATTGAAATGTTTAATATGCTTGCCAATGAGGCTGAGATGTATTCTAAACAGAATAAAATTCCTTTCAGTGATGTGATAAACTCCTTTAAATCACTACCAGATTTCATTACCACTCCTGCCAGTCAATTAACAGTTCGTCTAGGTTCTTCTGGAATACCTGCAGGATCTATTGTTTTGCCGTCTGATTATTCAAGATTTATCAGAGCTAGTATTTTTTATAAAGGACAACAAAGAGAGGTAGAAATTTTAACAGGAGAAGAGTTAAGCAAAAAATTAAACAATCTACTTCACAGATGGGATGAGTTCCCTGGAATTCATATTTACAATAATGGAGGCGTTTTAACAGCAAATCTATATCCTATAGACTCTTCTATTACATCTATGAGTCTTACTTATTTGGCTAGACCTCCAGCTCCGGTAGCAGACTATTATACTGACAATAATCTAAATAAGATTTATTTTATTGCAGGTAATGGTGTTTGGTTGTATTCAGGATACTCATATACTGATCCTTATGGAAACACAACAGTAGGGACAGGCCCTCCAGTAGGTGTATATGTAACATCTTCTGTAGCCAAAGAGCTTGCTTGGAATGTCGATTATCATATTGATTTTTTTCATAGAATGGTAGTTAAGATGGGTATAAATTTAAGTAGGCCAGATCTTATAAATGTAATCGAACAATTGGAGGCTAAAAAGATATGATAAAAAACCAATTAATAGCATTGATTCGTAGTAAGGTTTTAGATGAAAGGCCTAACTTGAATAATCTTTATCAGGAAGATGAACGAAGGCTCGAACTGGATATTGATGCAGCTTTCAATACAATATACTATCAAACGTTCAAGAAAAGCCCTTATAATCTAGATAGGTATGTAAAAACGTTTACTGGAATACCTGTAACGGAAGATACAAATGGTATTTTCACTTCTATTTTACCTTGTAGGGTGATTCAATTTCCTACAGTTGGAGATGGAGTAAGAGCTATAAAGTCGGGACCTGGATTAAGGTTTGTTCCTATGAAGAGGGATGACATGGAGATGATGGCAGCTACAGAAACAGCTATAGTATCTAGTATGATAGGATACTGTATTAGTTCAAATATTGTTACTTATTATAATATGGATTCAGCCATATCTTCTGTAACCATGGATGTAGTACCAGCCTTTCAAGCTTGGTTAAAAACAGATGATATACCTATTCCTGCTGGTCAAGACGAAATACTTATAGATATGATAGTTCGTAATTTTCATATCAAACCAACTGAGCATTTAGATAACTTAAATGAAGTATAATGGATACTCCAGGATATAGAACTTTTGGGAATGTAGTGACAGACCTAATGGTCATTATGGGATATGATAAAAGTCAATATTTTTATTTAACCCAATTATGTCTTAATGCATGTAGGGAAATACATAGGTTTTACACAGGTAAGAATAAAACACAAAAAATACCTGTGAATATAGATTTAAATTCTATTGATTGGCCTGATGATTACGAAGGATTTGTTTCATTGTCTATTCCTGTAGGTGGAAGAATGGTTCCTTTGACTAGACAGGATGCTATTGTCACTACCACAACAGTAATAAACGGTCAAGAAACGCTTGATCCTACCGCAGGCGAAGGATTGCCTGTAGGAGGTCCTAGAAGGCATGGTTTAGGAGCTTCAGGAGGAAGAAATAAGTTTTATTATACCATTGATGAACGTAATAGACGTTTTTTTATTAATGGTCATAATCCTTTGAGTGCTGTTTTAAGCTATACCAGCTCAGGAGTAGAAGATGAAGATTCTTTGATACCTAATAAATTCATACCTGCTATTCAATATTACGCTTCATGGAAAATAAATGAAAGGGCTGATTCTGGTGATCCAAGAGCTTTAAATAAAGCCCAATATTTTGAAACTCAGTTTGAAAAAGAGGCTACAAAAATTACAGTAGCAGAATCGCCTACTCTTGATGAAATTTATGATGCTATTTATAAGTCAATGACTGGAACATATTCTAGATAAATGGAAAAAGGCTCTGTATTATTTGGTCAGATAGGCTTAGATAGCGATTTTGACCCAAAAGTTACAAAAGGATCTGATTATATATTAAATCAGAGTATTACCGAAGATGGTCGTCATGGAGTAGCTGTGAACATGAGGGGTAATCAATTGGTAATAGGAGGGCCTAGTAATGTTTATTTTTGGGGACATTGTGAAGATAAACAGTTAGGTAGAATTATATATTTTTATTCTATAATAGGATCGTCAACTCCTGATAATATATGGTATTACGACATTGTTCAGCAGCTTACTTATCCTATAATACAAGATGCTAATTTCCTTAATTTTTGTCCATATTCTACTTTGCCTTCTCAAAATATCCTATCCACTTTGTTTATTGAGGCTTGTGTTATTGGAAGTTATCTTATATGGAATCAGGTAGGTGGAAAAAATGATATCAGAGAAATAAACTACATAAGACAGATAAATACTGGATACTGTACTTCGGGAACATCGTCTCAAAATGCTGTAACTATAGAATTATATAAACGACCACCAAATACAATTCCTATAGTATCAAGAGTAACAAGCACCTCATCTATAAATCCATATGGCATCTTAAATAAATCATATCAATTTGCCTCATTATTCATTTATAATGATAATCAAACATCTGTTATTTCTCAAATAACGGACATTTTCTGGTCTTCTATACAATCATTACCAAATGGGCAATATACTATACAAGATGGAACATTGTATTATAATATAACATTACCCACTGCTATAAATGATGTTCAGTATATACAATTATTAGTACGAAGCAACGAACAAAGTGATTGGTATATATACGATAATATTTATACTCCTTATTCAACAACATATTTATTTGACGATACTAAAGTATGGTTGCCTATAGACAACAATTTATTAACCATGCCATATGATTATATACCATCTTCGGCAATCCATTTAGATACAGTAGAGGAAAATAGATTAGTAATTGGAGGTTATAATGAAGGCTTTGATCCTACAGAATTAAATGTCAACGCAATAACAGTAACTAATGAGGTTCTTCCTCCTGTGCAGACAAATAATTATATTAATGTTTCAACTTCTTCAAGTCATTATTTTAAAATAACTTTTGGGTCATTCCCTGCAAATAGTGTGGAAGCTTTATTGAGTTTTACTGTACAAACAACTATAACCAATACTAGCACTCCAAATGTTGTATTTAATGATTTTGTAGAGATAAGATTTACCGATATAACAGGGACAAAAACTGTAGCCGAGTGTGTAACTTATATGTTATCGCAATTAGGTCCTGCAATAGCCTATGATTCAGTTGGTTATACAAATATAATAAACATATATAATTTATACACTACTCTAGGCGTGACTATAGCTGAATCGACCAATTCTACACCACTATGGCAAACGTTCTTGGCCGACACAAAAGTTACCTCATGGGCTAACTCAACTTCTACATTTATAAATTTTTCTTTACAGGTATGCCCTGCCTCTAATCCAATAAAATCATTAAAAAAATATGATTCTTATCTTGGAGAAATAACATATTATGACAAAGATTTAAGATATTCTACTGCAAATCAATTTAATGATTCTATAGTTGTTCATGGAGAATCCAATTATTTGGGATGTACACAATTAAAAATACAGGTATCTATTTTTAATTTACCACCTCCTTGGGCAATGTATTATAGTTTAGGTTTCTCTTTACGGCAATCTATCGACAGCTTTATTCAATTTGCAGCACAAAATATTATTGATTATTATTTTGGATATGATACGTTTTTATACATAAGGCTTCAATCTATTATTAATTATGCCATAAAAAATAATAACTCAAATATCCAAAGCTATACCTTTGAGCAGGGTGATAAAATAAGGATTATAGGATATTTGCCACAAAGTAATGCATTAACGCAAAACTTTTTTGTTTTAACTGATTCTTCTTACGAAATATTTTTTTCGTATTATAATCCTTTGTTACCTAATCACATATATATCATGACATCAAGCGGAATGTATCAAGCTATAGATGATAACATGGATAATAATCTTTCTTGGACTCTAGTAACCAGTGAGTCTTTTGGGGTTAACTCGGTAATGGCTACTTATCCTGATGGACTAGCTGGAGACACTAAAGGATTTATATTTACACAAGACTCTGTTTATATGTTCCTTTATCCTGGGTCTTGGCAAAATGTTAGTAATTTACCTATTTTAGTTACATCTATAGCTTTTGTAAGTAATTCTATACTTTATATTTGTAATTCTGTTGAAGTATT
>Ga0116112_1001867_pt1 | contig 13399 bp, 8 predicted proteins | sample June2015DPH_8_15_FD_89721 | JGI IMG/M metagenome (GOLD analysis project Ga0116112, IMG submission 89721) | Peatland microbial communities from SPRUCE experiment site at the Marcell Experimental Forest, Minnesota, USA - June2015DPH_8_150 | ecosystem: Environmental > Terrestrial > Soil > Wetlands >... | reverse complement strand
TCCGGCGTTCGCCGCGCGCTGGAATACGAAATCCAGCGCCAGATCGAAGTGCTGAAGGAGGGTGGCAAGCTGATTCAATCCACGCGCCGTTGGGACGACGCGGCGGGCGTGACCGAGGAAATGCGCACGAAGGAATACGCCCATGACTATCGCTATTTCCCCGACCCGGACTTGATGCCATTTGCGCCGTCGCCAGCGTGGCTGGCCGAGGTGAAATCCCGTGTGGTGGAGTTGCCGCTGGCGCGCAAGCAGCGGTTCATGCGCGATTACCAGTTGCCCGCGAGCGATGCCGAGGCGTTCAAGAACGACGTGCCACTCGGCGATTATTTCGAACGTGTCGCGAAGCAGTCAAAGAACCCAAAGGCCGTGGCCAACTGGGTCATCAACAATTTGCGGGCGAAACTGGCAGAGGCGAATGAGCGTAGGACAGGCTTCCAGCCTGTCTCCGATCAAGATTCTCATCCGAGCGAGGCCACAGAAAAATTGGAGACAGGCAAGATGCCTGTCCTACAGATGACATTGGCGGACCTGAAATTCAAACCGGAGGCGTTGCTTGAACTCATCAGCCTGGTGGACGCCAAGACCATCAACAGTTCCGCCGCGCAACGGGTGTTCGCCGAAATGTTCGCGACCGGCAAATCACCGGCGGCCATCGTGAAGGAGAAAGGTCTGGCACAGGTCAGCGACGCCGGGGTGATTGAAAAGTTCTGCGACGAGGCGATTGCGGCGAATCCCGGACCCGTGGCTGATTTCAAGGCCGGCAAGGCCGCCCCGTTGAATTTCCTCATAGGCCAGGTGATGAAGTTGAGCAAGGGCAAGGCGAATCCTGCGCTCGTTGGAGAGATGCTGGAGCGGAAGCTGAAAAGCTGACGACGAAGCCGGCCCGCGTTTGACCATAAGCCGCGGTCGGAAAGCCCGGGGCGCCTGCCATACAACGCGCAACTGAAATTGCTGTTTTACGAGAAGCTTCATCCAAGACCCAGTTTACCATCCTTCCCCGGCAGGGGAACTGTGCGTTTGGATGCGCACCCGTGCTGTTTATTGCACAAGCGGCGGGGAGTGTGCGTTTGAATGCACGCCTTGTGCATTTGGTTGCACACCTGCCGGCGCCGGTGGATAATCAGCGCGACCCCAGAATCGGGTTGCGAAAATGAAGCTTTGGTGGCGCGTTTTCTTTTCAGGAACGGCTTTTTTGGCGCTGGCGCAAGCCGGCCGCGGCCAGAACGCTTCGGATTGGCGCGTGTACAAAGCCGAAGATGGAATGCATCAATCCGTCTGTGTTTCCGTGTCGGTCGCGCCGAATGGAACGGTCCTGGCTCGGCATCCCCGGGGGACGTTCATCACCGAACTTGATGGCTACAACGTCACGCCCATTTCCCTGCCGGAACCGGCGGGCGACGTTGCCGAAAGCCCGGGCGGCCAGCTTTGGGCGCTGGTCGGGAACAACTCGCTGCAGGAGTTCAAAAAGGGCGTCTGGATGGCACATCCGGTGACGGGAATCGCCCCCGAATTCAACATCATCGCGCCTCTCTACCCGGTCAGACTGGGCCAGGTTGTTTTTCTGGGTGACGACCGGTTGATGGAATTCAACGCGGAAAGTCCAAAGCACTCCCAAACGCAGGTGTTGCTCTGGTGTAATCAGACGCGCCTGGGAAAATTCACGGACATGGTTGGGGCGCATGACGGTGGATTGTGGATTGCTGGCGAGCGCGGTTTGGGCAAGGCACCGAGACTCACCGGCAACTTCACGCTTCAAAGCGCATGGAAGGACTACCTCCCGCCAAAGTCGCCACCCATCCAAAACCTGCGCGCGCCGCGCGAAGACGAGGAAGGTGGCGTCACAGTCATCGCCGAATCCCCGGCCACCGGACAAAAGGTCGTGGCGCGTTTTGACGGTCAGGGCTGGACGGTGCAGCCGACCAGCCTGGAAACGATCCAGCGCGCGTGGCGGAGCGGCGACAAGTCCTTGTGGGTGGCGACGACGGACGCTTTGTTCCGGCAGGCGCAAGGACAGTCGGGGCTGGCAGAGTATCCGGAAATTTCCGCGCGCCGATACTACGAGGTGGCGATGGAACCCGGGGGCACCTTCTGGCTGGCCACGTCCCGCGGTTTGTTCCATTACGCACCGCCCACCTGGCGCAGCCCGCCGCCGGTTCAGCAGATCAATTCCTACGTCCACTGCTTCGCGGAAGACGCGGTCGGCCGGCTCTGGTTTGTTGCCGCCGGCAAACTTCACTCGTTCCAAGGCGAAATTCACCGCGAGTTTGCACTGCCGGAAGGGGAGATGCACGACGTGCAAACCATCCGCGCGCTCTACTCGTTCAAAAACGGGACGCTGCTGCTGGACGCTGGCGAAAACTCTGTCCGGTTCAATCCGGATTCAGGCTCGTTCAGCACCATCCTTCCCAGCCGGGACAGCGTCCGGCACATGAAGCCGCTGGGCTTGTTGCCGGACGGCAGCCTCTGTATCCAAAGCTGGGACACCGGGACCGCGACCGGGGAGACGACCACGTGTTACTTCGACCGGTTTGACGGAATCCAATCCAAACCGCTGACCGATCCGCCGCCCGACCTTGGCTTTTCTACCCTGTTTGCCGCGCGCAATGGCGATCTCTGGCTGGGCGGCGACAAAGGCATTGCCTGGTATCACGAGAAGAAGTGGCGGACCTTTCCGGTTTCGGATCGTGCCGTTCCCGATGTGGCGTTTGGTTTTGCGGAATTGACGGACGGTCGGATCTGGTGCGCCACCCGGGACGGGCTTTGGGAGTTTGACGGGCATGACTGGTCATCCGTGCGCGCCGGCTTCGATCACATCAATGCCCTCCAATGCGCCCACGACGGCAGCGTGTGGGTCGCTGATGACGCCGGCACACACCGTTTTTTTCAGAACGCCTGGATTGAGAACAGCAGCGAAGAGGGATTGCCCGATACGGCGGTTGACGAAATATTTGAAGACCAGCACGGAAACATCTGGGCTGGCACGCCGCACGGGTTGAGCCTTTATCATCCCGAAGCCGACCGGGACCCGCCACGCACTTTCATACAAAAGCAGGCCGACAAGGAACCCCGCTTCCGCGAGGGTGACACCATTACGCTTGCGTTCAGCGGGCAGGACAAGTGGAAATTCACTCCTCACGATCGGCTGGTTTATTCCTATCGCTTGGACCAACGTGATTGGTCTCCATTTCAGGAAGTGACCACGGTTTCCTTTGCCGATCTGCCTGTCGGCAGGCATTACTTTCAGGTCCGCGCCATGGATCGCAACGGCAACATTGATCCCAAGCCCGCGTTCCTCGAATTTGCCGTGACCGTGCCGTGGTACAGCGAAATTCGTCTGGTATTCATCGCGGCCATCGGCGCGGCGGTGGCGCTGTTCTTCGCGGTGCTCGCGTTCAACCGCCACCGCCGATTGGTCCGCAGCTATGCCGAGGTGGAGAAGAAAGTCGCCGAGCGCACGCACGATCTCGAAACCGCCAGCCGCCAACTGGCGCACAGCCAGAAAATGAACGCGCTGGGCACGCTCGCCGCCGGCATCGCGCACGATTTCAACAACATCCTGTCCATCATCAAAGGGTCCGCCCAGCTCATCGAGGAAAATGCGGATAATCCGCAGAAAATCCGCACACGCGTGGACCGCATCAAGACCGTGGTGGAACAAGGCGCCGGCATCGTGAACGCCATGCTTGGCTTCAGCGGCAGTGCGGACGAACAGCCGGGCCCTTGTGATCTCAATGCCATTGTGGCGGACACCCTCAAGCTGCTCGGCGACCGCTTTCTGCGCGAGGTGGAGGTGAAATTTGAACCGGCCCCGGCCCTGCCCGAAATCCACGCCACGAAAAATTTCATCCAGCAGATATTGCTGAACTTCATCTTCAACGCCGCCGAGGCCATGGCGGCGCGCAAGCAGATTATTCTCTCCACGCAAAAACGGGAGCGGCTCCCTGGCGGCTTGGTCTTAACGCCGGGACGGGCGCCCGCCTACGTTTCGGTTTCCGTGCGTGACTTCGGTTGCGGCATTCCGCCGGAAAACCTGTCGCGCATCTTCGAGCCGTTTTTTACCACCAAGGCCCTGTCCTCGCGGCGCGGCACGGGTCTCGGTCTCTCCATGGCTTATGAACTGGCCAAAAAAATGGAAGCCGGTATCGCCGTGGAATCCATTGTGAGCCGGGGCAGCACGTTCACCTTGGTCCTGCCGGTGCGGGAGCCGCCGGCGGAGGAATAAAAAGCATGAACCTTCAGCATCCAACATCGAAAACCCAACAGCCAATCAAGATACAGGTTTTTCATGCGAAGCTCGGCGTTCGATATTGGCTGTTCGACGTTTATTTTCATTGCCCATGAACCCGCCCACCATCCTGATTGTTGAAGACGACGACCTCCAATACGAAATTTACGAGGAGGCGCTGGCAAAATACACACTGGTTCGCGTCAAAAACGGCAGCGAGGCCCTGGCACAAATTCCGCGCCAGCCGCCGGATGTGCTCATCCTCGATCACGTGCTGTCGGCCGGTGAACTCGGATTGGATTTTCTGCCGGAGTTCAAGGAACTGCTGCCGCATGTGCCGATCATCATTATCTCCGGCGCGCTGGAGGTGCGCCAGCAGATGGCGGCGTTGCAGGGGCCGCGCCGCGCGCACTATTGCCTGCCCAAGCCGGTGGACCTTCACGACCTCCGGCGCACTGTGGAAACCGCCTTGCGGGAGTGCGGTGAAACCGAGGTGGTCCGGCAGTTCGAGGCGCTCGAACGCTCGCACCGGGGGGACGCCCTGGAATTGTTCAGCCGCTCGACCGACCGGCTGGCCCGCCAGAATCATCTCCTGGAACTGCTGAAAAAATCCCGGGAGCGCCCGAACATCTCCGCGCTCGCCCGCGAATTCAAGGTGGCCCGCCGCACCATCATCCGCGACCTGCAGGAATTGATCCGCCGCGGCCAGCTCAAGCCGGAGGTTTATCCCGAATGGGAAAACCCGCCGCCAGAGGAAGATTGAAGCAAGCCGGTGCCGGCAGGTTCAAATAACTTTGTGCCCCGGCGCCCGGCAGGTTGAATCTCTCCGGGATATATTCATCGGAGATCAAATCAGTTCACTTCGTCGGCATCTGCGGCACGGCCATGGCCGCAGCGGCAATCTCCAGCGCCGTTTTCCGGAACGATTAATTGGTCCCGAAAACGCGGTAATAGCTGTAGGGCAGAACCATGGGAGTAAGCAAATAGCCTTGGTTCTGCAATACCCGGACGGTGCCCGGTGCGGTCAACCACACGGGCTCGTTCAAATTGGTTGTGTATTGAACCTGATATCTCATACCCGGTGCCGCCAGCCAGCTCAGATCGATCGTGTTGCTGGCCGGGCCGGACATATAAAGCCGGAACACTGAGTTTGGATCGGTGGGGTCCGTACCGGTTTGATACTCCTGCAGGTTTGACATGCCATCGCCGTCGGCGTCATCCGACGCCAGCGAATGGTCGTAAGCCTGCCCGGTCGGATGCCCGAAGTATTTTATCATCCACCAATCCGGAATACCGTCACCGTCGCTGTCAACCAGATTAGCGTTGAGATCGACTGAGGCCCCGAAGGCATCCTGCACATGGTTCAAGTCGGCGTTAACCAGGGCTGACCCCAGGTCCAGGAAGGCAACCATCGTGCCGTCATAACTGATCACGGGCCGCGACACCCAGTTAAACGGGCCGGACCCGGCTAGCCCGGTGGTCAGTACCGTGTTCGATCCCGTCAGGCTGTCGTAGAGGAACATGGTCGCGAGGGCGGTGTTGAGTCGAGTGATCGTATTGCTCGTGATATTGACGTTGCGGTACGCCACGAACCGTCCATCGCCACTCATCACCGGCCCATCAGACACGAGCGGCCAGCCGCCGGTGGCCGGGCCGGCGACGCCAACGAAGGTAAGCGAGCCGGTCTGGGAATCGAACAGGAAAACCCGGTTGGTAAGGTCGAATCCGGAAAGCAGGTTGGCGTGGGATAAAAAGGCCAACCAACGGCCGTCATCGCTCCAGCAGTTAGCGTTGCGGATGGGAACCAGGCTCCTGATCGAGAAAAGATTCGACCGGGTGGCGATGTTGTCCACGTAGATCCACATCCAGGGGTTTGGGGCAGTCTGATAAAGTATTTTTGTTCCGGTCGGATCGATGGCCGCCGAAGTTATGGGATTATAAGAGAACACGTTGGTGTAGATGTCCTTACCGCGCTGGTTATCCCAGATTCGCAGACTTAGGCTTGGAGAATAAGGAAAATGAGATTCCTCGTAGAAGTAAGCAACGTAGCAGCCGTTGCTGCTCAGCGAAGGACTGAAAGGATAGTTACTAAGCCGTCCCACGGTTCGCCCCAGATTCATGTCCCGCCAGTAAGTGAACAGACTGCTACTGTACGGGTAGTTGCTCACCCCGAGCGCCAGGTTTGTCGCCCAGCTCAGGAAGGCAACATACCGCCCGTCCGGGCTGATTACCAGAAAGGAAGCATCCCCGTTCCCGGGGCTGACCCCATCAGTCCCTACGCTCACCAGAGCGGTGGTCCCGGCTTCAAGATCCCGGCGAAACACGTTGTCATTGGTATTGACCGGGCCCGTGACTAGGTTGGTTGCTGCGCTGATAAACACCACGTAACGACCGTCCGCGCTGAGGACCGCGTTTCGGGAGTTGCCGCCCAGGGCCGGCTTGCCGTCAAGCCCGACACTCACCAGACAATTGGTGCCGTTCACCAGGTCGCGCACAAAAACGTCCAGCGCCTGGTTCGTGTCGCCAGGCACCAGGTCATCCGCCCGACTGCTGAAAGCCGCCCAGCGCCCATCCGAACTGACCGATAACTGAGATAGTGTGCTGTATCCGTCAGCCGTCAGTGGAATCACCGTCGCATCTCTTTGCGAAACCATTTCTGTACTGGCCGCGACTATGTCCCGCACGAAAACATCCCCGGCCCGATTATTGTCCGAACCGACCAAACCGCCATCTGGACTGCTGAAAGCGACGTAGCGCCCATCCGTACTCAGACTCAAGGTCGTCAGGGTCTCGTCAATTGAGCCAACGCCGTTGGTGTCCACGTCCACCAGTTGCGTGGTGTGGGATTGCAGGTCGCGCAGGTAAACATGAACGTTGCTCACGGCATTGCCGACCAGATTGGTGGCGTTGCTCAGAAACGCCACGAACCGGCCATCGGGACTGAGGTTGGGCGTATGCGAAGTGGTATTGGTCGGGACACCGCTGCCATCATCACTGACCAGGATGTCCAGGTTCGATTGCGTATCCCAAACGTGAACACTCGAATAGCCCGAATTGGTGGCGCCTTCATGCTCGGCGAAAGCAATGAAACGACCATCCGGTGTCATTTCGGGTCCATAAGTCTCATCCACGTCCACCGACCCGCCGATCCCGTTGGTGTTGATCACCGTGGTCGTCCCCGTGACGGAATCATAGAGCAGTATCACGGCGACGCCCGTCGAAGCCGTCGCGCCGGTTTTGAAGGCGACGTATCGTCCGTCATCACTCAATCGCGGATGATAGGACGGGTAGGACCCCGGGTTGTACTGGTGGAACATGTTCGACACAATCCCCGCTGCATTGGTGCTGGTCCAGGTCGTCTGGCCCGTAAGCCGGTCCCGCACATACACTTCGCCGGTCGTCGTGCCCGGCACTCCCGATACTAGGTTTGTCGCCACGCTGAAAAACGCCACGTATCGCCCGTCGGGCGTCACGACCGGCGTGGCCATTATGATAAATGGGCCGGAGGAACCGGGTGGCAGGAGGGCGTTCGCGCTCACCAGCCAGGTCGTTTGGGTGATCAGATCCCGAACGAAAACATCCGCAATCCGGTTCGTGTCTCCGGCAACCAGATTGGTCGCGGCGCTGATGAACACCACACACGTGCCGTCGGGGGTCATGACCGGGTCGGTCGAAGCTCCGTTGCCGAAGCCACCGTCCGCCGCCACGCTCACCAGCCGCGTTGTCCCCGTTACCAGGTCGCGCTCGAATATATCAGTGACCCCGTTCGTGTCTCCCGGCACCAGGTCGGTGGCATCGCTCTGAAACACCACGTAACGACCGTTCGATGATACCTGGCCGAGAATGGAACTGCCGTTGCCGCCACCCGTGCCGTTGGTATTGCCGCTGACCAGCATCGTCGTGTTCCAGGTGCGGTCGCGCAGAAACACGTTTTGGCTGTAATAACTGTTGCCACCGGGCACCAGATCGTTGGCTGCGCTGGAAAAAACAACAAACCGGCCGTTGGGACTGAGGCCGGGGCCAACGGAATCCCCGTTCCCACCCGCCTTCAGGGGCAAGAGCGGATTGCGCGCCGAAAGCAATTGCACCGGCGCTGCCTTGGCTGGGAGCACAAAAACCGCCATGGCCAGAAACCAGACTGCCACCACGAAGCTTCCTCTGAAAAGCTTCGAGGTCGCTGGCAGCAGCGGCAGGTTTTGATTCGTGAATTCACAACTGTCAAAAATTCTCGTTTTCATGGTTGGGGGAAGTTGACCACATCTTATCATTTCGTTCTGTCCATTTTTTTTCGAGGCTTCAATAAAAAGTGGTGGTCTGGTTGCCTTGGCCAGCGTATTGCCAGCGTACGTCCCGGCCCAAATGCGTATCTACATGGCCATCGCCATAGCCCACATTGACTGACGACAACGTGCCATTGTATTGGTGACCATTGTTTGGATTCTTGACAATGTCAGCGGCGTTGGTGTCTATGCTGCCTGTGCTGACTTCGCATTCATCAGAAATGATTGGTTGATAGCCCACAGTTTTGTCACTCTGCTTTCGCGGCCAACCCATGTTGTTCCACGGTGCGGCTGTGCCGTTGTCGAAGTTTGGGCCAGGCCATAATCGATATATGTTGGGATCATCACCGCTTGTCCGCGGTACCCAGAACTCGTGTATCATTTTTGCAAAAAAACCGTTGTTGGACCTGCAATTTATGAACCACAAAACGAGATCATCTATTGATTGAAGATCACGATTTTGGGGTGGAAGGCCAGGAGCCCCCGGACTAGCGTGGCCATAACGGAACTGGTTATTGGCTTGGTGGAACTCTTCACTTCTGACCGGGCAAAAAAACATCTGCACCGTCGCACCATAACACACCATATAGGGAATAAAGTTGGTGGAAACGTCGGTTGGGTTGCCGCCCGCAGTGTTGGCAGTAAAGGACGGATACATTCCATTTGGGTCGTCATTGGCATAGACGTTGCACATCGCGGTCCACTGCTTGAAATTGGACACGCAGTTGAAGACTCGAGAGGGGTATTTCGCCCCGGCCAACGCCGGCAGGAGCACCGCTGCCAGCATGGCAATGCTGCCAATGATGACCAGCAATTCAATCAGTGTGAAGGCGTGCTTCGGGTGATTTGTTTGCGCAATCCGGCTGTTCGTCGGGTGCCCGCATCGGGATTTCATGGTCGTTTTCATAATTATCTCAGTCGCTGCATAGTTCAGCCCTTTCAGTCATAGCTCGTGGGATGGGTGACGATTCTTTCAAAAAATCTTTCAAAAAATTATCGGGTTCTAACCCGCGTATTCAGAACCACTTGCGCCGCAGTGAATGCCGGCAAGACCAATCAATAGTGAAAACGCCATCCGCGAATCCAGCTTGCGCCAGGCTATGAAGTTCAAACCCACCGTAAGCATGAACCTGTTCGCCACCGAGATAGAACGATTCGGCGCCATCTACACGCTAAACCCCATCTGCTCCAGGAAACATTTAATCCGGCATTGGTTTGGGGCCTTACTGACCATAAACTGAAACTGACTCATACAAAACGGGAGCCGCGATGTCTAGTAGTTAGTTGTTTGGGTATCCCATTTTCCAATCGGCTGGGGAGGGAGTAACGCATGGAACCGATATCCTCTGCCGCGATGTCCTGGTCGGCTCATACAAGTACCGCTCGTAAAATGCGACGGATTGCTTTCGAACGCATTTATTCTTCCGGACGATGTCCACCACCGTGAATTTCCGCTTCACTCGTTCAGCCGTTCCTTTATCTTCGCCGGACCATGTTTTCATCGGAAATCAAGTCGGTTCATTTCGTCGGCATCTGCGGCACCGCGATGGCCTCGGCGGCGGCGGCCATGAAGGAGAAGGGTTTTGAGGTCACCGGCTCTGACCAGAACGTGTACCCGCCGATGTCCACATTCCTCGCCGCGAAACAAATCGCGGTAATGAACGGTTATGCCGAACGCAATCTCGCGCACAAGCCCGACCTCGTTGTGATTGGCAACGCGATTTCTCGCGGCAATCCGGAAGCGGAGTTCGTGCTCGATCACAAGCTGCGTTACGGTTCGCTGCCGGAATTGTTGAAGGAGTTCTTCATTCGCGGCAAACGTTCCATTGTGGTCGCGGGCACGCATGGCAAAACCACGGCGACTTCGCTGCTGACCTGGGTGTTTGAGCACAACGGGCTGAACCCCGGCTATCTTATCGGCGGCATTCCGAACAACCTCGGCCAGGGCGCGCGGTTCACCGACAGCGAATGGTTTATCGTCGAGGGCGACGAATACGACACCGCCTTTTTCGACAAGCGCAGCAAATTCATTCATTACCAGCCGGAAATTGCCGTCATCAACAACCTTGAATTCGATCATGCGGACATTTTTGAAAACCTGGACGCGATTAAAAAATCGTTCTCCCATTTCATCCGGCTGATTCCGCGCAACGGCTTTTTGCTCGGTAACGGCGACGACGCGAACCTTGCGCCGCTGCTCGACGTGACCCATTGCCCGGTCAAGCATTTTGGCCTCGGCAAAGACAATGCGATCCGCGCTTTCAACGTCCGGTATGGTCCGACGGCGACTGAATTTGAGATTCCAAGTTTCAAATTTCATCTGAATTTGGTCGGCGAGTTCAACGTGCGCAACGCGCTGGCGGTCATCGCCTGCGCCAAGCATTGCGGGCTGAAAAATCACCAGATCCAGTCCGCGTTCGACCTGTTCAAGGGTGTCAAGCGGCGGATGGAAGTACGCGGCATCGCCGGCGGCGTGACGGTAGTGGACGACTTCGGCCACCATCCGACGGCCATTCGCGAAACCCTGCGGGCGTTGCGCCTGAAATATCCGCGGGAAAAGATCTGGGCGATTTTCGAGCCGCGCTCCAATACGACCCGGCGAAACGTTTTTCAATTGGAGTTGGTGAACGCTTTTGCCGATGCCGACGGCGTGGTGGTGGCCGAAATCGCGCGGTTGGAACAGATCCCGCCCGGCGAGCGATTGGACCCCGAGAAATTGATGCAAGATTTGAAAACCGCCGGCAAGGATGCGACGTATTTGCCAGATGTGGATTCTATTGTCACGCACGTGGCAAAAAATGCACAGGGCGGCGACATCGTCTGTATTTTCAGCAACGGCGGTTTCGGTGGGATTCACGGCAAACTGCTGGAGCATCTCGGCAGAAAGTAACAGGCAATTCACCAAATCTCCATTTTCCCGCCACAAACTCATACTATTTTCTGGCACATGAATTGCGGCATCGCGGGCATGGCCAAAAAGGTGAATTTAGCGAAGCAGTGGCAGGAGGTGCTCGGTCAGGCCGAAGTCACCGACCGCCAGCCTTCCGCTCCCGCCTCCGCACTTTACTTGATGCAGCTTCGTTCGGCGACGCGCAAGATTTCCCCGCCCAGACGCCGGTTGACCGTTGCCGCGGAGAATGAAACCGATGCGGACAGGCCGCGTCCGGTCAAAATCCATCGTCATCGTTGACCAAAATCAGGGCAGTGTCCCGCAAATGCTGGATGCCTTGCCGAAGGCAGACAGGTTTCAGTAAAACTCCACCTGTTTAAAACCCGCATCCCGGAGGAATATTTCCAATTCCAACTGCGCGCGGTGGTTTGCGTCATTCAGAATCCCGGCGTTCCGGGCGGCGCGGCGGACGTCGTCCACGGCATTTTCACGGGCGGTTTGTTCGAGGTCCTTGTCAAACACGCGCAACAGGCCGGTCGTGTGGTCAATCACCTGGCTTTGCTGGTCGTCGAGGTAGGCGTCGGTGATTTGCGGCGGCGGCAGTTTGATCGAGATGCGGTTGCCGGAAATCGTCACGTCATCCGCCGTGATGCGTTTGAGGTCAATGCCCGCCTTGACGATGCCGTGCGCGAGCAGGAGCACGCGGTTTTCGCCATACCACTTCGCGTCCTCCAGGATGACGACTTTTTCCATGACGTATTTGACCGTGACGAGATCGGAAAGCGTCTGCACCTGTTGCACGACCGTGGCGGTGTTTTCAAACCTCAAGCCGGTACCGGTCTTGAGCCAGTGTGAGACGGTGAAGCCGAGATAAATCCCGAAAAACAAAACGGCCAGCCCCATCGCCGTCCAGAAAATCTGTTTTAGCCGCCGCATGATGGGAATGTAGCGCAACCCGGAAAATTGCAAAGCCGGAACCATGAATTTTTGACACGAATGGCACGGATCTTCACCGATTTAATCCGTGTCAATTCGTGAAATCCGCGTCTGGCTTTTTCTGGACAAGCTTTATGGCGGAAGCAAAGTTAAAATTATGAGTGCGACGCCAACAACTCAAAGATATTAGTGGAAATTCGTCGTTCTCGCATTGGAAATTTATCTCATTTTAGCCAGTCCCGTTACCGTTCTGCTATGGAATAACGGCGATAAATACAGTTTTGGTTTTCCATTAATGGGCTATTTTTTTGGGAGGCCTTTTTTCGTTTGGTGCCTTGTTTATTAGCAGCATCATTCTTTTCTTTTGCCGCCAACCAAAATGGGGGATGGTTGCACTTGCATTTGCGTTATTCGCGTTTTTGCTTTTTGGCATTGTCCTGCCCAGCTCAAAAAGCATGTGAATTCACTTTCCGCTTTGCACTTCGTGATTTGAACCTAGAATAGCCTCGTGAATTTGCCCGGATTTCCCGTGTATCGGCCGCGCCGGCTGCGGCAATCGCCCGCGTTGCGGCGGCTCGTGGCTGAAACGCGATTGAGCGTCGAACAACTCGTGCTGCCGCTGTTTGTCCGCAGCGGGCGCAAATTGCGCCGCCCCATCGCCGCCATGCCCGGCGTCTTTCAGCTTTCGCCCGATGAAATTTTGCGCGAAGCGGCGCGCGCCCACACGCAAGGCATCCCGGCGGTTTTGCTTTTTGGCATTCCCGATGAAAAGGATGCGAAGGCTTCCGGCGCTTACGCCGAAAACGGCATCATCCAGCAGACCGTGCGGCTGTTGAAAAAGGAATTGCCGTCGCTGCTCGTCATTACCGACGTGTGCCTCTGCGAATACATGGAGCACGGCCATTGTGGCATCGTGCAAGGTGGAAAAATTTTGAATGACCCGACGCTGAAGCTGCTTGCGCACACCGCTGCCAGCCACGCTGCGGCGGGCGCGGACATCGTCGCCCCGAGCGACATGATGGATGGCCGGGTACGCGCCATCCGCGCCGCGCTGGACAAAAACGGATT
>Ga0116112_1001860_pt1 | contig 13430 bp, 12 predicted proteins | sample June2015DPH_8_15_FD_89721 | JGI IMG/M metagenome (GOLD analysis project Ga0116112, IMG submission 89721) | Peatland microbial communities from SPRUCE experiment site at the Marcell Experimental Forest, Minnesota, USA - June2015DPH_8_150 | ecosystem: Environmental > Terrestrial > Soil > Wetlands... | reverse complement strand
CCGGTCGGGAACCACTTGCCAACCAGCACGACGATGCGGGCTGGAACACCGGTCAGACTGGAGGGCAGTTCGAGCGTGTTGACCCCGCCGAAACCGCCTCCGGAATCCTTGGGTTGGTTGTGCCAGGTGATGCGGAACAGGTTGCGCGGGGCCACGTCCCACAGTCCGATCTTCGCCAGCTCTTGCTTTACTTTGGCGGGCACTTTGGAGGGGTCCTTCATTTGGGCATAGGTCGGGATGATGATATTCTTCTCGCGTGCCCGCTGGATGGCGCGCTTGCGGCGGTCTTTGATAACGGATAAGTCAATCGTAGTCATTTTGGATAGCTCCTGGGGGTGAAAAGTGAAGTTGTCAGACAACTGATATTATATCGCAATTCAGAAAAAGAAATAGGGCAGGCCGCGCCTGAGAACCCCGCCCGACACTCCTTGTTTTCCACCATCCTTTTTATCTGAGTTTATCCGTGGATAAAAGAACACGCTCTAACGAATCCTGGCTACCAGCGGAACCAGACATAGAAATCAGCGTTCCAGGCCACATTTTTTATGGAGAAATCCGAAATCTTTTCGATGGAAATGCCCACCTGGACGGCAGCTTGCCGCTGGCTTGCTGGCCGGACAGCCCGAGCGTCTTCTGGTAGTTTGCGAATGCCTCGGTTTTGCTGCTCAGCCCCGGACCGAAGGTGAACCAGGCCGCCAGTCCGCCGAGAATGAATAAAATGACGATCCAGCCGATCCGGAAAATACGTTTTGCATATTCCCTCCAGGTAAAAACGAATTAAACACAAAGGACACCAAGTAAACCAAGGAAGCTCAAGAGCACAGAATTATGTCTATTCCCTTCGTACCCTTAGTGGCCTTGACCTGCACTGCCTGCGCCAGCCTGTCCTGCCTGCACTAAGCCGCAGGCACATGTGTGTTTAAGTTCTTCCCTCCAATTTTGGGATTCATAACTGCCGCACTAATTCCTCCGGATGGGTGACCGGCAACTGGCAGACAAAACCGGTGCAAACGTGCGCGGTTGGCTTGCCCGCCAGCATGGTGCGCTGCTCCAGCAAAGCCGGCGAACCGGGGGCGGTCGGCAGCGCCGAGGCGGCCAGCACCAGGTTGGGACGATGCTTTTCGCGTACCCTGGCAAGCAGCGCCCGGGTGCGCGGGTCAGACAGGTCCCCTACGATGGCCACCTGCCGGATGGTGCCCAGTGCAAAATCGGCTGCCGAAAGCCAGGCCCCGAATGCAGAAGGATAGCGCAACGCCATGCCGCTCACCACCCGCAGCGAGGCTTCAGCGCGCTCCCGGTAATCTTGCTTCCCACTGAACGCGGCCAGCTTCAACAGGGCCTGGGCGGCCAGGGCATTTCCGCTGGGAGTGGCATTGTCCTGCAGGTCCTTGGGACGTACCAGCACCGTCTGCGCCTCCACCGGCGTATCGAAGAACCCGCCCTGCAGGTCGCCAAAGCGCTCCAGCATTTGCCCGGCCAGGGCATCCGCCTGCTGGTACCAGCGCGGGTCGAAATCGGCCTGGTACAGCGCCAGCAGGCCCAGGATCAGGGCGGCATAATCCTCCAGGAAGACTTCCTCCCCGGCCTGCCCGTCCCGCCAGGCGTGCCGCAGTGAACCTCCCGGACACAGGCTGGTTAGCAGGAATTCGGCGTTGCGGGCGGCGCGTGCGGTCAGCTGCGGGTCCCCGAATGCGGCGCCTGCCTCGGCGAAAACCGCCAGCATGAGCCCGTTCCAGGAGGTCAGGACCTTGTCGTCCGTGGCAGGGGGCACCCGGCTGAGCCGCCTGGCCAGCAGACGGGCATGGCAGTCCGCCAACCTGGCCTGCACCTGTGCGCGCCTCAGGCCGAATTGGGCTGCCAGCCTGGCATCCTCCAATTGGCGCTGTAGAACTATCCGGCCTTCCCAATTGCCGGCAGCGGATATCCCATAGGCGCTTTCGAAGAATTCGGCCTGTTCCCCCAGCAGAGCCCTCAGTTCCGTCTGATCCCAGGTGTAGTATTTGCCCTCCTTGCCTTCGGAATCGGCGTCCAGACTGGAATAAAAACCGCCTTCGGGCGAGCTGAGTTCGCGTTCTACAAAACCCAGGCTTTCTTGCACCACCCGGCGGAAGGATGGTTCACCGTTGAGCTGCCAGGCGTGCAGGTAAACGCCGGCCAGCTGGGCATTGTCATAGAGCATCTTTTCGAAGTGGGGTATACCCCAGGAGGCATCCGTGGAATAGCGGGCAAAGCCGCCCCCGACCACATCATACAACCCGCCGCGCCGCATGGCATGCAGGGCGTGCACTGCCGGCGAAAGGGCCTGTGGATCCCCGGCCAGATGCCGGCGCAGCAGGAACTCGATCAACATGGACTGGGGGAACTTGGGCGCACTGCCCCAGCCGCCATTCTGCCAATCGTAGGAAAGGACCAGGCTGTGAGCCGCCGCGTTCAGACCGTCTGCATCGAAAGCTGCCGGCGCTGGCTTCTGAATGATCTGCGCCAGGATCTGTTCGGTCAGTCGGACGCTTTCCTGCACGATCTCGTCGTGCTTCTTCTGCCAGGCGGTTGCCAGCGCCCCCAGCAGTTCACGGAACCCCGGCAGCCCGTGGGCCGGGCGGGGAGGAAAGTAGGTGCCGCCGTAGAATGGCTGCAAGTTGGGGGTCAGGAAGACCGACATGGGCCAGCCGCCCTGGCCGGTCATTGCCACCACTGCCGACATGTATAGGCTGTCCAGGTCGGGGCGTTGTTCCCGGTCGACTTTTATGCTGACGAAATGGGCGTTGAGGAAATCGGCGGTGGCGGGATCCTCGAAGGACTCGTGCGCCATGACGTGGCACCAGTGACAGGCGGAATAGCCGATGCTGAGGAAGATCGGCTTGTCCTCCCGGCGGGCTTTCTCGAGGGCGGGCGTTCCCCAGGGATACCAGTCCACCGGGTTGCCGGCATGCTGGCGCAAATAGGGCGAGAGGGAGTCGGCGAGGTGGTTGCGCATCGGGTGTTTTCCACTGATAAATAGAGATAAAAATTCTCCGCCAATCTTCACGAATTTACGCTAATCATGAAATAATTAGGGGAGATTGGCGTAGACCTGTACCACGAAGTGGCACCTGTACCACAAAGTGGGATTAGCGGATAAGTCAATAACGTTCTGCGACCGGACTATTCGATTGTGGTTGTACTTACCCTTGAAACACAGTTGGTGGGAAGAATTATAATTAGATAAATATTATCTCAATTAAATGAATTTTGGCTTAAAAATGGGTAAGATTCCATTCCATCCGGAGATGATATTCGTTCCGCGCATTGACAGAATCAATACGTCAGATACACTATCAAATAGAATTGAGTTTTAATATAAATTCATGAAACAAGTTTATTTTTTCAAACCAATTCCCCTTACAAACAAAACTCCTAACCTAATTTAGGAGGTCTATTTTGACTTACCATCTCATCTAAACCTGATAAGGAAATGGTTTAGTATCCCCTTTATCTTTACGATATTCTTCAAATTCGCTTTTATCTAGTGGATACCATTCATCGTAAGGGTATCTTCTAAAATATTCTGATAATCGTTCACGAAAATGTTCTGTCGCTATTTTGTTCAATCGCCCTATTCGTAGCTGTTCCAGGTTCTTTTCCAAATATACTCTTGAAGCATGAAGTACAGACCGAAAATCAACCGCCATCTTTTCTTTAAATATATCATCGTCAATGGGTAGATAAAACCACTTTAAATTTTCACGAGAATGTTTGGTAATTAGTCTCTCCCAACTTCTGGGTGTCTTAGTATCTTTTGAAAGCGGCACAACTTTATCAATAGTAGATATTTCACAAAGAGCAATATCATCAGTTCTAACTACATCACAGTTTTGATTAATTACAATTGCCTCTACTGGCCTAGCAGCAACGATCATAGTTATTGGGTTTATTTTAGATACATTTATCCAATCTTTACTTAATATTTCTTTTCCTTCCATAACAGGCAATTTTCCTAAATCAAATTCTATTCTAGGAATATAGCGGAATATATCTCCTTGACGAATAGGTTCATCAGGTTTAGGAACTTCATATATCATTACTCACCATCCAAATCTACCCAGAACCTTGCCTCATTCTCGCTTTCTTGTAGACGTCGTTTCTCCGCATTTTCTAGATTTGCAATCGCAATATTTCTAGCTTCTGCAAGAGTTAATACAGTCTCTTTTTTAATTGATTTTATGGCAGCTGATATTTTGAAATATTCCCAAGGTATTACCCAGCGTGAGCTAGTGCCAGTAACATTAATATTCGGCATATCTGTAAAAATTATTGAACACGTTCTATTCTGCTGATTTAATGCTTTTCCATATCCGGCATAAAGATTCATTATCCTTGCTGGGTCTTGTAAGACCGGTGCATCATATGTAGAAGATTTTGTCTTGACCAAATCAATACTCATTTAAACCGCTCCCGAAGAGGGCCTTCGATCATGTGAAAAAACAAATTATGAGTAATTTCATGTGCGGATTTGAACCATTTTTCAAATCCATCAGGCATTTTAGGTACATCATTATTATCTGTTTGAACTATAGTTTCCCATACAATTGAATTTTCATTATTGATAATACCCGTCCCAAGATGTAAATTTAAATTTCCCTTTGGATCTGAAACTGGAAAGGCGAAAAACCCATTCAAACCTGTTGGCGTTTTATTAATTGGCGTGTCATCAAACAATCCGTTCGGAAATGCTAAATTAATTCGAAGATTATCTGTTATGAACGCTAATGGATCGTTTTCTAAAAATTCAAATTTCACTGCATCTATATATCGCAATTGTATGCTTGTTATTGCTATTTCAATAGCATTTGGATAAACTTCGTAGAACTTATTTAGCAATACTTTTGCCCGCTGGCTAAATTCATTCCAATCATAGCCCTTTGTATCGTTAAAAGTAATTATTCCCGGTCCTACTTGAATTAAAGGGTACTTGCCCTCACCTTTACGAAAACGATGTTGAACCACATATGGGATCATTTCATCTGGCATGGTGGCAGACGGTAAAGGTTCATGGAATGGGTATTCATCAACAAATTTATCATACAATCTACCCACCAAGATTTTGTAATTTGGGTCTGTAGCGATACCTGGTGATATCTCTTTTAATTTCCACCGTATTTCCAGAATTGCTTCTACTAAGGGCGCGTTCGCTAGCTTTTCATCAGGCATATGAATATCCTAATCTAATATACTGCAATTATAGTCTGAATATGTAAATTCTATATTAATTCTCATAAAAAACCAACTAGTAAAACATTATTTCGATTCGTCGTCTGGTGTGATAATTTCAATGATAATTTCAAGAAAGCAAGAATCAAAGATTGTAAAGTCAACCAGAATAAGCTTTAAGGTTTTTTTCTTATGAAAGAAAGTCAATTTCTTGGAACTCTATTACCTTCTCATCCCGATTTTCTACCGATTGAGCAAGCAATCCGGGAAAAATATGGTTTGTATGAAGTCAACCCGGAAGATGACCCAAGCGTAGATATATTCAGGGAAGTTATCGCCTTTCCTGTCCATCCCAGCAGCCTATCGGCCTGAATTTAAAATTGTAACGCGTTTCCCGGGAATTCAAATTTGAGCGTGTGGAACCGTTCTCATGATCCATTAAGCTGAAAAATACAATAACCCCATGTTTTTCAAACCAAACCCTAACAACTGGCCGTTATACTAATTAATGCTGAGGCGGGAATACACCTCAAGCATTCTAAATATAAAGGAGTAATTTCAATGAAGAGAAAAATCCTGTTTTCCGCTCTGATCGGCATGGCGTTGCTGCTGGCCGCGTGTGGATCGGCTGCCACCCCCATAGCTACCGCCGCCCAGCCACCTGCCACGGTCGCGACTGCAGCCCCGCTTGCTTTACCAACCACAGTTCCACCCACGGTCGCGCCTGCTACAGTCGCTCCAGCTACGGCTGCGCCTGCCACAACCGCTCCGGTTAGCACACCTACCGGCCCGGCGAATCTGGCGGTAGGCCAGAATGCAACCCTGGGTTCCTTCCTGACCGATTCCAACGGAATGACCCTCTACCTGTACACCCAGGATACTGCCAATACTTCGAACTGTTCTGGAAGTTGCGCTGCCAGCTGGCCGCCGTTCTTGACCAACGGAGCGCCGGTTGCCGGGACGGGCGTGACCGCCTCCATGCTGGGCACCATTACGCGGGCGGATGGCACCACCCAGGTCACATACAATGGCTTTCCGCTCTATTACAGCAACCAGGATACCACTGCGGGTTCCACCAATGGCGAGGGCGTTGGAAGCAACTGGTATGTCATGACACCAGCGGGTACGCAGAAATAACGATCCGAAATAAAATGATTGCCCGTCAGTGAACGGTCATTCCGACCATGGCTGATGGGCAGCGCGTTTTGCCAAAACCGGCTCCCTGCTCATTTTTTTGAGGAGGGAGCTTGAATTTCCCAGTCGAAAAAAAACCGGTGCACGTAGACTTTGTGTACCTTGGATACGTGACGGAAACTCCTCGCCGAGTATTTGAACTTTGAACCTGGCGGCTACCCGCTGCCAAAAAGTAGAGTTAATATTTTAGCTCGGAATCGATCCAGTATTCACAAACAGTATGGCCAGGAGCGCGATAAACAGGAAGATATATATCAGCAACCGGTTGAGCGAGTTACACTTAACGGCCATGCCGGCTTGCAGGACACCAGCGCGAGGAAATCATTTTGCCCCACTGATCAGCAGCGGATAGAGGGCACCTTTCTTCCAATCCGGGTTGGGGTTGGGAGAAGAAGGTTTAAGCAGCAAGGTCTGCCCATCGATGAGAATGGATCCATACCGGCGGACCAGGCTGCCGTTTTCCATTTCGAGCAGGACCACATTCGATTCAGGCAGCACTTCCCAGTGAGCAACCCAGGTGGCTGCGGGGACTTCCCATTCGAGTTGGCCTTTGTCCTGGACGATCGATTTTGTCCAATCCGTGGGCACCACGAACAAGCGCGGGGGTGAATTCCATTCGGCTGGGAACCGGAAGATTTGCGCCAGCATGATCGGGTCGGCCCAGGAGTTGCTCAGGATGTAGCGGGTGGCAGGCAGGTTGTGATCCAAAACAAAGATCATGGTCCCATCTGACAGATCGGGCACCTGCGCAACCGCTTTTGTCCAAAAGGTCTGCTCGTTTTGCCAGGCTTGTTTGAAATCCAGTTGGATCGAAAAACAATATGCGACCAGCACAGAAAGGTAAAGCGAAAGAAGAACAATGGCGAGATTTCCTAGCCGGCGGGATTGGGCAAGGTCCAGAAAGAGCCGACAGAAGCATGCAAAGAGAAGAGCGCCCCCGAAAGTCGCCGCCAGATGGACCGAGGTCGAGCGACCATACAGGGCAGTCGGGGGAAAATGGGTGAAGGACAGGCCGTAAGCCAGGCCAAGCATAATAAGCGCCGTGATAATTAGCTTCCATGTCTGCGGATGGGGTATGGAAATTCGGCAGCTCTTTTCATGACCGAATATTCTGTAATGAAGAACGGATGGCTGGCTGTTCTTCTCTTTCAGGAATCCAATTTTCTGCCGGCTCAGAATCCAGGCAAAGAACGGCAGGCAGCCCAAAAAAACAAAAGTCAAAGTGCGATTCCAATGAAGCAGGGTCCAACCCGGGCCGTACCCGAAAATCCCCAGGCTGACGACGGGACCGATTGCCAGGGATGCCAGTATCTGGCTGAAGGTCAGGACAATCTGGGCGGGGCTTGATCCAACAGCCTCGATGCGCCCTTCTCCCAGCACGACCCGGATTGCTACCACCAACAGAATAATTCCCAGCCAGAAGGCAGAATGGCGGACCATTTCCCGGATCAATTTTTTATCCCAGCGATGGCCAAGCAGCGGAACTGCCAGGAAGACCAGGTAAGGGGATTCGTAGGTTAGCAGGCATCCCAGGCTGACCAAGTGGGCCAGGGTTTTATGACCGGATAGATAGAAATGGCTGGCAACCAGCAGGAAGGTAAGCGAAATGTGCAGGCTCAGTGAATGAACCAGCAATATGTGGGTGGTATCGGCGGGAAAAATTCCAAATATCACCGCGCCGATCAATGCCACGTTTCCCAAACCAATTCTTTTCAATAGGAAGTAGAAGAGAAAGGCATTGGTGGTGTGCACCAGGAACCCGAAAATGTAAATCGTACTCAGGCCACCCAATTTTCCACCCAGGAATGCCAGGAGGTAGGGGAAGGAAAAACCCAACGGACGCCCCTGGGGCCAGGTGGCGATCCATCTTAAAAACGGTAAAATATCGTAGAGATGCCATCCCAGAGGCGGGCTGATTTGAGCAAAATCATCCTCATACAGGCCAAAAGAGTGGAAGAAGTAGTAATGCGCCACCCACAAAATCAAAGCAAGGAATAACAGCTCAAAAAGCGTGTTCCTGCTCCATGTCTTCGATTTCTCTGGTAAAGCCGGATTCAAGCTCTTAAACATTCGTCCGCGCCTTTTGGTACCCTTCGATCAATTGAACCAATATTACCGCGGAATCGACTGGATATTCACATATAGCATCGCCCGGAGCGCGATAAACAGGAAGATATACATCAACTGCCGGTTAGGCGAGATGCGCTTATTCTCTTGGCCGACCTGCGGGAGCTGTTGCGGGACAGGTCCTCGCACAGGAACTGCAGACCGCTCGCGCGGACGAACAGGCGCTTGAGCAGCATCTGGAATATGATGTACGAGCGATAATACAGGATCATTTGGTCGCATTTTAGGGATTTCCAACCACCCACCTTAAGGGGGATGAACCCGCACCGGAAAAGATGGTATATTGCAGGAAATTTATCCTAATTCTTATCGCCAGTGAGCCGGAATGGAAGAACGTAAACCTGCAACATGCCCGAACTGCGGAGCGCCGCTGGATGCCAAGCCCGGGGGTACCGAAATAAAGTGCGCCTATTGCGGCAGTTCCATCATCGTCAGCGAGCACCTGGATTCCACCCCGCAGGCTTCCCTTATTCGTGTTTTCAGGATCTCGAATTAGTAGCAATGGAAAGGAGAATCTCCGTGAGCAATAAATTTCATTTAGTACCAGCCAGCCGGAATCCGTTAACGAGTTCCACAAAAATCTCAGGACTTAAGCGTCTTTTCGCCAGGAACCGGATCGCTCTCGGCGTCGGCGCGCTCTTATTCGCGGCGCTGCTCTCCGCGTGTAGTATCTCAACCATCACAGCGACTCCGACTCCGACTTCAACTCAGACTCCGACATCCGTCCCAACTGTCGCCAACATGTCTTTAACAACAGGTACGACAAGTGCGCCAAATGCACCAAGTATGCCAAGTGCGCCAAATGCGCCACTGCAGACCGCTGTGCCGACTTCACTGGACCCCTGCCTGCTGGTGACCAGCCAGGTGGCATCCGCGCTTGCCGGCGCCTCGTATGGACCCGGGAAGGAAGATACCACCCCGGGCGGTGGGAGAATCTGCTGGTATGGTTACCAGACCCTGAACGTATTCATGGTGTTGGTTGGTCAGGAGAAGGACGCAGCTACAGCACAGGCGGACAAGGCGCAATTCCAGGCGGAGCTTGAGGCGAAGATGCCAGAGCTGGCGAGTGCGGGACTCACTGTTACCGAACTGCCTAACTCCGCGGATGGAGCTGTGACGGCGCAGGGGAGCTTCAACTTGCTGGGAAAAACCATCAACGGCAGCGATTTTGGTTTCGTCAAAGGCGCGATTTTTATCGGGTTCGCCGATCTTACGACCGGCAATGCGGCAACCAGCAGCGCAGCGCTGCAGGCCGAGGCGACGACCTTGCTCGGGCAATTGCCATGAACGCAATCCAGGTTTGAAAACTGTGAATTGAAGGATACCCACTCCGATGGGGTGGTCCCAGGCAATCAAGTTCGTGCTCGATCCTCAGGGTTTTCCAGCGATCACCGCGGAAATGGATTTGACTTCATCTGGAACTTGATGTAGCAGCGCCATAACAGGATCATTTCCTTCATGGTAATTCTCAACAACCCAACCAAAGGGGGATGAACCCGCTTCGGAAAATATGGTATATTGGAGGAAACTTATCCCAATTATTAGCGTGAGGGAGCCGGAATGGAAGAACTTAAATCTGCAACATGCCCGAACTGCGGTTCGCCGCTGGATGTCAAGCCCGGGGATACCAAAATAAAATGCTCCTATTGCGGCAGTACCATTACGGTCAGCGAACACCCGGATTCCACCCCTGAGGCTCCGCAATATTCCTTCAAGATCGACGATCAGCCCGCCCAAGAACTTGGTACGGCCGGGAAAGTGGTCGCCGGGGTCGTCGTCGGCAGCTTTGTACTGCCGATCATTATTACAGCGGTGGTGCTCTGCGGAGTAGCCGCCACCTTGTTCTTTGTATTCAGGAATGTCAATTCGACGCTAGAGACCGCGCTGGTCCTGCCGACCTCCACTGAGGTGCCCTTGGCCACGCCATTTCCCACCCCTTCGCCGGTTCCCACTGCCACCCCTGTCCCCACCGACACACTCTTTCCAACTCCGGTCCCGTTCTCCAATGTACTCTTCAAGGACAATTTCTCGTCCGTTTCCACTGGCTGGGACCAGGTGCACGAAACGGGTTACACCTTGGAATATAAAAATGGTTCCTATCACGTGGTTGTCGGTAAACAGAACGGCGGGCAGTCGGTCTGGAATGGCAAGGATTACACGGACATGAGCGTGGAAGTGGACGCGACCCTTAACACCGGTCCGGACGACGCGCTGGTGGGCGTTTCCTGCCGGTTCTCGCAAGCGGACGGCGGATATAGTTTTGAAATTTCCAGGAACGGCTTTTACGGCATCTATATGTATGATTCGACCGGCAGCCCGAATGGGTTGTACGAAAATACGTTGAACCCGAACACGGTCAATGCCAGCGGGCCCAATCACATCGAGGGCATCTGCAGCGGGACGACTCTGACAATGGTCTTAAATGGCGTGATGCTTGCGCAAGTGGATGATTCGACTCTCAACTCCGGCGCGGCCGGCTTGATCGTGCGCACCGGGGACAGCGGTGCCGCCGGCATCGATGTGTCGTTCAACCAGTTCGTGGTCAAGGGGCCATAGGAATAATAGCAGCACCGCATTTTGAGTATGTAAGGTCGCGTAGCATACCCGCAGGGTGCGAAGCCGTACATATTCAAAATGCGACCTCCGAGGCCATCTTAATGCGTTCCCCCAGCGGCGGGTGGTCGTAGAACATGAACACCACCCACTTTTCCGGGTCCACTTCACCCAGGTTCTGGTTCGCCAGGCGTACGAACGCGGAGGCAAAGGCCCCGGCGTTTCCGGTACTCTGCAGGGCGTATTCATCCGCCTTGCTTTCGCGCCAGCGCGAGACCGCATTATCCAGCGGTTGGGTCAGTAAACCGAACGCGCCCAGCACCAGCCCCAGCGCCGGCAGGCCGGCAATGTCAGAAGGGCCGGCGAAGCCAAACTGGCCGGCCGCCCAGTTCAACACCAGGGAGGCCAGGAACAGCCCGCCCAGGGTCATGACCGTTCCGAAAGCCATCAGGATGGGAATATCCTTATGGACATGATGCCCCAGTTCGTGGGCCAGCACGGTTTCGATCTCATCCGGCGAAAACTCGTTGATCAGGGTATCGCCGAGCACGATCCGGCGGGTATTGCCAAGCCCGGTCAGGGCGGCGTTGGCAGCCCTGGTCCGTTTGGACATATCGAACTTGAATACGCCGCGCACCTTTGTATGGGAGCGCTCGGCCAGCTTCATAAGCCGCTCGGCCAGTTCGGCGTGTTCCTCGCCCAGCGGGACAAATTTATTGAAAAGCGGCATGATCAGGATGGGCGCCAGGTTGGAGAGCAGGACGGTAAAGACCAGCATACCGGCACCCGTCCACAACCACCACCACCCGCCGGTCAGCCGCAGGGCCAGGTATACCAGTTCCAGAACGATCAGGCCCAGCGGTGCGGCAATCAACAAATTCTTCAACTGGTCCATCACCCAGCCTTTGAAATCCTGGGTGGATTGGTCGAAGCGGTGCGGCAGGGCGAAACCGGAGTAATAGCTCAGCGGCAACTCGAGTACGAAAGCGATGCCGCCAAAGATGATGATGAAAGCCAGCACGAGCAGCCAGTCATTGGTGGTGTAGCTCCTCAGCCAGCCGGCCAGCGCTTTTGCCCAGCCGAAAAATAACCAGGCCAGCAAATAGACCGCACTGGCGAGCGTATCCAGCAGCCATAAACGCCGGTGGATGCGGGCGTATTGTTTGGCTTGTTTTTGCTTTTCAGGGTCAAGGGTGGTGGTAGTCATGGGCTTATTTTGCCACAGAAGCGCCGGAATGGTCAGGGTAATCCGCGGATATAATATAAAAAGTTAATTGGTTTCATTGCTCATCTAAGCCTTTTTTTAAGATCGTTTTGAAAACACATATCTGAGTCCGAAATCGGGAGACTTCGGACTGCAGAGATTGAATTTTTATTCCTTGAGGTGCTACATATGGATGAACTTGTTCCCGGATTGCAAGCCGAGCTCGAACACATTGTCACCGATGCCGATACCGCCTCCCATTGGGGCAGCGGGCTGGTGCCGGTCTTTTCGACCCCGGCGCTGGTCGGCCTGATGGAAAACGCGGCTGTCAACGCACTGATCGGCCACCTGGCGCCCGGTCAGACGACGGTCGGCGCGCACATGGATGTACGCCACCTGGCCGCCACACCAGTCGGAATGCAGGTGCGCGCCCGGGCCGAGCTGACGGCCGTGGAGGGCCGCAAGCTGGTCTTCAAGATACAGGCCTGGGATGCGGTGGAACTGATCGGGGAAGCCGGCCACGAACGTTTTATTGTCGATGAGGCCAGGTTTCTGGCACGGACAAAGGCGAAGAGTAAATAAAAAATGGTCGCTTACGAATAGGATAAAAGATGAGTGAAGATTGGTGTAGAGTAGCGAATAGATATTTTTTTCGCCCATTCTTCCCAATCAACCTTGCGCTGCAATACTGATCATCCTTCCAGCTGTTTCAGAATTTCTTCCGTTTTCAAAACCTGCCCATAGGACTTAAGCGCGGCCAGGAATGCCGCTTGAACGGATGAAGCGGGTACCTTTGTCTCGCCGAAAACCAGCTCGCGTGTGGCGCAGGCATCCGCGGCCAGCCGGACGGGGAAGCCGAAATCGGCGGCGGCGCGTGTGCTGGCATCCACACACATGTGGGTCATCATGCCGCACAACACCAGGCTCTCAATGTTCGCTCCCTGCAAATACCCCAGCAGGCCGGTCGCACGAAAAGAGTTGGGGAAATTCTTGACGATGACCTTTTCGCCTGGCAAAGGGCGGATGGACTGGTGAAAATCCAGGCCGGCGGTGTCCGGCAGGAAAAAGGTTGCACCGGGACTGTTCGAGATATGCTGGATGTGGATGGTGGACCAGCCCTGCTGGCGGAATAAGTCCAACAGCCGCCGGGCTTGCTGTGCGGCTG
>Ga0116112_1001851_pt1 | contig 13505 bp, 10 predicted proteins | sample June2015DPH_8_15_FD_89721 | JGI IMG/M metagenome (GOLD analysis project Ga0116112, IMG submission 89721) | Peatland microbial communities from SPRUCE experiment site at the Marcell Experimental Forest, Minnesota, USA - June2015DPH_8_150 | ecosystem: Environmental > Terrestrial > Soil > Wetlands... | reverse complement strand
TCATTGAGGGTTCGCCAGCTCTGTTGCGGCCATTAGGATTCTATGGAGGGGTGATCGGTACTTCGATTGGTGGAGTGGCCGCCGCGTGGTTGTCTGGCGCCAGTGTCTGGCAGGTGCTGAGCGCGTTGGTTGTCGCTGGTCCGTGGATTCAAGGGATTGGCCGGCTGCGCTGCTTGGTTCAGGGATGCTGCCATGGGCGGCCAGCGAGCGAGCACTTGGGCATCCGCTATGAGCATCCTCGTTCTCGGGTTTGCCAGATAGCGTCGCTAGGGGGCATTCCGATTCACCCCACGCCGTTGTACTCGCTGCTCTGGAACGTCGCCATCGCTCTAGTCGTGACGAGGCTGTATTTCCTGCACACGACGGCAGCGATGGTTGGCGGGGTCTACCTGATCCTCTCCGGTATTGGAAGATTTGTGGAAGAGGCTTACCGGGGAGAGCCTCAAACGCCGATATTTTGGGGTCTGCGGCTGTACCAGTGGATCGCCATTGTCACCGTGTTTCTGGGTGCGGTGATCACAACTTTGGTGAGAACGCCCATCACCTCCGAACCGGTCATCCACCTTTTTTCGGTCTTTGTTGCATTGGCCTGCGGAATTGCCGCGTGGTTCGTCAGTGGTGTCGACTTTCCCGAGTCGAGTCGCAGATTTGCGCGGCTGAGTTAAAGCCTCTCAAATCGAATGTCCTGCACACACCGCTCAGGACCTCCTCCGAGATCAGAACCTAGAAGCCGGGAGGCATAAGCCAAAAGACCGCGGCCAGAAAGCCAATGGTCTTGTTACCTCCGTCATCTCGTGCGCGGGGGCGGTTCGGGTCATGATAGGGACTGTAGCTGGAGCCCTGCCTGCATGAATATCGACGACTTGCTCCGCATCGCCATGGAGCGCCGCGCCTCCGACTTGCACTTGAAAGTCGGGAACTACCCTCACCTGCGCGTTGATGGCGATCTGGTGCCGCTGACCGATCTGGCGCGTGTGTCCGCCGAAGACATGTTGAACATGGCGTTCAGCATGATGTCGGCGCGGCAAAAGCAAAAATTCAAAGAGACCACGGAAATCGATATGGCGTACGGTGTCGCGGGCCTGGGACGCTTCCGTGTGAACGTGTTTCAGCAGCGCGGCAACGTGGGGTTGGTGCTGCGCGTGATTCCGACGAAGATCCGGGCGCTCGACGAACTGTTTTTGCCGAAGGTGGTGGAGCAGATCTGCGATATGCCGCGCGGTCTGGTGCTGGTGACGGGGGTGACGGGATCGGGCAAATCGACGACGCTGGCCGCCATGGTGGACCGCATCAACTCGACTCGCGCCGAGCACATTATCACGATCGAAGACCCCATCGAGTTTCTGCACCGCGACAAAAAAGGTTATGTAAACCAGCGCGAGGTGGAAGTGGATACGCCATCGTTCTCGGCGGCGTTGCGCGCTTCACTGCGTCAGGATCCGGACGTGATCCTGGTGGGCGAAATGCGCGATCTAGAAACGATCGCGACGGCGCTCCACGCGGCCGAAACCGGCCACATGGTTTTCTCCACGCTACACACGCTGGATGCGGTGGAAAGCATCAACCGCATCATCGCGATTTTTCCGCCGCCGGAGCAGAAACAGATCCGGCTGCAGTTGGCCGCGGTGTTGCGCGCCATTATCAGCCAGCGCCTGGTGCGCCGGTCGGACGCCGAGGGCCGAGTGCCCGCGGTCGAAGTGATGGTGACGACGGCCTACATTCGGGAATGCATTCTGGTGCCCGAGAAGACGCGCGCCATCCGCGACGCGATTTCCGCCGGCACGTCGCAGTACGGCATGCAGACCTTCGACCAGTCGCTCTGGGATTTGTTCCAGGCGGGGCTGGTGAATTACGAGACTGCTCTCGACAGCGCGTCGAATGCGGATGAGTTCAAGCTGCGGATGCAGGGGATTGCGTCCACGTCGGATCTCTCGCGGCAGTCGATGCAGTCGGCGGGTTTTGGACGCTGAAGATTGGGGCGGAGAATGAGTTTGTCCTGCTGAACGCTGTTGCTTGTAAACTTTGTTCCTCCTGAAACTTGGGCGCGCTTCGGCGCGCCCGTTTTTTTGTGCGGCAGTGAAGGTTCAAAGCGCCTTCGACATGCGGACGAGGTGGACGGGAATCTTGGTAACTTGATCTGCCGGGAAGGGTAATGTGCCGTTCTCAATATATCCAAATTGCCGGTAGTAAGCGGGCAATTCCTGGCGCACATTTACGAAGGTGAGATCCATGAAGCGGCATCCGGCGGAGCGGCAGCGCTGTTCGGCGGCGACGATGAGGCGAGTCCCGATTCCCGAGAGCTGCCGTTGCGGATCGACCGCCAGTAACCCGAAGTAACCTCGTTCGCCGCGCAGTTCGGTGTAGACGCAACCGGCCAGCACTCCGTCTTCGAACAGCATAAGGAACTTTCCTTTCTGAAGAAGGGCGCGAACTTTCTCGGGATCTGTGCGATCGGCGTCAATGAAGAAACGCTCGGAGCGAAAGGCAGCGTTCACCAGGCGCGCGATTGCGGGCGCATCGGCGGGTTCGGCGGTACGCATCTGCGGAGGATTCGGCAACGGGTGGATTTTACGTTAGGAGCGGCGGTTGTGGGAATGGGCAGAATTGGGGCGAAGGTCAACTCCGGGCGAGGCCGAGCTGTGCTTGGCTTGGACCCTTTGGCTTCCCCTCGGTTTCGCTCGGGGCTTCGGCAAAACAGGGCAGGCTCACGAGGGCGCCCGTCTCCAAACGGGATTAGTTGGGCTTGCGGAACTTACTGTCGGCGAGATAGCGGAGCATGATAGCGTCGGTGGCGTTCTGAAACTGCTGCTCCATTTCGGGGGGGCGCACGGGGGCGTCCTGGCGCAGGGTCTGACGGAATTTCTCACCCATTTCGGAATCGCTGGTGACCACCTGCATGTAGAACCAGAGGAAATGACGCATCTGGTCGAGAGCGGACTTGAGCACCTGGATGGATTCCATTTCCGGCTGGTCGGCGAGGGCTTCCATGAGTTCGGGGTCAGTGGGGGCCTGCATGGCGGCGCAGTTGAGTTCGCGCTGGATCACGCGCAGGTCGTCGGTAACACGCAAAATACGGAGATGAATCTCTTCCATGCTTTCCCGGTGCTCGCGATCCATAAGGTCCTTTCCGTTCCGATCAAGCGTGCCTGATTAGTGCGTTTTAACCAAGATCGCATCTCGGAGCAGGAAGGGAAAGGTTCCCCGTGTGCATGAGCTTCGGTAATTGAAGTTACCTTAGGTCGAAAGCCGCACGGGGCGGGCTATGACGGCGGGGGTGGCCTTTGCTGAATTGGCTGTGGGCGCGGTGGGCGGGAGTTGCGGAGTAAGTCGTTTGTAAGTTCGGCGCTTGCAGGAACATGGTGCACGCGTCGAGACCTCGCCTTAGGGGGTCGCTTTTTGCGAGGCTGCCGTGCGACACTCTTTGGAGCGGCTTCAGGAAGCGAAATTCATGCGCATTGTCATCGCGGGCGGGGGGACGGGCGGGCACGTTATTCCGGCGCTGGCCATCGCTCAACAGCTTAAGAAGCAATTTGGAGCCGAGGTTCTTTTTATCGGGACGGCTCGCGGGATTGAGACGCGGCTGGTGCCGCAGGCGGGGTTTCCTCTGGAACTGATTCAGGTCGGGGCGCTGAAAAATGTCAGCCTGATGACGCGGGCGAAGACGATGTTTGATTTGCCGCGCGCGATTGCGGCTTCTTCGCGGATGCTCTCGGAGTTCGATCCCGAAGTAGTGATTGGGGTGGGGGGCTATGCCTCGGGGCCGGCGATGGTGGCCGCGATTCGCCGCCGTCTCCCGACGCTTGCCTTCGAACCGAACGTTGTGCCGGGATTTGCCAATCGAATGATCGCGCGCTGGGTTTCCGCGGCGGCGGTGCACTTTGAAGAGACTTGCAAGTATTTTCCCAACTGCCGGGTGACGGGCGTTCCGGTGCGCTCGGCCTTTTTTACTATTCCCGCGAAGACTGTGGGCACGCCCACGCTGCTGGTTTTTGGAGGCAGTCAGGGCGCGCGCGCCATCAATCAAGCGATGATCGAGTCGCTGGCGGGATTGCGCGAGAGGATTCCGGGGATACACATCATTCATCAGACCGGGCAGCGCGACTATGACCATGTGCTGGCCGCTTATCGGCAGTCGGGAATCTCGGGCGAAGTCCACAAGTTTATTGACGATATGCCGGGCACGTTCGGGCGCGCGGATTTGCTGGTCTGCCGTTCGGGCGCGAGCACGGTTGGGGAGATCACCGCGGCGGGCAAGCCGGCGATTTTTGTGCCGTTTCCGGCCGCTGCCGATGACCATCAGAACGTGAACGCGCGGGCGCTGGAACGAGCGGGCGCGGCGGTTGTGGTCGAAGAAGGCAATCTGGGCGCGGCTTATCTGGTGGACACGATTGCGGCGCTGATTGGCGATGTCGGGCGGCTGCAGAACATGGCGGCGGCGGCGAAATCGCTGGCGCATCCAAAAGCAGTCGAAGAAATCGCGGAGATGGTGGTGCGGCTGGCTGGCGGTGAGTAGGACCATTTCACCGCAGAGGACGCCGAGAGCGCAGAGTGAAGGCTGAACCGTCGTTTCCCTGAATTTCTCTGCGCCCTCTGCGTCCTCTGCGGTCAAATGGTCTATCATCAGCGTTCAGCGTTCATCCAAGGATTAAGTTTTCATGTTTGCCAAGATTCAGCGCATTCATTTCGTGGGTATCGGCGGCATCGGCATGAGCGGCATCGCCGAGGTATTGCTGAATCTCGGCTACCAGATTTCCGGCTCCGACCTGAAAAATTCGGCGGTCACCGAGCGGCTTGCCGCGCTGGGCGCGTCCATTTTTGAAGGACACGCTGCCGCCAATATCGTGGGCGCGGATGTTGTTGTTACCAGTTCCGCGATCTCGGTCGATAACCCCGAAGTTGCCGAAGCTCGGCGGTTGCATGTTCCGGTGATTCAGCGCGCCGAGATGCTGGCCGAACTGATGCGGCTGAAGTACGGGATCGCGATTGCCGGCATGCATGGGAAGACCACCACGACTTCGATGGTCGCGGCCGTGCTGGCCGCTGGCGGCCTCGATCCGACGGTCGTGGTCGGAGGGCGCGTGGACGCAATGGGCTCGAACGCGCGGCTCGGTAAGTCGCAATACTTGGTTGCGGAGGCGGACGAAAGCGACCGATCGTTCCTGAAGCTGTCGCCGATTCTCTCGGTGGTTACGAACATTGATCGCGAGCACATGGACTGCTACCGCGACATGCACGACGTTCGCCGGACGTTTCTCGAATTCATGGAGCGCGTGCCGTTTTACGGTATGGTCGTCGGCTGTAATGACGACGTGGTGCTGCGGCGCTTGCTGCCGCGCGTGCATCGGCGGGTGACGACGTACGGAACCAGCAAGGGGTCGGATTTTCTGATCCGAATGGGGGCGTTGATTGGGTCGTCTCCGGCGACTGGAGAGCACAGCCCGCTCATCCGCTTTCAGGTGACTTATAAGGAGAAAGATCTCGGCGAGTTTACGCTGCACGTGCCGGGCACGCACAACGTGCTGAACGCGACGGCGGCTATTGCGGTGGGCACCGCGCTCGACATTCCGGCGGAGCGGATTCGTTCCGCGCTCGACGACTTTCGCGGCGTGGACCGGCGCTTCCAGTTCAAGGGCAAAGCGGCGGGCGTGAGCGTGATTGACGATTACGGACACCATCCGACGGAAATCCGCGCCACGCTCGCCGCCGCTCGCCAGTGCGGATTTCGCCGCGTGCATGTGATCTTTCAGCCGCACCGCTTCACTCGCACGCGCGATCTGATGGATGAGTTCACCACCGCCTTCGCCGATGCCGACACGCTTTGCTTGCTCGACATTTATCCGGCCAGCGAAAAGCCCATCGAAGGCATCACGGCGAAGGCGCTCGCCAGCCGCATTGCCGGAGCAGGAAAGCGGAGCGTCGCCTATGCTCCCTCTTTTTTCGACGCTGTCGCCACGGTCGCCGCGCTCGCCGAACCGGGCGATATGGTGCTGACTCTGAGCGCGGGCAGCGTCTCGCAACTGGGTGCGATGATTCTGGAGAAGCTGGAGACGAAGAGCTACGAGCCCCGAGCTACGAGCTAAGACACGAACCAACTTGGCACTGTCTCAATTCTCGAAAACCAGTTATAGTAATTTTGCTCAGCGGTTTTCTGTCGACAACTGACTCGAACGAGTGACGCGGAAATCGAGTTTCACCGCCGTCCAGGAAGAATTGTATCCGCTTCCCGGCGTTTCTCAGCGCGAGGCTCCCGAGCGTGAGCCCTTCGACGATGCACGGCTCGTCGATCTTGAAGCGGAACAGGAATCCCCATTTTTGCGCGGGCAGAAGCGAGTCTCGGTTCGGCGCGGGTCACTTCCCCCAAAAACTGCCAACCGGTTGAAGTGGGTTGTCCTGGCGCTCGTCGTTTTTGCGATTCTCGGAGCCGCCGGCGCGGGCCTCTACGATTACGGGAAGCACTCCTGGCGTTTTCGCATCGATTCCAGCGATCAGATCGAAGTCGCGGGCGCCGAACACGTGGCCCATGCGCAGATCATGGAAGTCATGGGCGGGGATATTGGCCGCAACATCTTTTTCGTCCGGCTGGCTCAACGCAAACAACAACTGGAGCAGATTCCGTGGGTGGAATCGGCGAGCGTGATGCGTTTTGTGCCGAACCGCCTGCGCATCGAGATTCATGAGCGCACGCCGGTGGCGTTTGCCCGCATCGGCTCGCACATTTCTTTGATCGACGCCGGGGGCACGCTGATAGAACTTGCTCCGGGCGGCAAGCGCAAGTATTCGTTCGCGGTGATTGCGGGCATGAATGCGGGCGAGCCGCTCTCCACGCGAGCGGCGCGGATGAAGAATTACAACGAGCTGGTTCGTGAACTCGATTCCGGCGGCACCCGTTATTCGGAGGATTTGAGCGAAGTGGATCTCAGCGACCCCGAGGACGTGAAAGTGCTGGCTGCCGACGCAAACGGCGAAGTGCTCGTGCACCTTGGCTCGGGGAATTACCTGCAACGCTACCAAACTTACGTGACGCATGTGCAGCAGTGGCGGCAGCAGTTCGACAAGCTGGAATCGGTGGACTTGCGCTATGAGGGCCAGATCATCGTGAATCCAGATCTCGACGGGATGGCTCGGCAGCCGGTCTTGACGCCAGCAGCGGCGAAAGCGGCGATGGCTGCGGGAGTGAAACCCGCGGCGATTGTGAACTACGAAAAATATGTAACGCACCCGGTAGCAGCGACTCAGGCGAAGAAGGACGCTAAGCCCAAGGCGAAAGCTGGGAGGAAAGCCGCAGTTCATCATGCTCCGACTAAACAAGCGCCGGTTAAACAAGCTCCAGTTAAACAAGCGCCAGTGAATCAAGCTACGCTGAAGCCGAAGGGAAATGCGGCGACGGCCGCAGTCGCGAAAAATACTGCGGCGTCGCATCCGGCTGCGTCCCGGGCTGCGATTCCGTCCCCGCCGCCCGCTGCTGTTACCACGGGCCAAAAGAAACCGAGCGCTGGCATTCCGAAGGAGACTCCGCAGAACTAGCGAATATCATGCCGAGCGTTATTTATGCCGAATCATGAGCCCAATTTCATTACCGCCATTGACGTGGGCAGCGCCAAGACTGCCGTCCTGGTGGCCGAGCTGAGCGAGAACGGATTGCGTTATCGCGGCCACGGGATCAGCGAATCGCGAGGCCTGCGCAAGGGCGTGATTACCGAACTCGACAAGGCCGTCGGCAGCATTCAAAAAGCGGTGGAGCATGCGGAAGACGTGGCCGGGATTCCGATCGAGCACGCGCTGATCGGCATTGCGGGCGCGCACATTCGCGGGATGAACAGCCACGGCGGCATCAGCTTCGGCGCGCGCTCGCGCGAGATTGCCCGCGAGGAAATCCGCCAGGCCGTGGACAAGGCCCGCAGCGTGCCCTTGCCCGCCGATCGCGAAATTCTACATTTGCTGCCACAGGAGTTCATTCTCGACGATCAGCCGGGCGTGCAGGATCCGACGGGCATGATGGCTACGCGGCTCGAAGTTCGCGTGCACATTGTGACGGCTTCTTCGAGCGCTACGCAGAATCTGGTGACGGCGGTGAACCGGGCGGGTGTTCATGTGGACGACACGATCTTTGAGCCGCTCGCTTGCGCGGACTCCGTGTTGCGGTCCGACGAACGCGAACTCGGAGTTTGCCTTGTCGATCTGGGCGCTGGGTCGTGCGATCTGGTCGTTTTTCAGCAGTGTGCAGTCGCGCATACGGCCGTCATCCCCATCGGCGGCGACCACTTTACGAGCGATCTCTCGGTCGGCATGTGTACGGGGCTGGCGAACGCGGAAACGCTCAAGAAAAATTTCGGCAACGCGGTGCCGACGCTCATCCCCGAGGGCAACGAGATCGAGGTGCCGTCGGTCGGAGACCGGCCCTCGCGCATGATGCCGCAGCGCATGGCCGGCGAAATTCTGGAGCCGCGCGCCCGCGAACTTTTCGAGTTGCTCCGCGACAATCTGCGCCACGCGGGCGTTCTGGAGCACTGTATCGCCGGGTTCGTCTTGAGCGGCGGAGCTTCGCGCCTTCCCGGCATTCTCGACGTGGCGGAATCGGTGCTGCGGAAAGCGGCGCGTCTCGCCTGGCCCACGCCGATGGCGAGGATGCCTTCGTTCCTGGCAGAGCCGGAGTTCGCGACGGTGTTGGGCATGGTGTATTACGGCCACCGCGCTCGCCTTGCACGCGGCCTGCAGGAGCCCAGCTTCGGTTCGCGCATGAAAGCGATGTTCGCGAGGAAAGGCGCGTGACGATTGTGGTGGTGGAACGACGGGTGTCTAGCCCGTTCCGCCGGGCGGGAAGCCCGGCTCACCACTAGTCGAGTTACTGGCAACTGAGAACTGACTTTCGAGGTGAGTTATGACTGAAGAGAATGGACTCCGCATCTGCTTCAACGAAGAAGCGCGCAACGACGCTCGCATCAAGGTCATTGGTGTCGGCGGCGGCGGCAACAACGCGGTCAATCGCATGATTGACTCGGGCATGGAACACATCGAATTCATTGTGGCCAACACCGACTTGCAGGCTCTGCGGATGTCGCGCGCCGCCACCAAAATTCAACTCGGAGTGAAGCTGACCAACGGACTCGGCGCCGGCGCCAATCCAGAGATAGGCCGCAAAGCCGCGCTTGAAGATTCGGACAAAATCATCGAAGCCCTCGAAGGCGCCGACATGGTTTTTGTTACGGCAGGACTTGGTGGCGGCACCGGCACCGGCGCGGCGCCGATTATCGCCTCGCTCGCCAGCGAAATGGGCGCGCTCACCGTTGCGGTCGTCACCAAGCCTTTTGCCTTTGAAGGCAAACGCCGCATGCAGCAGGCGGAGCGCGGTATTTCCGAACTCATGGAATCGGTCGATACCACCATCGTGATTCCCAACGAAAAATTGCTTGCGGTCGCCGAGAACGCGGGCTTCTTCGAGTCCTTCCGCATCGCCGACGATATTCTTCGCCAGGGGGTGCAGGGCATTTCCGACATCATCACGATACCGGGCATCATCAACCGCGACTTTGCCGACGTGAGGGCCATCATGGCGGGCATGGGCTATGCGGTGATGGGCGCGGCTACCGCTGCCGGCGAACATCGCACGGTGGAAGCCGCGCAGCGCGCCATCGCTTCGCCCCTGCTCGAAGCGGGCGCGATTGACGGAGCGCGGGGCATTCTCATCAACATCACGGGCTCGAATTCGCTGAAGCTGGCCGAAGTGCAGCAGGCTTGCAGCATCATTCAGAGCGCGGCTCACGAAGACGCCAACATCATCTTCGGCGCCGTTCTGGACGAAAAGATGAAGGACTCGGTCAAGATCACGGTGATCGCGACCGGCTTTAAGGAGGCGGAGATGCGTCGTCCGCGCCACCACGAGAGCTTCGATCCGGTCATACTTTCGCGCCAGGTTGCGCATCAGGTTTCGCGCGATCGTTTTGACGAGCCCGAAACGGTGGCTGAACCCGAGCCAGTCTTTGTACCCGAGCCGAGCTTCGAGCCGGATCCCGCGCCGGCAGCCTTTCAAGAATCGGCGCCGGTTAGCGCGTCGCATGCAGCAGAGCTGATTTCGCTCGATGCGATGCGGTCGGCCGCTCCCAGCTACCAGGTGGAGGATCTCGACGTTCCGGCCTTCCTGCGGAAACGCAGCGAAGTGATGTAGCGTAAACAGCGAGCGATGGAGAGACCGGAGTCCTCGGCCGTCGTTTCCGCCGTTGTTGTATTTAAGGAGTCACGCGAGCATATTCTGACTCGCGGCAGATTTTCTCGCGTCAGTCAGGCAGGGGACGATCTTTCGGACGAATGCCGCCTCTATCGACGAAGTCGAAATCTCTCCTCATTTTTCTCATGCTGCTGGCTGCGTCCGAATTCATCGTGCGCGGCCCCGTGCGTTTTCTGCGGGCGGCGGACTTCAACGAATTTCTGTTTTTGAGATGTCCGCGTTTCTTACCTGGTAAAGTGTCCGGTCCCCGAGCAGCGGAGTCGTGCCCACACGAGCTTGCGGCCTGAACCCCCGACGCAATAAGGCGCGGTCCTCCACGTCTGCACTCCAAAATCGGCACACAAGCAGACATGGATGCCATACAATTGTGCGGAATGGAATTGTCCCGCGTGCGTAGCCGCTTGCGCTTGCCGGTCCTCTGCTTATTAAGCGGCCTGGCGGTCTTGGAATTTTCGGCGCGAGGCCCATTTCGCGCATTGGGGTCGGGTCACGATTTTAACGATTTTGTCTCACCTTATGTGCAAACCCATGCCTGGCTCTCCGGCCATGATCCGTATGCTCCCTCGACCCTGAGGGATCTGTGGCCCGTATCCCCGGGCCCGCGCTTTCTTCTCAAGGAGAGCGCCGATGGCACGTTGCCCGCAAAACGTGGCCTCCCCTCTCCATACACAGCCACAGCTTTTCCTCTGCTTCTTCCCATTGCCGAATTGCCCTGGAGAATCGCAATCAGTGTGTGGGTCTTGATGTGCGTTGTCGCCGTCTTCGTAGTCGCCTCGATACTCATCCACCTTGCCGGCATTCGAATACGCAGTCCGCTGGTGCTGATGATCTTCGCATCGGTATTGCTCCTTGCCCCCGTGCAGACGGCAATTGCCACCTCGAATATTGTCACCGTTGTTTTTGCCATGGGCATGGTTGCGACGTTCTGCCTGATGCGGAACCGCGCTGAAATGGCCGGCGTTTTGCTGATCCTTGCCATAGCCTTGAAGCCCACGGTCGCCTTGCCGTTTGTGATCTACGCGCTCGTTAGCCGGAGCCTTGCTAAAGCGATCGTTCCGGCGCTGGCGACAGGCATTCTGCTGTTATCCGTAACCGTCATTCCCCCGCATGGGAGAACTTTTTGGTGGAAGAGTTTCCTCGGAAACAACCAGAGCATGTTCGCTCCCGGTGCGATTGACGATTTCAGCACAGCCAATCCACTTCACTTTCAACTGGTCAATTTGCAGGCAGCGCTCTTCCCGATCCTGCAAAACCGAGCCCTTACTCAGGTCGGGGCCGCGGTGGTATTCGTCGTCCTGCTCGCCTTCTGGTTTCGGGCAGTGCGCCGCGATGGGCAGATCGGTCTACTGGATTTGGCTATTCTCACCTCGGCGGCACTTCTTCCCGTCTACCATCGTTTCACGGATGCGGGTTTGCTGGCAGTCCCGGTGGCCTGGGCTCTGAGTGAAATGGAGGGAGAGCTGAGGAGGTTTGCGCTCGGATGCCTGCTTCTGGCAAGCCCGTTCCTGATACCGGGCGCAACCATGCTCCAGGAATTTTCGGGAAGATCTGAAATCCTTCAAACCCTCAGTCGCGGTCGATTGTGGAATTGGTCTATTCTTTCGCACGAGTCTTGGTTGATTCTGATCATTTGCGTGGTTCTGCTAGCGGCCCGTTCCCTTTCTCGGGGACATAAACCAGGTCAACCAAGACGTGAGCCTCAGCCATCGATCGCATCTTGAAGCACCATGTGAGTATTCCGCGAAATCTTAAATCGTGGGCGAGTTCTGCCGTTGTCGATCCTCGTGCTTCGCGTGTCGCCCGGCCAACTCAACCCGACGGCTTATAGAGCGTTTCTTATCATTCCAATCGTTTGCACAAATCCGACGGTTTCAACCGCCGACAGAACAGCCGAGAATAAGCCAAATGCCCAGAGCAAGCGTCGATCTTTGGGAATCCATGGAAGCAAACCCAGAATTACAAATGGGACTATAGGGATGGCAAAGCGCGGAAACTCGGACCTGGCCCAGTAAGAGTTGTAGGTGAACAAGAGCAACCCATAAAACGCAAAGAACGCTCCTTCCACAGGAAACTTCCGCAGGTATTCGCGCGAACTTTTCTGGCCGAAAATCGCGACTGTCGAGACCAGGATCACCACAATCCACAGACCGGTTCTGGCCAGATTTAACTTTGTGGCGCGACCGGCCAATGCGTCCTGGGTTATGGCCACGAGTGGAATCGTCAACGGCACCCCCCCGTTCCAGTCGGCGTGATCATAACCTTTGACGTTCGCCAATGGATTCTGCAGATAAAGCACGAGCGGCAGGATGTACAAAAGTCCAATGGCTGCGCCCATCAGGACTGCGGCGGTGAATCGACGGAAGTCCCTTTTCACGAGCAAAGCGATTCCGATTCCCAGCAGCGCAAATATGCCCATGGGGCGAACGATGGTCGCGAGTGAAGCGAGTAGCGAGGCGAGCAACCAACGCTGTTTTCGCGCCGCGACAAACGAGCCGAAGATGCAGGCTATCGCGTTCGGAAAGCTTGGAAGAGGAGGAACTGATGATGAGTTAGGGAAACCTCTTAACGCAGTCCAGCGGGTGCAATTCCCGCGTGGCCAAAGTCGAGCAAACAGGCCAGTAGTGAGTCTTGCCATTCACCGGGCGACTGGTGGGTGCGAAGCGTAGACAACAAGGAAGCAGGCCGTGAGGATCAGCTCCGAAATCTTAATATCGTTGCGACGCCGACGCCTTTAGCCTAGCGGAAGGCAGCATCCGGCAGCGACCGTTATGGCGAGGTCGTGCTGGAGTCGCCGGAGTCCCTAGCCCGGGGCATGTTTCCAAAGGGATTGTCCAGGAACCGAAGAGAGCTCCTCATCTCCTCCCACACCGAGAGGAACGCCTCTCACATCGGGAGGAACGGGACCCCGAGGGTCGACCGGAGGGGTCGCGGAGAGATGGCGAGCAGTCTTACGACCCCATAGTGTGTGCTGAGCAGCGCGTAGTTCAGGAGGGTTGAAGTCCCTCTGGCGCTCGAATGAGGGGCGCCATATCCAAAGACGGCGGTAATGCGTCGTCGGCCGGAGGCGTAAACCTCCGGAGGGCAGGGTGTCCATTGCGAAATGGAATCCGAAGGGCATGAGGAGAAGTACCGGGCCGTAATCAATGGGGGCTACCCCGAAGATGAACCGGTCGGCCAAAGGTGGGGCAAGGTCGAGCCTGCACTATGGAGGCGAAGGCGTTCTCATTCACCCACCGCACCAAGGTGTTTGCGGACGGCACGGTAGGGAAGAACAGCGCGTGAC
>Ga0116112_1001850_pt1 | contig 13511 bp, 14 predicted proteins | sample June2015DPH_8_15_FD_89721 | JGI IMG/M metagenome (GOLD analysis project Ga0116112, IMG submission 89721) | Peatland microbial communities from SPRUCE experiment site at the Marcell Experimental Forest, Minnesota, USA - June2015DPH_8_150 | ecosystem: Environmental > Terrestrial > Soil > Wetlands... | reverse complement strand
CGACTTGCCGTCGAATAGTAGATGCGTTAGACACTGTAGTTCTCCTGTTCAAACTTTGTGGTACTGATGCAAATAAGAAATCATAGATTGCAAAATCTCAATACTGTCGTGCACTCGCCCTAGGGCGTTGTTACAGTTGGTGCAAAGAAGCCCACGTCTGCATTTGTCGCACGCTGACCGCTCTGGACAACATTCGTGATTGTGGTCTATTGCTAGATTGCAATCACCTTGCTGAGGTCCTTTGCAGATGGCACAGAGCCCGTTCTGCGATTGAACCTGAGCCTGATACTTTTCTGCAGTCAACCCATAACTCTCTGGCGTATATTTCTGTTTGTACCCTGCCAGAACTTCTGGGTTGTTCGCCCGCCAAATCTTTTGCGTTACAATCTTACGAGCCTTGCGTTCTGCTTCAGACTTTTTTGGAGCCAACGATTGCTGGAGTGCGGCACCCGTCAGAACCATCCTGCCTTCAGCGTACGCCTTCGTTAGAGACTCGCTTTGCTTCCGCCGCGTTTCCGCCGACGGAATGTAACCCTTATGTTGTCCCATGATATCCTCCCAGACGATACTACTATCTATGGAGGAAAAAGTCAACAACACAGAAACTTCAACTGATGTCTGCCAGTTGACTCTGTAACCTATTGATTACAAAGTACTAAACGGCGGACACCTCCCCGCGAACTCTGCGGAACCCTGGGGTCGAGTTCGTATTTGGCCGGGCCACGACCCCAAGGAACCAATCGTACGAGACGATTGCTCGGGTCTGCAGCATCGGGTTCGACAAGTCAATGTCGTTGTCGCCAAAGGTCTTCACGTTCACTTTGAAACTGGGGCTGCGCGGGACGCGGACGCCGAGCAATTCGGAAGCCATCATGGCTTCTCGGCCAACCACGTACGACGCATAACCAGTCTTGCCCGTGGACGGGTAGTTGGAATATGTCGGTACGGTCTGGGTGCGGATGATGCGGACTCCAGCCCACTCCAGCACGGTGTAGCCGCGAGTCATGTCCGACTTCAGGACCGACGCGCCAGCTTCGGAGCGCTTGAGAACGTCAACTGCAGACCCGGCGCTGTTGTCCGACATGAAGTCGTACACAACGTACGGGTGCATCGCAGCCGTGTACAGCCCGCCATCGCGGCCCGGCACTGCGTTACCCATCAACTGGGACTCGCACTTCCGGATCGTGTTGGAAAGCATGAACTCGTTGTCGAGCAAATCGATGCGGGCAGAAGGCTGCGCGGTCGCAGCGGCCTCAAACCCGTTAATCGCAATCAGGTTGCTCGTGAGAGCTCCCCGATACGACAGGTTGCGGCTCGCATCCAGCGTGATGTCCGCAAGGAACATTTGCTGGGCGACGTTCGAAATGCCAATCCAGTCGCCGTATTCATCGGCGAATGCATCGCTAAACACTTGGTTGAGTTGCAGCGACGGCCCGGGAATACCTTCGGACAGGTCGTAGGTCGCGGCAGCGTACGGAGATTGTCCGTAAAACTGGAGCGTCCGACCAGAACGCCGAGGCAGCGGGCGGAAGTCGCAAAGCTCTTCCAAAAAGGGAGTGTTGAACTGCCACTCAAGGATTGCAGTGCGGTCGTAGGCGATTTGTGGGAACGCGGCCAGCGTTGTAGACTGAACCCCAGGCGGCAGAATCGTATGGATACCCTCTTAATCCCTGATTGGGATTTTTCTGAAGGTATCTTGCTCAAGGAGTGCCTTCTACATATAGATTCGTTAGTCTAAAAGTTTCTTGCGGCGGGTTCTAAGAAGTTCTTTTTTGTGGTTGTGATTGCAACAGAGTGTTTGGTATCCAACGGGGTACTCTTCCTTTTTCAGCCGACGATATAGCTCATGTCCACGACCCGTATTTGGGGAGAGACGTTTTTCTTGAGCCCCATTATCATTCACATGGTCCAAAACAAGCATGTCGACATCATCTACCGCACACCCAGCCCAAGAACAACCTAGTACCTCGTTCGGACTATAGTGGGACAGCACCGCCAATTTGATACGGGTTCGAGATTTAGTCGTGTAGTGTCCCGTTTTTGGGGCTCGGCGAGCATAAACACACTGCCTGCAAATCCCAGCGTCTCGCTTATGAAATTTTGATTCGTCTTTTTCGCCACAAACTCTACAAAGGCGGGGTTGTTTTATCCAAGGCATCTTCTTTTCCTCCTCAAAAGATTGGCCTGATTTGGGGCATCGAGTAGGAGGTTCTCGGTGCCCCGCCTCGGCTTACGGTAAGAGTGACCGTCGCCACTCTAAAATTAGTATACTCTGTTCGTGCGAAATGTCAAGCAGTATTACCGGGAATTATATAGTTGACTCCCTTGATTCTCATTACTTCTTAGCCTTTGCTTTACGCTCCTGTCGGCTCCAATCCTTGCCCACGCAAGTAATCGTCTGACTCTTTGGCGTCTGCCTCAGTTCTAATCGTCTTATCAATGTGGTCCACTGCCTTGTGCACGCACTTCAAACGCCCCGGACATCTCGGGCAATAAATAAGCGGATGGTATTGGGCCAGTCCGCACATTTCGCAAACCCACATCTGATAGGATTTCACAGGTAGTTCCCTTCGGTATCGAAACTTCCGCTAACCCAATCCTGTTCAATAACGTCAAGAGAATCAATCGCGGTTTGGATTTCCTTGCCCATCTCTGACTCGACGCGGATTGCTTTTAGTGCGTACTCTGCATACTGCATCGCGTGTCGAAGGCAGATGCCAACCTGCTCTTTAGTTCGCGCCTCGCCAGCCGCTTTCGATTCTGCCGTCCGGGTGTATCGCTTAACTTTGGTCACCATGTGTGTTGCCTCCATGCTCACAATATACATTACTCCCTCAAGGGAGTAAAGCATATTCTGCAAATCAGGCAAAGATTTTTAACGTAAACACGGTACTTAAAGTCGTTTGTTTACTTGCGGGAGTTATCTATATAATTCCCGTATTACCGGGCACGTCCCGAAAATGTTGAGTGAAGCGCCGCATCGGGATTTCCCCCTTGTGCAATCACGGATTTCTTCCACGCATCCATGATTTCAGCGGGAGATAATTCTTTGGGAACTTCAACGGTTGCCTCTGCGTCTGCGGCAGTTTTTGCCGGGACGCTACTGACGCCAGAACTCTGACCGAAAAGCGAAGATGAAGTAGATGCGGCGCGCGGAGATGCATGTACTGCCGCAGCCGCTCGCGCAGCAATCGCAGCGTCATTCGCTAGTTTGTCCGCTGCGGTTTTCGCAACCATCTCGGCTGCAATTCGTTCGGCGGTATTGGGGATCGGCGTCTCAGCTTCGCGGGAGAAAATCGTTCCGGTTCTTTTCATTTCCGCGTAAGCTTGTGCCAACGCAGCAACTTTATCTTCCGAAGACTCTAGCCCCAAGGCGATAACCTTGGTGCCGATAATGTCAAGGTTCTTTTCCCCGCCGGGCCAGTCCATACCTGCCGGAGAATTCTTGAAGGTTTCAACAGCATCAGCCCAGGACTGGGACTCTGCCGTCTCTTCGGTCTTCGCAACCGTCTTCTTGATGGCGTCAAGGGAAACCCCTTGAGATTCAAGATAGGAGTTCATCGCGGTGACCAACGCACCCGACTGTTCAATATATTCAGCGGCGGTAATATCTCCGCTCCGGAACTTCAATTCCAGTTCAGCTTTGTGCGCCGCCTGTGCTTCTGTTTCTTTTTGGGCAGCAGCCGCAGCGATGGCAGGGTCCACAACAGTAGCAGGAGCCTCGGGCTTCTGCACCGCGTACGCAACACGGTAGGCGTTGTTGACCATGCGCTCCAGTTCAATTTCTGTGGACGCCGAAAAGTTGAATTCCTGCCCGCCAATAACCTCAGTGCGGGTGTATTCCTTAATTTCAGCAGCATGCGCGGCTTCGGCAGCGGCAGCATCGGCGGCAACCTTATCGGCAGCAGCCTGAGCCGCAACGGCTTCAGCAGAAGCCAGCCCTTGCTTTTCAGCCTCGGCAATTATCGCCGCTCGGATATCAGCAGGGTCAAGAGCATCTCGAACCGCTTTGTTAATCTCATCATTCATGTTTGGGGCAGCTAAAACTCTCGGCTCTTCGGACATTTTCATGCTCCTTGTAGTAGGCCATCGGTGGTTCACTTATGGGGGAAATAGTCTAAAACTGTAATAAGTTGTCAGAAACTTCCAGCGGGGCGGCTATCAAACTCATCAAACTTCTCTAACGCCTTCTGACGCACATAATCGCCTTGGTCTACCGCTTCCGCAACGCTCTTCTCGGGCAAGGATGCAACGTTCGCTCGACTCTCATCAATTCCCATCTGTATGGCGTCGTTGACTCTGGCGAGAAGCATTTGGTGAAATTCGGTTGCGCACTTTTGGCGAACCTGCAACACAAGAATCTGTTGCGTGTCCCATCCGGGATAATTGGAGCAGGCGTCAACCGCTTCTTGAACTTGCTCTTGCGTGATTCGCAAAATGTCAAGGAATCCCGGGTGAGCCCGCAAACTAATGAGGCGGTTCGCACGTTCGATATTCGGGGTAGTTGTCGGCACGAACGGTGCCGCTGCAGGGGTAATGACACTAGGATTGCTACTCATTTTATGCTCCGTTCGCTATTCGCGAATTTAGAATGCGCTTGGGCGGCGCGTCGGGCTGCCGACCAAGGAACTGCTTTATGTGCCCGACTCAAGTTCTCTCGATGACTGGCCGAAAACTTTTTGCCTCTCCAAGTGCCGCGTTGGCCTTGATGTGACTCGCTTTGATGTTGCCGCCACTCAGGTGAAAAATTCTTGCCACCCAACGTGCGACGAATAGATTCAGGAGAATGTTTGCACCCCAAAGCCGCTGAACATCCTGCACCACCATGACAAAGGTTGTAGCCAACATCTGGGTGCTGGGTATTCAAAGCCTCAATCAGTTTTCGTTCATAATACCCGCACTCAGAAACAGTCTGCACTACGATGAGCGGATGAATACTCCACACATCTTTCGGGTACTTCCGCATCGCCGCATAAAGATACGAACGACCTGCGTACTGTCCCCGAATCGCATGAGACATCTTCTGCTGCAAGTACTTCTGCAGATTCTGTCCCTTGTGCTGCCCGATGTAAATCTTCAAAGTCTCGCTATTGACTATCACGTAGACAAACATAGTGTCCCTCTACTTATGGGACGGATAGTCTTAAAGTTGTTTTCAAAACGCAGCCTTGTCCATATTTGCGAACGCCCCTTTAGCGGCCCTGTCTAATCCTTGAGCTTCTGGTGTTGCGGCCTCTGCCTTTGCTTGGGCTGCATCTATACTCGCTTGGTGGTCGGCTCCGTGAGTCTTCAAAGTATGTTTTCCTGTCTCCACGAGCATTCTGTTTTCGGCAGCATTATTATCAATATCCTTCTTCGTCTCGCCCTGCGCCTTAATCAATGACAACTTATCCTGCGGCTGTTGCTGGTTCTTCATGGCCGCCAACCGAGCCTTGTCATCATCGCTCATAGGCACGATAATCTTTTCCTTGTACGGCACGCCGAACGAGTCATACAGAGCTTCAAACATCGCATTGTAGTCAAGCTTCATCGCCTGAGTGGCGAGATTCTCCACAGTGCCTGGAGACTGCAGGAAAGTCTGCAGAATGCCCATATATTTGTTCAGGGCTTCGCGCGCGGCCAGTTTAGTGGCTGCGGAGATATCAACTTTGTAGGTGCCGTTGAGAATGTCCAGCGGCGTAGCCTTGAATGCATCGCCGAGTGCCTGTGACAACATGGCACGAATCTGCGATGGCTTCAATTTCTGGTTTTGCTCTATACAGAATTCCAAGAACGGAATGAACACTTGCTCCGAAATCACATCAACAAGGTCCTGTAGTTTCGTAGACTCACCACCAGCGATAGCCTCAACGCCGCCAGGAGTCCGCATACTCCCCGCCGCTCCGGGGTTGGACCCCAAAGTACTTGGACCCGCGCCAGTAATTGACGATGCCCATGCCTTCATTTGAGCGATGACAGCCAAAGGTTCTTGAGCGTTAATCCCATTGCGGGCGAGCGCTTCAATTTTCCCATTCGGCGAGTCGGACTTGAAGATTTTTCCAGGGAAAATCCACTGCGCCTGCGCACTGTTGTTCGTTCCGGCGGGTGCAGTGTATGTCCCCATCATATTTAGGTTCATGTCATCCAAAAACGAGTTGACAACACCTTGGCAAATGCGTTGGAAGTCAGTTAGCCAGAAAGCGATGCCGTAGCCATGCGCGGAATCAGGCGCGTTGCGGAAACAAAAGCCCAAAAACGGCGGACGCCCAAATTTATGAGTCTCGTTCAGTATACATTTCTCTTTTCCGAGAATTACCGCGTGCCGAGTCCCAGTCCAGTAGTCAAACACCTCAAATTTGCGCATCAGAGGGTCGTGCGCAGTCCGTTCGGTGTAATTTTCAGGATACGCTTTCTGCGGAGTGGTGGTTTGCTGGAAAATCGGGTTTCCGGTGTTTGACCCGAGCGTTTCAAGTGGGTTTGTGGCTGCTTGGCTCTGCATTTGCGGCGTTGTGAGGGCTACCAACTGCTCGCGGGTAGGAATATCCCAACCCGCTGTGTTTCTCAGCGCGTCCAGGTCGTACCCAGTCACATAAATGATGCGCCCGAACCATTCGCCGACTCTCGGATCACCTCGGCGCAAATCGGGAGCGTATCGCGCGCGACGAATCGGCACATGCTCAAGTACTGGCTGGTTAAATTCCAAAACTCCAACCACTTTATCCTCTACGTCATCTTCATTCTGGGACGGGATGGTTATTACGCTACCATTGATGCTGGTTGTCTGCGGGTGCGCCTTCGCAACCTTCTTGATGATGTTCTTTTTGATGCATTTCCAGCCGTAGTGAGAAACACCGAACCCATAAAACAAACCATCGTACGTGATTTCGCGAAACTCAGTCTTCGCAGAGACACCTTTGTATCCGCAAGTCTTCAGTTGCGCGTTCAAAATGGCTTGCTGGGCTTCAGCACACTCCAGCGGCGTGCCTGAAGTCGAGTCAATCTTAAACACTTGATATCCGCCGAACAAAGTCTGGTTCACGACACTGTGAATACTGTAAAATTGTTCTGCAACGAGAGGGATTCCGAGATGCGACCGAAATTGTTCGCTGCCTTTCCACTTAACGGGCTCCACCCACGCGCGCAACATCAATTCTGCGAGATTCCAACGCCCAATCAAGCCTCTGGTAGCGATAAACTGCTCGGATTCTTCGCGATTCAGGTTCGCTTCCTTGAGCATTGACAGGTCAGAGCGACTTTGGTCCTCAAACCCGACCTCGGATGCCCCTATAGGCAGGGCGGTCTCCCCATAAGGCACCGCTCCAGGCAACTCTATGATGCGAATCTGTCCGGTATCTTCAAAGTGGGACGTAGCGTTCACGTCTTTTTTGTTAATTTCAGCCATAAAAAGGTCTCACCTATAGGAAAAGAAGTCTTAAATACCTTATTTCCAGCAGTCCATCTCGTCGTCGGAACCATAACTCCCCGCAGGACGGCTATCTGGCTCGGCTCCTGGCCCACTCGGGTTCATGTTGTGCAATTTCCGCAGCCAGTTGGCGGAATCATCGGGCGGCGGGGGCGCGCTGAGTTGCACTCCAGTCGGTGCAGCTACAACCATGCCCATACAGTCGGCGAAATCGTCATGCCTTCCGTGCTTCGGCCAGTGCGTGAGTTGAGCAACCAGCTTATCGTATCCCGGCATCCCGCCATAAATCCAAAGTCGCCGACTTTTGAACCACCCTTTGAGGTCGCCGATACGTCGCATCTTGGCGTTTTTCGCTTGCGACCCCTTTTCCCACTGAATAGGGACCTTGGGCATGCTCTTACTTGCCGCTGCAGCCGCGATGAGTTTATCAAACCCATCCCATCCGTTGACTTTCTCGTAGTAGAGAATGTTCGGACGGTATTTCAGCAGCACATCTATTGTGTTATCGGCAACCTGTCCTGAGTCCCAGTTTCCAAAAATACAATCGTAGACATAAATGCGCCCTTGGACTGCCCGACATATATAAATCACAGAGAAGTCGCGGTCGGGCTGTCCTACATATGCGAGGTCACCAACCCCAAAAGTGATTCCCCCAGCAGCAGATGGCATTTTGCTTAACTCAAAAAAAGTCTGAGCCCCAATCATAACTTCGTCAAACGTCTGTGAGCCTTGAGCGATAGGCTGATTCTCATACTGGTTCGCAAAGAATTCCTCGCCCAACTCTCTCCGCATTCCTTCTAGCATCTCCAGCGTATGCCCGACAGGTCTACCGTCTGTCGTGCGCGCTTGCGGAAACAGCACATCTTTATTTCCCCGATCTTTGAATCCGGGGCAGGTGCAGCCTAGAACGGTACAAGGTGGCTGGATAATGTTCTTTTCATAATCGTGATATACGCTGGTGTGAACGCAGTTCTGGCAACCATGGCTCCAGCAATCTCGGATAGAAAAACTCCAGACAGCACGCCCCTTAAGTTTGTCTTCCTCCCGCGCCTTCTCTTGAATAATTTCGTAAGTATCCCCGAAGGAATAGCGCGTACCCGTCATAATGATATAGCCTTCTGGTTCCAACAGAGGGCAAATAGCGAGATACTCTTCGTAGATTTTTTCCAGTAAAGCGATGCTGCGAAAGTTCGTTTCGTTCACAAGGTCATCAATGTAAATGATGTCGTAGTGCGACCCGGCTTTAACCGACCGCGCGGTGGAAATTGCAAACGTCGGCTCGGCGAATGTCAGATTTGTCCGGCACGGTACGGTGAATTCGTGAGCCGTCCCCATCTTGCAGAGTTCGGACGACCATGCATTTTCCGAATCGTCGCTCTTGACTTTTCTGTTACGCACATCCTTCAAACAGAATTCGGGAAACAACCACAGGAATCGCTCTGTAGGTTGCTCAAACACGCGCTTGACTCGCGCCAACTGACGTTTGGCAAGTTGGTCGCCGCCAGTCAGGAAGCATATGCGAATGTTAGGATAGTTTAGGATGGTCTGAACGATATCAACAATGACCGCCGACGTTTTGAACAAACCGCGCGGCCAGAGGATCATTTTCTTCTTGGCAAGCTGCTCCAGTTCTAGAAAGACGATGTCTTCGCCGGGGCGCTTCTGGACAAAGCGGTTGAAGAGCAACGCATGTGGGTCGGGCTGGAAGTCCATTCCGAGAATGGGCGTGTAGCTGATGGGCAGGTTCTCGTCGCCCGCCTTTTTCGCTTCGGCGTAGCCGCTGAGATAGATGGGATACTTCAAGCACCGGAACCGCTCAACATACCAGCGGTCTTTGGTATCATCGTTGAACTTATTAAACCTCTTCACAAAATCCCGAGGGAAGTTGGTGAGGTTTATTGATGCGCGATAGTGCTGGAATATGGGATCGTTTTTGTCTACGTCAGGCACAGGGCTGCTCCCCTCTAATCCAGACACGATACCGGATTATTGCATCAGAGGTATCCAATACTTGGTACCCGCGAGATCGATCTCCAAATAATTCACAACAGTTTGTGCGGTTGTTGGCCCTGATCCGCTGCTTTTTGTGGTGGTGGTCACGGCGGTGGCAGACGAGCCACTCCCAAACCCAGCGGTTGTTCCAAGTCCAAGTTGTCCCACGCTAGTGGTGGGTGTTGCTCCACCTAAAGTCAATGCCCCCGCTGAATAGACGTTTCCGTAAACATGGTCAACAGAAAAATGCAGAGGACCGGAGTTATTGGTGATTGCGATTGCGTTTCCCCCTGTCTTTGTCACGTCAGGGTTGATAGAGATCGTCGTGCTCGTGCCCCCCGTATTGTCTAGCCAAGCCCAAGCACCAAAGTTTTCAACACCGCTTGCGAAAGCGTATTGTTGCCCACGGAAAACCAAAACACCGTCGTTATCAATGTCGATACTCCATATTCCTCCCGATGGATAACCAGACATAAGGTGAAACTGAACCATTGTCTGGTAAAGTGCGGCAGATGACGCCTCACCTTTCAGGATGAGAGGCATTCCAATACCCTCTAACGCGCCAGCATATGTGCTTTGGAGAGTTAGAACACCACTCGTGATTTTATTAGCGGGTATATTTGGAATATCGGTGACGGTAAGGGCGGACCAAACAGGGGCTGAAGCGGTTCCCGTAGCGGTGCTTAATGTGTAAAATGTGGATGGGCTACTCTGGTTATTGTACTCTGCCGTAATCCAGTCCGCACTCCGATTCGTGCTGGATATGCGAGCTTCCGTGAAAAGAGAGCCACTTGTTCCATTAAACCCAGCCATCGCTACAGTATGTATCGTGTCCGAAGTAATACCTGCTGTCCCTGTCCCGCGACTGGTAGCGTTCACATAGAGAATTTGGTTATTGCTGGAATCGACCGTGCCAACCACATATACCCACGCACCGCTGTTTAGGTAAGACCTGGCGATGGAAACGCGGTTAGTGCCGCCGTTGTAGGTGTCAAACACTACTACTGGCCCAAATGAACCATTGTCTAACAACCCGAATCCAGTGCTGGGATAGCCATTCTTGCTGAAAATGACTGTCTCGTTTGTGCCATTCAGACTGGACGTATTCACCCAAAACGAAATCGTAAAAGGTTTGTTACCGGGCAACGTCGCCGGGGCAGAAATAACATTGGCCCCGGACACGCCGTCGTTAGAAAGTGACGCTCCTCCAACGAAAGGACTGGATGTGGAGAGCGTGTAATGTCCTGACGCGGGAGTGGCGTTGGCAGCATTGCTTGTAGAGTCCAGTTCTGACCCTGCTCCGGCAGGCGTCTGGTTCATGTGCCAGACTGCTTGGTAGTTGGTGTCATAAGCAGCGCCAGTTGCCCCACCTTGGAAGGTAACGGTGCTGCTATTGCCATACCACATATAAATAACGGTGTCTGCCGTATGAGAGACGGTAGGAACTTGGACCCAAACTGCAATTGTCCCCGTGGTAGGGTCGTAAGATTCTACTTCCCAATTGCATAGATGCGCTGGGTTGGAGTCATAAGAAAAAATGATGTCGTAGCCAGACGTGTTTGTAACACCCCCGCCGTACGTTGTGGATGCGAGATATGGATACACTCCGCTAAAAAGCATCGGGAAGTTCGTGGAGTCGGATGCCCCAACCTTGGTATGGTCGATGGTGATTGTTTTGCCGAACAGGTATCCACCCGCAGTGGCGGATGAAGTCAAAAATTCTCTCAGGACATTTGTGTTACCTGCGAGGCGTGCGGCTATAGGTGTAGCATTTTCGTAAATAATATCCCCGAGAATGGTCATGGGGTTCGAAAAGCCACCACCCCCGCCATTCAAAGCATATGTAGCGATTATCTCTGCGCCGCCAGAATGCATAATATGACCTCCCGATTAGGTTCGGGCTAGTAAATGAGGCTGCACTGCACCTTACAGTTCGTGGCTGAACTGCCGAAAATGAAAATACGATCCACTGGAATATTCTCAGATGCAATCTCAATCGCCAATTGGCCTGCCAAGGTCAGCGCAGCCATATACTGAGATGCGCTCACTTTGGAATCGCCGACGTACACGATGTTGGTGGAGTTGCTCGCGTCACACTCCAAGCGCACGGCGCGATAATGTTCTGTAGGCGCAGCGGCAGTATTGCCCGTATCCGCCAAACCTGCGGTAAGATCGTCCGCATGGTTGAAATAAAAGCTGAATGAATTGGCATCCGGATTGCATCCAATACTGGTCACGGTCAATCCGTTGAGCAAGAGACCGACAGTGGTAGTGAATCCCCACAGCGTAACTTGCTGACCGCCCGCAGGTCCCCCCGAACCACCCGACACGCCGCCATAGATATCAAACGCAGCGCCTGTGGTAGCGTTCTGAGTCGGGTAGCCATTGGGTCCGTTGTACCCGTTCGTGGGGAGATTTCCTGCCCCGAGAAATACGGTACAAACGCCGCTCTTAATCAAAAACCCCGTCGCCACAGTCACAGGTCCTGTATAAACAGGCGTGCGCGCCCCAGTGGCGCTGGGGGCAACAACAGCAGGAATAGTGCGGATGACTCCCATGGTAAGACTCCTTTATGGCTTGATAACGCTCGCGCTGTCGCGCTTGATTCCGCCTTCAGGGCGGATATGCGAACTGACATTGACCGAGCCGCCTCGGATGGACTTCGGGGACCCAGCCGCCGTCTTCTTCATGCCCGTGGCAGGCTTCAAGTTCCCGGCATCAATATGCACCTTGCCTTCAGGGCGCAGTTTCTTGGTGTCGGGGATTTTTGTCATCCCTGGACCCGATGCCACTAGCCCCTTGATGCCTTTGAACATCATCACGGACTTGGGTGACGGTGACTTCTCGCGACCGCTGTTTCCTTTGGCGCTAATCATTTTACTTACTCCCTTTTCCTGGCTTCACCAGGGACTTTATTCCGGCGGCCATAATCGCGTGTTTCTTTGCCTTGGCCGCTTCTGCTGCTGTAAGAACGTGTTCGCCCGCCTTCAACTGATATGCACCATCGGACAGAACAGGCCCACCGTTATGCATACGGGGGATAGATTGCGGATTTCCTCGGCTCGGAGCATCAGAATGGCCTTTTTGAATCATGCTCCCCTTCCCGCCTCCAAAAACAGGTTTAGATTCGGTATGGTAGACAGGAACTCCAAAAATGGTACCCGCTTCCGCCTTAGATGGAGGGGTATAGCGATATGTTTTTTTGGCCGCGTGATAGACAGGCCCAGTCCCGTGCGATATCGCCGTTGCGTTATTGGCCTCTTCGCTTAGTTGTTCCACCCCTTTTATTTTCGCAACCGGGGGATTAGTCGCTGCTTCTTTTTCTGTAAAACTATTTGGCATTGGAGAACCTCTTTTGTAGTCTCCCTGGTCGTACTAACGATTTTATACCAGACGCCATAATTGCATGCTTGCGAGCCTTTATTACTTCTGCCGCAGTCAAAACATGCTCCCCGGCCTTCAACTGATACGCACCGTCCGCCACAACGGGTCCACCGTCATGCATTTTTGGTAAAGCCGAAACCGCTTTGTCCACCATCGTTTTCTTGGCCGCCAGTTCGTCGCCGAGCGACGGAGCCGCTTTTGCTGGGGTAGCGGGAGCCGCCGACTTCGCAGGTGCCGACACGGACCCCGGAAACGCCGCAGTCGCATGTGACAGCGTGCTTTTCGCGGAGGCAAGTGCTTTAGAGACTGCGTCATTCTGCGGCATGGTGGTCCCTTTCGCGGCAGAACTCACAGGTCTACTCATCGCGAGCCCCATAGAGAGTTCTCCCTACCTTGGAAAGAAAAGTCTTAATCCTTCAGGTGCCTGCTCCCATCATCATGAGAGCGTTGTAAGTACTGCTCGGAATGATGGGGGACCCGATGGAGTAAAACGTCGAAGGACTGTACTGGTTGTTGTATGACGAGAGAAACCACTCTACCCCGCGCGCGCCAGCCTCCACCCGCATTTCATCAAGAGTGCCGTTTATTTCGAAGATACCGCCACCAAACTGCCCATAGTTCAACATCTGCAATGAGTCTGTTCCCGCTGTCATGGAACCGCTATTGGTTTGCGGGTTCCCGCTATCCGCAACTCCATTGATGTAGAAGTTGACAGCCCCGGAATCAGTTTCGG
>Ga0116112_1001848_pt1 | contig 13524 bp, 13 predicted proteins | sample June2015DPH_8_15_FD_89721 | JGI IMG/M metagenome (GOLD analysis project Ga0116112, IMG submission 89721) | Peatland microbial communities from SPRUCE experiment site at the Marcell Experimental Forest, Minnesota, USA - June2015DPH_8_150 | ecosystem: Environmental > Terrestrial > Soil > Wetlands... | reverse complement strand
GGCGAAATGCGCCCTGGCCAGCGCCGCTCCCAGGCCGGAATTTTGCATGCCCACTTCCACCGAGATTGTCCGGCTTGTGAGTTCATCGCATCGCAGCAACCGGCTGGCAAAGTAGCCCAGAAAGAACCCGCCGCTGTGCAGCAAAAACACCGCCAGAATCAATTCGCCGCCCGACCGTTTGAAATCATCCGCGCTGTCGCCGATGATGCTGGCGCAAATGAGCGTGATCGCCAGCACCGACACCAGCGGCGACACCGGCAGGACGAATTTTACGAAGCGTGGTGTGAAGCGGTTCAATGCCACGCCGATGATCACCGGTGCCAGCACGATTTTCAGCGTGCTCAGGAACAGGCCCAACGCGTCTACCGGCACGTACTTGCCCGCCAGCCACTTCGTCAGCAGCGGCGTCATCACAATGGCGCCGAGCGTAGAGCACATGGTCATCAGCACCGACAACGCGACATTCGACCGCGCGATGTAGTTGACGACGTTCGACGCCGTGCCGCACGGACAGCACGACACGAGAATCAGCCCGACGGCAAATGGGGTTTCGAGCCGGAGCAGGTGTGCGATGCTCCAGCCAAGGAACGGCATGATGGCGTAATGCGCGGTAAACCCGATGGCGACCGCGCGCGGCATCTTCAACACCCTTTTGAAATCGTCAACGCTCAACGTGATGCCCATGCCGAGCATGATGACCGCGAGTCCCCACGTGATGAAATCCCCGCTGAACCATGTGAACCAGGCTGGATGTGCCAGCGCCAGCGCGCCGCCGATCAGAACCCAAATCGGGAACAGATTAGTGGCGAGAGCCAACGCGCGGTTCATATTTCGGAGGGATTAAACGAAAATCCGGGCGAAGCGCAAACCTTTGACGCGACCGGCGGAAAAGCCGCGCACCGGGTTCAGCGGGCGCGCCGGAAGTTTTCCGGTCTGATGGCCGCCAGCGCGGCGCAGACTTCCTTGACGATTTCCACCCGGCCGAGTGCCCTGGCGGCGCTGGCCTTGTGCAGGTGGGCTTCGACAAAATTCGGGTCGAGGACGAGGGCGCGTTCGGCGAATTCAAGCGCCTTGTCATGCCGGCCCAACCGGCCAACCATGCTGGTCAGATTCGCCCAGCCGACTTTGTTTTGCGGATCAATTTTCAGCGCCCGCTGCATGCACTGGATGGCTTCCCCCGGTTTCTTCCGCGATTCAAATAAAACGCCCCCGAGGTTGTTCCAAGCGTTGAAATCCGTAGCGTCCAACTGCAGCGCCCGGCGGTAGGCGGTTTCCGCCTCGACAAACCGGCCCGACGCCGCAAGCGCGACGCCCTGATAAAACAGCGCCTTTGCCTCTGCCGGATTTTCCGCGTGCCATTTTTGGGCTAAGGCCAGCGCTTCGGGCCACAACCCTTTTTCACACAGTTCGCGGGCCTGCCCGGCCTTTTTGTCCGTGTCCAATTCCATTCCTAATAGTCCGGCTAACATATCAGCCGGCGTCCCGTTCGACGATAAAAAAATAAAAACTCGGGCCTTGTCCGGTACAAAGTTACTCGAAACGCGGAAACGTGGAGACGCAACGTAAAATGGGGTGGCACCTGCGTCCCGCGGGTTGTTTCGTGCTTCGCGCTCGAAACTCCAAAGCAGCGGCCAGCGCTCACCAGAACTTCCATTCGAACGTGAACAGGACGGAATGCGTCCTCACACCTTTGAAGCCCACGGAAAAATTATCCGGCGGATAAGTGAAGGTCGGACCCTCGGTGGCAAAATATTTGTAGCCGATTTCCAGCGACATCTCCGGGTTCAACTGGAAACGCAGCCCGGCAAACGCCTGCCACGCGAACACCACGTCGTTTTCATTGCCAAAAACAAAGTCAGCTCCGTCGTTAAAATTGTCCGTGTCGAAGACCACATCCGCGCCGCCAACGCCCGCACCGATGTAGGGCGTAACGATGGAGCGGGGGATGGGATAGGACAGTCTGACGTTGGCCAGAAACGGCACGTTGTAAACGTACGAGTTCACCGAAGTGTACCCCGGCACGTTGTCAATTTTCGCGCCGACATATCCGAGCTCAAAATCGGCGGCCACATATTTATTGAAGGCATAGCCGAAGGCCCCGTCCGCGGCCAATCCCGTCCGGTATTTGACCGGGCTGGAAACCGGTGTGCCAAATTCGGTGAGCTGGCCGTTTTCAAAAAAGGATGGGCCGACTCCCAGGCGAAAATACGGGCCGGTACCTTCGGGCAGTTGATAATATTGCGCCTGCGCCACGGCGGCGACGAAACACACCGAAAACGTGACGATGCCTGCCAAGTACTGTTTTTTCATAACTTTCCGTTCAGGCAAAATCTCACACCGGAGCCGCGCCGAGTCAAGGCACACGCAAAGCGGGCAATCTCTTAATCCTGACCGTTTTCCTGATCCTGTCCACTTCTCTGTACACGCGCAATCACTTCGGCATTTCCAGTTTCATCTTCCCCGCCACTTGCGCCACGTCCTTGTCGCCGCGGCCGGAGAGGTTGATGATAATCAGCTCAGTCTTGCGCATCTTTGGCGCGCGTTTCATGACTTCGGCAATGGCATGCGCACTTTCCAGCGCGGGGATGATGCCCTCCAACCGCGCCAGTTTCATGAATGCCTCAAGCGCCGCGTCGTCCTTCGCGTAGGTGTATTCCACACGTTTCCGGTCGCGCAACCAGGCGTGTTCCGGCCCCACGGCAGCGTAATCCAAACCGGCGCTGACGCTGTGGGTGAGCTGGACCTGGCCGAATGCGTCCTGCAATAGATACGAGCGCGTGCCTTGCAACACACCGAGCGAGCCGCCTTGGAACCGCGCCGCGTGTTTGCCGGCTTCAATGCCCAAACCGCCCGCCTCCACGCCCACCATCTTCACGGATTGGTCGTTGAGGAACGGATAAAACAGCCCCATCGAATTCGAGCCGCCGCCGACGCAAGCGATGCAGGTCCGGCAGGCGTTCCTCCTTTTCCAGGATTTGCCGGCGCGCTTCGTCGCCGATGACGCGCTGGAAGTTCCGCACCATTTCCGGATACGGATGCGCGCCATAGACCGTGCCGAGGATGTAATGCGTGGTGCGCACGTTGGTGACCCAATCGCGCATGGCCTCGTTGATGGCTTCCTTGAGCGTCTGCTGCCCGGCCTTCACGGACACGACCTCCGCGCCGAGCATTTTCATGCGATAAACGTTGAGCGCCTGCCGTTCGCAATCCACCGCGCCCATGTAAACGACGCATTTCAGGCCGAACATCGCCGCGACGGTGGCGGTGGCGACGCCGTGCTGGCCGGCGCCGGTCTCGGCAATGATGCGCGTCTTGCTCATGCGCCGCGCAAGCAGGATCTGACCGATGCAATTGTTGATTTTATGCGCGCCGGTGTGGAGCAGGTCTTCGCGCTTGAGATAAATCTTCGCGCCGCCGAGTTCGCGCGTGAGGCGTTCGGCAAAGTAAAGCGGCGTGGGCCGGCCACAGAACTCTTTCAGGTAATACTCGAACTCGCGCTTGAATGCCGGGTCCTTCTGGGCGCGCCGGTATTCGTCCTCCAATTCCTGCAACGGATGCATCAATGTTTCCGGCACGAAACGCCCGCCATAGGAACCAAAATGGCCCCGGGCATCCGGAATTTTGGCGCTGAAATTTTTGCTCATAAAACGGCAGTTAATCTCGCGCAAAGACGCAAAGACGCAAAGGAATTTATTTTGCCACGAATTGTAGGACAGGCATCCTGCCTGTCTCCATATTGAAAAAAACAGAGACAGGCTGGAAGCCTGTCCTACTTTATTTCAACTCGCCTTCACGGCGGCGACGAGCGCAGTTAGCGAAGCCTTGGCGTCGCCGAAGAGCATCCGGGTATTGTCCTTGTAGAAAAGCAGGTTTTCGATGCCGGCAAAGCCCGTCGCCATCGAACGTTTCATGACGATGACGGTCTTGGCGCGGTCGGCTTCGATGATGGGCATGCCGTAAATCGGGCTGCTCTTTTCCTCGCGCGCGGCGGGATTGACCACGTCGTTGGCGCCAATGACGAGGCATACGTCCACGCGGTCCATCGTGGGATTGATGGCTTCCATTTCGCAAAGCTGGTCGTAAGGCACGTTCGCCTCGGCGAGCAAAACGTTCATGTGGCCGGGCATACGGCCGGCCACGGGATGAATGGCAAAACGCACTTCAACGCCGCGCTTGCCGAGTTCATCGGAAAGTTCGCGCACCTGATGCTGTGCCTGCGCCACCGCCATGCCGTAGCCGGGCACGATGACCACCTGCGAGGCGTAGCTGAGCAGCAATGCGGCTTCGTCGGCTTGAATCGGCTTGACGGTTTTTCCCGCCGCATCACCACCCGCCGCCCCGCCGCCGCCACCGCCGGAGCCGAACGCGCCGAACAGGACGTTGGTGACCGGCCGGTTCATGGCTTTGCACATGAGCAGCGTAAGCAACGTGCCGGAGGAACCGACCAGCGTGCCGGCAACGATCATGGAAATGTTATTGATGGTGAAGCCGTCCGCCGCCACCGCGAGGCCGGTGAACGAGTTCAACAGCGAGATGACCACCGGCATGTCCGCACCGCCGATGGGCATGACCATCGCGATGCCGAAGACCAACGCCAGAACAAACATGGCGATGAACGCTGTGGTGTTGGTCGTCGCCCAACCGGTCAGGTAGGCGCACAAGCCGAGAATAACGGCGATGATGAGGCCGTTGAGAATGTTCTGGCCGGGAAACGTGTGGGGTTTTTCAAGGTAGCCCTGCAACTTGGAAAACGCGATGAGACTGCCGGAAAATGACAGCGAACCGATCAATGTGGCGAACAGCATTGTGATGGCGAAGAACGTGGTGATGCCTTCCGGGCTGTTGGCACGCCGCAGAAATTCCAAGCTCGCGACCAACGCCGCGGCACCGCCGCCCACGCCGTTGAACAGCGCGACCATCTGCGGCATCGCGGTCATCTTCACCGAATACGCGCCGATGGCCCCGATGATCAAACCGATCACGATGCCGACGACCATGAGCGTGTAATTCAACGTCCAGCCTTGCTGGGCGGACGATTCGCTGCCGCTGTTAAGCAGGGGCAGTGTGGCGATGAGCGCGACCAACATGCCGAATGCGGCCAGCAAATTGCCGTAGCGCGCGGTTTTCGGCGAACTCAAGAACTTGATGCCGAGGATGAACAAAACCGCGACTGCAATAAATATGATGGCGATGAACGAGCTCATTTTTTCTTCTTCTTGAACATTTGCAGCATCCGGTCGGTGACCATGAAACCGCCGAACACGTTGGCTGAACCGAAAATCACCGCAATGAAGCCGAGCGCGATGGCCAGGGGACTTGCCGCACTGGCGAGCACCAGCATGCCGCCCAGCAGGATGATGCCGTGAATGGCGTTGGTGCCGGACATCAGCGGCGTGTGCAACATTGAGGGCACCCGGGATATCAATTCAAACCCGAGAAATATCGAAAGGACAAAAATGAAGAAGACCAGGATTTCGATGCTCATAAAAATCAGCTTGGTTTTGCCAGAAGTTTCTCGTTGACGATCTTGCCGCCGTACGTGATAAGGCAGCCCTTGATGATTTCGTCGTCGAGCTTGAGGACGAAGTTTTTGTTCTGCTTGTCCCAAAATTCCTCGATGAGACTCGTCAGGTTCGCGGAATAAACCTGGCTGGCGTGCAGCGGCACGCGCCCCGGCAGGTTGGCGATGCCGACGATTTTCACCCCGTTGCGGTCGGTCACCTGGTCCAGGACCGCGCCCTCGACGTTGCCGCCGGTCTCAATCGCCAGGTCCACGACCACGCTGCCAGGCTTCATCGCGTTGAGCATTTCGGCGGTGACCAGAATCGGCGCCCGGCGGCCAAACACCTGCGCGGCGGTGATGACGACGTCGGAATCGCCGCAGGTTTTTTTCATTGCGTCGCGCTGTTTTTGGATTTGCTCATCGGTCAGCGCTTTGGCGTAGCCATCCTTCGTCTGGCCGGTTTCACCCAGGTCAATCTTGAGAAATTGCGCGCCGAGCGATTTGACCTGTTCCTCCACGACCGGCCGCGTGTCGTAGGCGGTGACCTTGGCGCCCAGCCGTTTGGCCGTGGCAATCGCCTGCAAACCGGCCACGCCGACGCCGATGATGAAAACCTTGGCCGGCAGGATCGTTCCCGCCGCCGTCGTCATCATCGGGAAAATCTTGTTGGCATAACGCGCGGCGAGGATGACAGCCTCGTAGCCGCCGAGGTTTGCCTGCGACGAGAGCACGTCCATCTTCTGCGCGCGGGTCGTGCGCGGGATGAATTCCATGCTGATGGCACTCACGCCGCCTTCAGCCAGCTTTTGGACCAAATCCTTTTCGTTGAACGGATCGAGCAGGCTCACGTGGATGCATCCGGGCTTGAGCTGTGCAATTTCCCCGACCGGCGGTTTGCGCAGGCGCAACACCATGTCGCCAGAGGACAAAAGACTTTTGCGGTCGGCGGTGATCTTCGCGCCGGCGGCCGTGTACGCGGCGTCGGCAAATCCCGCCCTCAGCCCGAGCCCGGCCTCAGCTTCCACCTGCGCACCAAGCTTGACGAGTTTGGCCGCGCTGTCCGGCGTCAATGGCGCTCTCGTTTCGCCCGGTTGCATTTCCTTGGGAACAGAAATTTTCATTTTCCTAAAAAAGTGGGCGCAATTTATCAGAGCACATCGCCGAGGGAACTCAAAAGTTGCCCCTTTGGGGGGTAATTAACGCACATAATCTGCTGGATTAGCTTCCTTCGGGCTTTATCACACGGCATTTTTGGCGGCATTTATGAAGGCACGCATTTTTGTGTGATCCTTTTTCCCCGGTGATATCTCCACGCCGCTTGAAACGTCCACCCCAAAGGGCCGCACTTTGCGAATAGCTTCGGCCACGTTCTCCGGTGTCAGTCCTCCGGCGAGGAAGATCGGTTTGCCGAACTTTCGCGCCTCGACGGCCCAATCCCAATTGAATTTTTCGCCGCTGCCGCCCACTGCCTTAGGCGAAAAAGCGTCCAGCAGCCACGCGCTGGTCGGAAATTTCCGCAGTTCCTTCAGCGTCTCTGCGTCCCGGATACGGAAGGCTTTCATGCTCATCAATCCGAACTGCGTGCAATATTCCGGCGGTTCGTTCCCGTGAAATTGCAGCAGGGTCAGGCCACATTCCCCAGCGGCGCGCTCAACCGTCGCCTTCAACGCGTTCACAAAAACTCCAACCCGCATGACGGTTGACGGTAACTGCTTTGAAATTTCCGTACAGTCGGGAATGGCCACGTGCCGCGGACTTTTTTCATAAAAGACAAAGCCCAGCGCATCTGCTCCTGCCGCAATGGCTGCTTGTGCATCAGAGAGGTTTGTAATTCCGCAAATTTTGACCCACGTGCTCATTCTTTCCGAAGACGGACATCCCAGCTTTTATTCCTTTAACTCCAGACTGGCTGGAAGCTTATCCTGCTTTTCTCATATCGTCCAGTCTACCTTTTAAAATGTGGCAATTTTTGTAGTGCTGCTATTTGGTGATGATGCCTTTTTAGTGTTTTTCATCATTGAACAACATTGTCAAGACACACTGTTTTTCCTGTGAGTGGGCTGTGGAAAGTGTGAATATTTCCTTTTTGGCGGACATTTACACATTGCTTGAGGCTTTTTCTTCCCTTTTTTTCTTTCCGTTTTCGTCGTGTTCACCTTGACAGAAAAAGTTGCTTGTTTTATCCACAGCAGATAATATTAAGAAACTTTTAACAAAAGACACCAATAAAAGTACATGAACCTTGCCATCACAAAGGAACAGATTCTGAATGGTTTGCAGGCGGTACAAAATGTTGTTAGCACGCGTACAACGTTGCCCATCCTGTCGAATGTCTTGATTATTGCCGAAGGAGAAAAGCTGGAGTTTACAGCGACGGATCTGGATGTAACAGTGGCCTGCACAGTTGAGGCAAAGGTGAAAAAAGGCGGGTCGGCGACTGTTCCGGTGAAAAAACTCTTTGGCATTGTCCGCGAATTGAATGGGACTGAACTTGACATTGAAGTTGACGATAAAAACAGCTGTAGCATCCGCTGTGGTTCTTCGTTTTATAAAATCCACGGTCTGGCTGCGGACGAATTTCCCCCTTTGCCGAAATTCAAGGATGACAAGAAAGTCACGCTGCCGCAGAAAACCGTCAAAGCCATGCTGCGTAAAACATCGTTTGCGATTTCCACCGACGAGTCGCGGTATGTACTCAATGGCATTTTCATTAGCTTGAAAGATCACAAAATGACTGTTGTGGCAACGGACGGACGGCGACTTGCGCTGGTGGATGAGGAGGTGGATATCGCGGAGAAAAGTGAAGGAGAATTCATTATCCCGGCGAAAGCGGTCAACGAATTGAACCGGCTGCTTCAGGACAATGGCGAAATTGTAGTCAAATTCGGTGAGAACCAAGCGTCCTTCGCACTGAAGGACGAGAAGGGGTTTTCCGTGATGGTCGTGACCAAGCTGATCGAAGGCAACTACCCCAATTATCGCCAGGTCATCCCCTCGGAGGTCAAGGAACGCGTGCCGCTCATGCGCGAAGAATTCCTGCACGCCCTGCGCCGGGCCGAAATCATGACCAGCGAGAAGGCCAACTCCGTCAAGCTGACATTCAACAAAAACCAACTGGCCATTACCGCCAATTCACCTGAAGTCGGTGAGGCCCGCGAAACCCTCGACATCAATTACAAGGGCAAGGAACTGGCCATCGCCTTTAATCCCAAATATCTCATTGACCCGTTGGCTGCGCTGGCCGGGGAGGAAGAGGACGAAGTCTTCTTTGAATTGGTGGATGAACTAAGCCCAGGCGTCCTGAAGATCAAAGGCCCGTTCCTCTACGTCGTGATGCCGATGCGGTTGAGTTAGCCTTACATTTGTTCCGCGGTTTCAATTCCGAGCACGTTGAGGCCTTGTTTCAAAACCCGCGCCGTTAAATCACATAAAGCCAACCGGCTGGTACGTGTCGAGTCTTCAGCCTTGAGCACCGGACAATTTTCGTAGAACGCGGTGAATTTGCCCGCCAATTCGTAGAGATAGTTGCACAGGAAATTGGGACGATATTCCTCCGCCACCGCTTCCAGCGTCAGGCCGAAGTTCAAAAGGTGCTTCGCCAGCGAGATTTCTTCCGGTGCGGAAAGTAGAACAGGCGTCCCGCCTGTCTCTGACTGCTCTTTTACTGGAGAGGGAGACAGGCGGGACGCCTGTCCCACGTTACCCTTCCGAAAAATGCTTTGAATTCGCGTGTAGGCGTATTGCAAATACGGCGCCGTGTTTCCGTTGAGCGCGAGCATTTTGTGCCAACTGAAGACGTAATCACTCTGCCGGTTCGGCAACAGGTCGGCGTATTTCACCGCGCCGATGCCGACGACGCGCGCGATCTCGCGCCGTTGCGCCTCCGGCAAATCGGGATTCTTTTCGGAAACAATCTTGTACGCGCGCTCCTCGGCTTCGTCGAGTAGATCGGAAAGTTTCACTGTCTCGCCGCTGCGCGTTTTGAACGTCTTGCCGTCTTCGCCCAGAATCGAGCCGAACCAGACGTGGGCGAGCTTCGGAAGTGCGGAAGGTGGGGTGCCGGGAGCGGAGTGCCATTTGCGGAACGCGGCAAAGACCTGCTGGAAATGCAATTGCTGGCGCCCGTCGGTGACGTAAATGATTTCGTCCGGGTGCCAGGTTTCGAGCCGATACGCGAGCGTGGCCAGATCGGTTGTCGTGTAATTGAACCCGCCGTCGCTTTTGCGGATGAGTGCCGGGTGCTCTTTCAATTGGGAGATGTCGTCGAGGAAAATCACCAACGCACCTTCGCTTTCCCGCGCGATTCCCCTGGCACGCAGTTCCTCAACGAGAGGATTGAGGCGAGGATTGTAAAAACTTTCGCCAAGCGTGTGATCGAATTTAACGCCGAGCCGGGCATAAATCCGGTCGAACTGCCTTTCAGACAGCGAAATCATCTCGCACCAGATTTTCAAGTTTTCCCCGTCGCCGCTCTGGAGCTTGACGAGTTCCTGCCTGGCCCGTTCCCGGACCGGTTCATCGGCCTCGCTTGCGGCGTTGACTTTTCGGTAAAGCCTTTCCATCTCGGTAATCGGATCGCGGTCGAGCGCGGCGCGGTCGAGATGTTTTTTCCACCCAACAAGCAGCATCCCGAACTGCGTGCCCCAGTCCCCGATGTGGTTGTCGGTGATGACGCGGTGGCCGAGCAGGCGCAGCGTGCGCGCCAGGCTGTCTCCGAGGATCGTAGAGCGAATGTGGCCCACGTGCATCGGCTTGGCCACGTTCGGCGAGCTGAAATCAATCACGATCGTGCGCGATTGCGCGGCTTGGTCGAAAAACAGATATTCGCCACGAACCGCGGATTCGAGCGTTTGCTTGAGCGCGGAATTTTTCAGCCGGAAATTCAGGAAGCCGGCGCCGGCAATTTCGACTTTCTCGCACAAACCGCCGACGTCGAGTTTGGCAAGCACATCGGTCGCCAGCTGGCGCGGATTCAATTTGCGCGTCTTGGCGAGCGACATCAGCGCGTTGCTCTGGTAATCGCCGAATTTCGGGTCTGGACACGGCTGGACAAGAATGCTGCCGGCGGCTGCATCGGGCAGGACGGCACGAACGGCAGATTGCAGGCGGAGTTCGATTTGCTTGTGCGGCAGCACGGGAATTATTTAACCACGGATTACACGGATGAACACGGATAAAAGTTCCGGAGCGGCGAGTTACACGAGTCACCGAAAACGAATGCGGCTGGGTATTGGCATAACCGGTCCCTCCCCGGCGTCACTTTTTCCCGTAATCGCGGATGATGGTGAGCATGGCGGCGGCATCGGGTGCCTGTTCCAATGCCTGGCGGAAATCAGCCTTGTGCAGGAGCTTGGCGATGTTGGCCAGCGTGTGGAGGTGTTTTTGGAATTGCCCCTGCGGCACGAGAAACAGCATGACCAGTTTCACCGGTTGATTGTCGAGCGCGTCAAAATTCACGCCCGCCTTTGAGCGCCCGAGCGCGCCCACGACCTCGTAAATCAAATCCGTCGAGGCGTGCGGGATACCGATGCCGAACCCGATGCCGGTGCTCATCGAGGTTTCCCTTTTCTTGACGGCGGCGGTGATGGCGTCGCGGTGTTCCGCCGGGATTTTGCCCGTGGTGACGAGAATGCCGATCAACTCATCAATGGCTTCCCAGCGGTTCGTCGCGCGCAAATCGGTGACGATTTGCTCCTGATTCAAAATATCGGCTAAGTCCATACCGTACGTCTGCCGAGGGTTTGAACCAAACCGCGCGACAATTCAAGACAGAAATATTGACAAACGCAACAGCACGCGAAAATCAAAGCCATTTTTGCAGCCAAAGCAGGATGAATCCGGTGTCCTCCAGCAACCATCCCAGCGCGTTCAACAACCCAACCTTCGTCGTTAACAACGGGACGCCTAGCAACAACACACAAACGTTGCCGAAGAAGATGATCACCGCAGAAAACAACCAGCCCTGCGACGTGATGTCCGATTGCCGCGTCTTCAAGACGTGCCAGGTCAGCGTCACATGAAACGCATACGCCGCGCCGACCAGCAAATGAAACCAGACCAGATAACTCCGCCAGTCCCAAATCAAACGGCCAATGGAGAAAAGGACAACCACCAACACCACGTAAAGCGGGAAAAAATAGGGCGCCAGCGCTATCAGGAAATTGCTTTTCGAGACGACGACATGGCCGCCGCCGGAGGAAACCTTGAGTTTCTTCAACTGACCGCCAAACAGCCAGGCCCACAAGGCGTGCGTCAATTCATGGCTGAAGACATAAATCCACATCGGCTTGGGCAGGAGCAGGAAGATTACGACCCAGCACGCCACTCCCGCCAGCAATGGGACCCAAGTCGTATCCGCGCCGCCGCTGGCGCACAGCACCTGCCACAATGCTATCGCCGCGCCTGCGCACACCGGCAGCAGCAGGATGGCAATGACGAATTTGAACCATTTCAGCACACGGCCAGAATTCAGAATCCGGAATCCGTAATCCAGCAGAAAGCGGAGTTGGAGTTCAAGCTTCAGCTTGTTCCATCCGCACGGTGAAGCGTTCACTCCAACTTGGCACTTGTCACGCGTCACTTGTCACTTGACACCCCTTCTTGTGACACAAGCCGAAGTCCTGACAATTTTCCGCGACACCGGCACGCTGCCCGAAGGCCATTTCATCCTGCAGCGGCCTGCACAGCCGGCAGTATTTCCAATGCGCGCTTGCGCTTCAGCAAATGCCCATCGTCGAAAAGCCCGGCCGCGCACTGGCGGTTAAAGCGAAACCCCTTGGCGTCGTCATCGTCATCGCGCTCGCGCTCGGCGGGCTGGTCATCGGCCAGGAAGTCGTGCGGCAGCTCGGTGTCCGGTTCATTTTTACGGAAAAAGAGGATGGCAGGCTTGCTTTGCGGCGCGGATTCAAGATTGCCCCCGGCGAAAAAATCATCGTCGTCGAAGACGTGGTGACCAAAGGCGGTCGCGTGCAGGAGACGATTGATATTGTTCGCGAGCACGGCGGAAACGTTGTTGGCGTAGCTGTGATTGTGGACCGCTCAGACGGCGCAGCGAGTTTTGGCGTGCCATTTGTCAGCTTGATTTCACTCCGCGTCGAGACGTTTGAGCCGGACAAATTGCCGCCGGATCTTGCCAAAGTTCCGGCCGTCAAGCCGGGGAGCAAGTAGTGTCTTCGGAGGGCGGAGCGCAGCGACGCCCCAAATTATTTGGGGGCTCGTGGAACTCGCCCCTCCGAAAACAGATTCCAAGCTGTGCCAAATGACACTCCAACTGTGCCATTACGTCGCTTTTGTCGCAGCTTTTTATCGCTCCATAAAAAGGAGAAAAACCAATTTTTCACTTTGTTTACAATGGTTTTATCATCTTTCCAGCTTCGCGGCATCCTTGGTGCTTGGAAGAAGGGGACAAGTTGTTTTTAACCACATAGATTTTATGGCAAAAGTTTTAGGCATTGATTTGGGAACCACGAACTCCTGCATGGCGGTCATGGAAGGCGGTGAGCCGTTGGTTCTGGAGAACTCCGAAGGCAAGCGGACCACGCCGTCCGTCGTCGCGTTCACCAAGAGCGGCGAGCGGCTGGTCGGCGAGGCCGCCAAACGCCAGGCCGTGACCAACTCGCGCAACACGGTTTACTCCATCAAACGTTTCATGGGCCGCAAATTCGACGAAGTGCCGGAGGAAATCAAACGCGTGCCTTACAAGGTTGTGAAGACAGCCAACGGCGACGCCGCCGTGGAAGTGGAGGTGGACGGCAAGCCGAAACAATTTTCGCCGCCCGAAATTTCCGCGATGATTCTGTCCAAGATGAAAACCGACGCTGAAATGCGCCTCGGCGAAAAAATCACGCAGGCCGTCATCACCGTTCCGGCCTACTTCAACGACTCGCAACGCCAGGCCACGAAAGACGCCGGCCGCATCGCCGGCCTCGAGGTCCTGCGCATCATCAACGAGCCGACCGCCGCGTCGCTCGCCTACGGCCTCGACAAAAAGAAGGACGAAAAAATTGCCGTCTATGATCTCG
>Ga0116112_1001820_pt1 | contig 13651 bp, 8 predicted proteins | sample June2015DPH_8_15_FD_89721 | JGI IMG/M metagenome (GOLD analysis project Ga0116112, IMG submission 89721) | Peatland microbial communities from SPRUCE experiment site at the Marcell Experimental Forest, Minnesota, USA - June2015DPH_8_150 | ecosystem: Environmental > Terrestrial > Soil > Wetlands >... | reverse complement strand
CGCCGATCTGCGCATTCTTCTCGAAGATTTCAACGTCGTAACCGGCCTGCTTCAATGAGATGGCCGCCGACAATCCACCCACCCCCGCGCCAATGACGATTATTTTTTTGACGCTCATGCTGTCCTCACTTCTTTTCCGTGACCCGTTCCAGACCAGCCCGCGCCACGCTGTCCTGCGGGTGCATCGCCAGCGCCTTGCGAAAATAATCCCCTGCTTCCGTCCGTTGGCCAAGCATTTCATAAGCGCGACCGATGAAAGTCAGGCAACTGTCATACCCCCAGCGCGGGTCAAGCGGCCCGCCGGGAACTTTGTCTTCGTCTTGAAAAAGTTTTTCCGCCGTGAGCAACGTCGTCAAAGCCTCGCGCCACTCCGCCGGCTTCCTGGCCGTGTGAAACTGGCACATGCCCAGCAGATACTGCACGCGCGGATTGGTTGCGCCGAACGCCAGCGCCTGGTTCTGATGTTTCTCCACGCGCGGGCCGTACCAGGCGGCGCGCAGCACGCCGCCGTTGATCTTCATGCCGTAAAGCGTTGCGAGCAGCGCGTGACTTTCCGCGTGACGCCCGTCCAGCTTCACGGCGGTCGTCAGCGCGGCCACCGCCGCCTCCATCGCGGCATCGGCGGCCGGCGCGTTCGTGGGATTGGCGCGCAATTGCAGCATGCGATGAAACTCCGCCGCGCCCAGCCAGTAAAAATTGGTCACGTTGGCCGGCGCGTTGGTGCCGGCCTGCCGAAACAGCTCCGCCGCCGTGCCAAACCGCGCGCCGTCCCATGCCTGATACGCCGCGGTGAACTCCGTGATGCCTGCCGCGGTCAGTTTGTTGGAAACGGCGTCCGCCCGCGCCGGCAACGCGGCGGACAACATCAAAATCGGAAGCCAACGAATCATTGCTTGACGAACTTATACGTGGCGCGAGAACTTTGACCAAGCTGATTATGGATTTCACCACCATTGTCCAACGCCAACGCTCTTTCTTCCAGTCCGGTGCGACGCGCCCGCTGGAGTTCCGGCGGGCGCAGCTTGGAATCCTGCTCGGCGCGCTGGAGCGGAATGAATCCCCTTTGCTGGCCGCGCTCCACGCTGATCTCCGCAAATCGCCGCACCAGGCCTATTCGTCCGAATTCGGGCTTGTGCTTGCAGAAATCCGCCATGCTCTCCGCCGCCTGCCGGCATGGATGAAACCGCAACACTGCCGCACACCGCTACTCGCTTGGCCGGCGCGCGGGTTCATCCAGCCCGAACCCTTCGGCGTCGCGCTCATCCTCGGCCCATGGAACTACCCCGTGCAACTGCTGCTCACGCCGTTGGTCAGCGCCATCGCGGCGGGGAATTGCATTATGTTGAAGCCGTCCGAACTTGCTCCGCACACGGCGGAAACCATCGCGGCGCTGGTGCGGGAAACATTTGCGGAGGAATATATTTCCGTCGCCACCGGCGGGGTGGATGTGGCGGTGGCTTTGCTGCGCGAACGGTTCGACAAGATTTTTTTCACCGGCAGCACCCGCGTGGGACGCGCCGTGATGGCGGCGGCGGCCAAGCATCTTACACCGGTAACGCTCGAACTCGGCGGCAAATGCCCCGCCATCGTCTGCGGCGACGCGCCGATTGAACTGGCCGCGCGCCGGATTGCGTGGGGAAAATTCATGAACGCCGGGCAGACGTGCGTGGCGCCGGACTATGTGCTGGTGGAGCGCGGTGTGCGGGATGCGTTCCTGACGGCGTTGAAAAAATCCCTGCATGAGTTTTATGGCGAAGACGCCAGCCACAGCGCGGATTACGGACGCATCGTGAACGCGCGTCATTTTGAGCGGCTGGTGAAGTATCTGCGTGACTGGAAAGTTGTTCACGGCGGCGCGCATGACGCGAAGGACTTGTTCCTGGCACCGACGATTCTGACGGACGTTTCGCCGGACACGCCCGTGATGCAGGAGGAAATTTTCGGGCCGATTCTGCCGGTGCTGGAATTTGACAAACTCGACGACGCGCTCGCGTTGCTGCGCGAAAGGCCGACACCGCTGGCGCTGTATGTTTTCACACGCGACCGGGCAACGGAGACGCGCGTGCTGACGGAGACGCGTTCCGGCGGCGTGTGCGTGAACGACGTGGTCTCGCACATGATCGGCACCGGGTTGCCGTTTGGTGGATTGGGCGAAAGCGGGATGGGGGCGTATCACGGGCGCGCGGGCTTTGACGCGTTCACGCATCGGCGCGCGGTTTTACGCCGGGCGATCTGGCTGGACACGCCGTTCCGTTATCCGCCACAGAAACTTTCCCTGGCCGGACTGAAGCGGGCGTTTCGTTTTTTGATGGGCAACTGAACTTGCAGTCGTCGCGCGTTTCGTCTAGGAAGAACAGATGCCAAGACGTGTCATCATTGTGGGAGCTGGGCCGGGCGGGCTGGCCACCGCCATGTTGCTCGCCAAGGCCGGGGTGGAAGTCACGGTCGTGGAGAAACAACCGCGCGTGGGCGGACGCACTTCGGCGATCGAAGCCGATGGCTATCGGTTTGACCTCGGACCGACGTTTTTCCTTTACCCGCAAATCCTGCAGGAAATTTTTCAAGCGGTCGGGCGCGATCTGTTCAAGGAAGTGCCGATGACCAAGCTCGACCCGCAATACCGGCTGGTGTTCGGCGCGGGCGGTGAGTTGCGCGCGACACCGGACCTCGAGCGGATGGTGGTGGAGATTGCGAAACTGTCGCCGGCGGATGCACAGGGCTTCCGGAGGTTCATGGAATACAACCGGGTGAAACTGGAGAAGTTCGCCCCGTGTCTGCAGGTGCCGTTTCCGGGCTGGAAAAGTTTGCTGAGCCTGCGCCTACTGGCGGTGCTGCCGTTTCTCAAGCCGTGGAAATCCCTGCACGCGGAACTGGCGGGTTATTTCAAAGACCCGCGCCTGCAACTCGCCTTCACGTTTCAGTCGAAGTATCTCGGCATGTCGCCGTTCCAGTGTCCGAGTTTATTCTCCATCCTTTCGTTCCTCGAATACGAACACGGCATCTGGCATCCGACGGGCGGTTGCAATTCCATCACGCGCAATATGGCGCGAGTGGCCCAGGAACTCGGCGCGAAAATCCAGATCAACACGGCGGTGGAAGAAATCCTGTTTGCCGGCCGCCGGGCCGTGGGCGTGCGCACCGCGCAGGGCGAACAGCGTGCCGACGCCGTGGTGTTGAACGCCGATTTTGCGCACGCGATATCGAAGCTCGTGCCGAACAGCCTGCGCCGGCGCTGGAGCGATGCGAGTATTGCGCGGAAGAGATTTTCCTGCTCGACCTTCATGCTGTATCTCGGCGTGGAGGGGCGCTTCGACCACCTCGCGCACCACAACATCTACGTTACCAAAGACTATCGCCGCAACCTCGACGAAATCGAGCGGCAGCATGTGTTGTCGGAAGACCCTTCGTTCTACGTCGAGAACCCTGTCCGGACCGACGCCACCATGGCGCCGCCAAGCCACAGTGCATTGTATGTCTTGGTGCCAGTGACGCATCAGCATCCAAACGTGGACTGGAACAAGGAACGCGTGCGGTATCGCGGCGTGGCCTTGCGACAACTGACGAAGATCGGTCTGCCATCAGATATCGAGAAACGCATCCGGTTCGAGCGTGTGGTGACGCCCGCAGATTGGGAGAGCAAGGTGGACATCTATCGCGGTGCGACCTTCAACCTGGCACACAACTTTGCTCAGATGTTGCATCTGCGACCGCAGAACCGCTTCGAGGAATTCGACGGTATGTATCTTGTGGGCGGCGGCACGCATCCGGGTAGCGGTCTGCCGGTCATTTTCGAGTCCGCCCGCATCAGTGCGCGCCTGTTGCTGGAAGATCTGGGCCAAACTGCGTGAACCCGCCTCGCTTCAGCCGGACGCCTGAGGGCCTCTTCAAACTGGAAACCGAGTTGTGGCTTCCGCGCCAGCGCGACGAGCTGTTCCAGTTTTTCGCCGACGCATTCAATCTCGAAACTCTCACCCCACCGTGGCCGAAATTTGAGGTGCTGACGCCACGCCCGATTGAAATGTGCGTCGGCCTGCAGATTGACTACCGGCTGCGGCTGCGCGGTCTTCCGTTGCGCTGGCGAAGCGAGATCGCCGCGTGGGAGCCGCCCGGCCGGTTCGTGGACGAACAACGGCGCGGCCCTTACCGCACATGGATTCACGAACACACCTTCGAGGAGCGGGATGGCGGCACGCTCGCGCGGGATGTGGTGCAGTATGATGTGATTGGCGGCCAGCTGCAGCAAACGTGCTGCGTATCCGTCATTCCTGGTAGTTGGTGAGTAATGCCGGGGTAGTTATTGAGTTGTATGGCGGTAACGATTTTACTGGAACCCCCTCATTCTCAATTTGTAAGTCGTTGAATACAAATTATTTATTGGAGGCGAGGGTCGGAATCGAACCGAACGTGCCGTTCACGCTGATTTTTCCAAGTCCCCGCCAGAACGCAAGTTGCAGAACTTACGCTGCTAACCCCTGTAAAATCGCAGGTTTTGACACTTTCGTCAAGCTTTTAACTACCCCTTCAAAACTCCAAAACAACTCCCACACTACTCTGTTATTACTCCGCTGCTGGCAGTTTTGCTGGCACTTCGCCTGTCGCAATTTTTGGACCGTTTAGAAAAAATCGGAAACGGATTCGACCAATTGCATGATAGCTTTCGCACTGAACGGTTCGCCGAGAATTATTGAAATATAAGGTCATTGTAGGCGATAATTATTTTGCGTGGAAATTATAACCAGCCCATCCGCTACAGGCGGAACCGGCCCCGACTTTGAATTCAAAGTCGGGGCGGCCTGTTTGACGCTTTTATTGACAGGTGGTGCCCCGTTCTTCCTTGAAACCGGGACGGTCAATGCAGTGCATTTCCAGACCAAATATCTGGGCTGGCAAACAGACGACATTCTATTGGTGGTGGTGGACGGAAAGGGTTTAAACCGGAAGGCAGCCATTCAGATTAAACGCGCGTTTGTTTTGAGTGAAAAGGATGAAGAATCTGCCGAGACATTGCGGCGCGCTTTCGCAGATTTCCGGAACCCATCGCTATTCAGTCAAAATCACGACGTGGTTGGGCTGATCACGAGCAACCTTTCTGCAAAGCTCGTTAGGGGGCTACGCACTCTGCTCGACTGCGCGCGGGCCTCGACTGATTCCGCTGACATGGTTCGACGGCTGCAAATTCCCGGTTATCTGGGAAAACCCACGCTTGATTACTACAATAATATTGTAGCAATCCTGCGAGATTCAAGCGGATCGCAACCAACGGACGAAGAAATCTGGCGATTTTTATGCCGGTTCAATGTGGTGGATTGTGATCTCAATGTTGAACATGGATTCATCGAGACCATGATGCGCTCATTGCTCGCAATTACAGCCCGCGACAATAATTCAGCCGTGGCCGATGCGACGTGGAACACCCTCTGCACATTGGCGGCCACTCGAACAGGGACGGCTTCGTCCTATACGCTTGAAAAACTTCCCGAACCGTTGTTGCAACAGCACAACCACGCCAGCGGATACCCGGCTGGTGCATTGCGCCTGTTGGAGGATACACGCGTAGTCGTTGATGGAATTCGCACCACGATTGGTGGAAAGATGGAGATTCCCCGACGCGAACTGTTCGGTCAGCTTTGTCAGCTCATCGAAAATAATCCACTCGTGTTTGTGACGGGCGAGGCGGGTTCGGGAAAATCCGTGCTGGCGAAAATGGGTTTTTCTTTGGCCACCATCGGCGCAGTCGGCTTCGCGTTTCGCGCTGAAAGTCTCGCCGGCACTCACATCAATGAAGTTCTCGCACGTTTTGAACTCACCATTGACGGCCTTCGGGCACAAACCGCATTGCATGGCCGAAAAATTCTGTGGATCGAAAGCCTTGAGCGGTTGATGGAAAAAGACGCCGAACAACGAGCGGCTTTTCTCGACCTGCTTCGCGCCATCAAGAATGATCCCACGTGGAGATTGCTTATTACCTGCCGGGACTACTCGGCAGAAACCGTGAGAAGCGCCTTTTTCGGCGAAGTCGGCATACCCTGCGCAGACATCTTCGTGCCAGAATTGAGTGATGCCGAACTGGACGAGGTGACGGCTGAATTTCCCACGCTGCAACGCCCGATGTCGAGTGACGCGCTCCGTCGAATGCTCAAGAAACCATTTTTGTTGGATAAAGCCGTGCAAATGCAGTGGCCAACGACAGAGCCGCTTCCATCGCATGAGCGCGCGTTTCGGGAAAAAGTTTGGCGGGATGTTGTTCGCCGCCCGGATGAGGGTCAGCAGATTGGGCTGCCACGGTTGCGTGGCGAGATTTTAGTTGAAGTGGCATTGCGTCGTGCAAAGGCCATGAAGCCATTCATTTCGGCTACGGATCTTGATGCGCACGCGCTTCACGGACTCGTCCGCGACAGTTTGCTGGCCACCCCCACGACGGGTGATGACCATTTTGCTCCGGCACACGATGTATTTGAAGATTGGGCTTTGGCGCATTGGTTGGACGCAGAATTTGAACGTAGCGAACGCCGCCTGGCCGTGCTTTTTGCCCAGGTTGGAACGTATCCCGCCCTGCGGCGCGCCTACCGGAAGTGGCTGACAGAATTGCTGGACACAGCCCCGCAAACGACCGACACACTGGTTCTGGATGTTATCCAAAATACATCCATTGCTGCGCATTGGCGGGATGACACACTCGTGGGCGTGCTTCTATCGTCCGATGCGAACGGCTTTTTGCGGCGGAATGCCACGCTTTTGATTGCCGATGGCGCAAAACTTCTGCGGCAGGTCATCCACATTCTGCGTGTTGCGTGCCGGGCGGCAATTCCACGGCGGTTGTTTGGGATAGAAGGTGCTGGTGATGTCTTCTTGCCCCGAGGAAACGGCTGGACCGGGGCCGCTGAATTGATGGAGTCAGCCATACCGCAGTTTGGCGAAGCAGATTTTCCATTTGTCCTTGGATTCATGGAGGATTGGGTGCAATTGACACGCTGGGGTTTGCGTTATCCAAAAGGTGCGGAATCCATCGCCAAATTGGCGCTGCACTGGTTGCCAAATGTGAAATCATGGCGCTCTCCTGTCCGTGATGGACGCGAACGGCTGTTCAAAATCCTATTGATCATACCTTTGGCCGCCAAAGCAGCGCTAACGCAAATGGCCATGACTGCGATGGATGACAAGGAGCGCCATCATGATTACAAAGAACTGCTTGAACTCATGTTCAATCATTTTTATTCCGACGCCCTCTGCCGTGACATGCCTGATTTGATGATCAGCGTAGCTGAATACACGCTAGGTATGCATCTTTCTGTAGAGCAGGCCCTTGCGGCTGGGTCTGGATACGACATGAACGCGATGAATGACGCTTTCGGACTCGGTTTCCGATCATCAATGGACGACTACCCCTCAAGCGCGTATCACGGACCATTTTTCAAATTCCTTTCGCACCACCCGCATCGAGGTCTCGATTTCATTTTGAAATTTGCCAACCGTTCATGTGAAGCTTACGCACATCCGTCCAATCGAAGACGTGGCATAAACGGCCCAATGCGCGTTGCCATCCAGTTGCCGGATGGCAAAACCCAGATGCAGTTTGGGGACGGCCGTTTATGGGAATTATACCGAGACTTCACCCATGGCCCCGACGTTCTGAAAAGTGCCCTCATGGCGTTGGAACGCTGGTTGCTCAACAAAGCGGCTCGCGGTGAAACTGATTTGCCTGAAATACTGAATCGTCTTTTAAGTCAAAGCAACAACATCGCCGTGACAGCAGTCGTCGCCAGCGTCGTCACAGCTTATCCAGGTCAGGCTGGCGACGCGGCATTTGCCATCTTGACGTGCAAGCATTTATTTAAGGCGGATTTGGAGCGTTCCGTAAACGAAACGATGAATACGCGTCGCATGAATACGGGAATCTGGTTGGGCCTTGAGAAGAAGTTATATGATGACGAGCGCGCTGAATTCGCCCGCTTGCCGCATCGCCAGCAACATCTTGAATACCTTGCCGTGATGCTGCAAACGTCGCGTTTTCGCAATCAGGTCTGGGCGCTGCTTGACGCATATAAAGCGGCGCTTCCGAAAGAAAGCGAACAGGATGATGAGATCAAGGTGTGGCGATTCAGGCTGCACCAAATGGACACGCGAAATTTTGTTGAAGTGGGCGAAGCAGAAGATGGACGCGTGCTGATTCAAGCCTCAGCCCCGCCGCCCGAACTTCAAGAAATGATTGATGCGAAAAAACCGCAGAGAGAAATCTGGGAGGCAACGACGAGTTTGTTCGTATGGGGCCGGTCGGTCTTTGCGGGGCAGCCGGCACAGGGCATCAAACCAGAACAATGGAAGACAAAACTTCACGCGGCACAAACACAGCTTGCTTCCATCAATAAAGTAACGGATCAGGTTCAGACATCCATCGCGCTTGCCGGACCGGCTTATGTGGCCGCCGTGTGCATCCGGGATCATTGGGCCGAATTAACGGACGCTGAAAAGGAATGGTGCGCAATATTGACCTGCGATTCGGTTGAAGCGGATGCAGATACTTCAGATCAATTTAAAGTAGCAGCGCTAAACCCCGTGGAAGCCTCACGCCCGGCGGCTTTCATTCTGCCGGCATTGTTTGAAAAACAATGCGCCCCCGCTGTTCAAGCCCGGCTGCTGCCAGCTCTCGCCAAGGCGATAACCCATTCCGTGGATGAAGTCGTGAAATATGCCGTGCAAGGCATAGGGGCTTATTTGTGGAAATCAGATCGACCCCTGGCTCTGACATGTATTCACATGCTTATATTGGAAGCGGTCGAGCAAAGCCGATTTTGGAGTGAACGACGGCGGAAGCCTGTCGGAGATGCGGCAACCGAAGATCAATTTCGCGCCAACCTGCTGACGCGGTTGCGTGAATTCGTCGAGAACCGCAAATCTGGCAACGATAATACTATTCTTCAACTTGATTTGACGCGGTGGCCAGGCCGACAGGTTGCACCGCATCTGCTCACGGTTTTCGGACCACAATTTACCGACCCGCTTGCGCGCGAATTTTTCAAACGCAATACAGCCGCTTTGGTTCTCAGATGGACAACCGACCAGAACCGGCGTCATTCGCGGGTTGAGAAACCGGGCGATGAGCAGGAGTTGGACGCACAGGTGGAACACCTTTACGTAGACCCTCTGGTGCAATTCACGCTCAACCAACCGGCACAGGAGGCAAATGAAATTTTGGAGCCGGTTTTCAGTGCGTCCAGCCATCTGCCGGAAAAAGCAGCAGAAGTCGTCAAATGGCTGGTGATACGTCAAGGGGAACAGACACCGGCAACGACTTTCTGGATGTTGTGGCAGCGGTTTGCAGATGGTTATTTAGCCAGTTCCCTACCGGCTTCAGCGGACAACGAACATTCAAATTCCGCCAAACTTCTCCGGGAACTTTTCCTTGGTGATAATTGGGGCGAGGCGCGCGACTGGAATCCTCTCCATGGAGAGGAACAGCGTATGCGGGGATTGTTTGATCGAATGCCGGCGAGCCAAAAAGGTTTCGAGGTATACACATACTTCCTCGAAAAAATCGGCTCTCCAACACTTCCCGACGCACTCATCAGTCTCGCAGCAAAAATGCCCACAACAGGTGGGGCAACTTTGTTTTCCGAGATTACAGTGTTCTATCTCGAAACTATTCTGACCCGCCTTATTTACGGTGGCAATCGCCGCATACGTGTCGAAACTGATCTCCGCCAAGCCACGATGAAGCTTCTCGACGAACTGGTTGCAGCCGGTTCCTCAGTTGCATACAAGCTACGCGACGATTTCCTGACACCAATGTGAATAAACTTCCTTTGGCCGCGCCTGTTCGTAATCTTTCAAAGCAGGCAGCCCGCGCAGGCAATTTGGTTTTGTTCGCTTCCCTAAAGCTTGCCGGTCGAACTGCAAATCGAGAGAATACGCGTCGTGACAGCAGGCCCCAAACAATTTCCGGCGATTTCGGATAAGGTCCACTTCCCCTTGCTCACAGCCGGGTCTGCCCTTCCGTGCGAGCATTTGATGGGCTGTGAGAGGCTGACCTTTTTTACGCCCGAGAATTCCGCAACCACCGCTTCCGTGATTCTGAAAGACGGAGTGGAATGGCACCTATACGGAGACGCTCGCTGGCCGTCGTTGTCCTCCTGGATGGAGATCAACACGAGCCCCGCTGGTTTTTCCGGCTATAGCGGAATCCTTGTGATGACCTATGAAATTGCGGAAAGCGAATCCGACCTGTTTGCTTGGATTGCGCACAATGGTCCTTTACAATACCTCTTCCCCGAAGAGCGCAGTGATGCGGCGATTAATCAACGGCTTGAAGCGCTAAGGCAACAGGCTACCTCAACGGAAATAGTGCCGGGACCGTCTGATTCCGATCCGCGTTTCGTCCAGAGCTACTGCATCTACCGGGGGCCGGGTGACGTTCGGTCCATTGCCCGTTACACGGACCTGCTAAACAGCGATGGAATTCCCATTCCTCGATACAGGATGGCAAACGTCCAACCTTACGATATCGAGATTTGCCGATTCACTTTGCACGCCCTGTTTTGCCTGAACGAAGCAAGGCTGGCAGGAATGAAATTCTTAGCCACGCCGCAACTTGACACCTGCGAACCGCTTTACCTCTTACCTGATGAGAAGAACCCGCCGTGGGCTCAGTTTCACCCATCACGCGTCTTGCGAACTCGGCCAGCAGTCCGGGCCATTCCAACGCCAATGAACCTAGTCGACGGCGTCATGCACATCGAGACTGTCCAGCAAATCATGGAAGTCAGGCGGCTTGAAGCAAATCTCCACATGCTCGCATTCGATCTCGACGCCAGACCACGATCAGCTATCACGAATGACGGCGATGCTTGTATGGCAGCGTTCAGCCATCGGGCAAACGGCGGTGCTATTTATGTGTTACCGGATCGCTTGGTCGAAGAATTTGACAACACCGACTGTGACGAGATTCGGATGAAGGACATCAAGCTTCCTTTTCGGAATCTGTTCCTGAAATTCACGCCGCCTCAACCGCTGTTTCTCGCTGAAGGCGCTCCAGTCGATGGTTGTTATATTGCGAAGCAAGGTGAGGAATATCTGTTCTCCTTAACGTCGCACTGGGATGGAGCGGATTACAACCGGTCGCTCTCAGTTGCCTGTCTCGATCCGACCTTCAGCATTCATTTGCCAGCACCTGAGTTGAAGCTGAACCAGCCATCTGAAAATACGGATTTATGCATTAACGAAGCGGTTGAACTCGGCATCAAGGAATTCCTGGAAAGGAATGCCCCACCCACGGACAATATAAGTCAGACCATCACACGTCCCGATGGGACGACAGCTCATATCGACGATATCAGAGCTCAGAGCCGAAAACGCCGGATTGAAGTCTTCCGTTCCCAAGAGCCGGTGTTTCGTGCCTGCCTCAACACCATCGTCAACGCGGCATGCTTCATTTCGTTTCGGCCGGAAGACATCACCGAGGAGTGGGATGGTGATCCGCCGGCGTGGGTCGTCGAGGCGCTCAACGATAATCGCGACACACGCAGTGTCAGGGATCGCAAACAACACGCACAACGTACCATCTCCAGTGGCGACTACACCCGGATAAAAATCTGCGGGAAGAACCTGTTTACAGACCTCCCCCACGACGGTGCCACTACAGGTCATGGTGTTTCACCACGAGCACATTGGCGCCGAGGTCACTGGCGACGCCAGAGACACGGCACGGGACTTTCCCTCATGACGCCCCGTTGGATCCGGCCGACCATTGTGAAGAAGGATAACAGCCCTTTGGTTGAAACCCGGATCTACGACATTCAATAACCTCCTGACACAACGCTCACCCCGGTTTTCAATTGAAGGGATTGAAAACAGTGCCACGGCCTGTCATGCTGGAGGACATCAGAAGTATTGCGTGAATTTTATGATTTCAAACGAACGACCATCACCTTTCAGTCACCACCCCCATTTTTCACCCAAGCCGCCGGTCAACGAAGACACACTCAAATCGGACCAAGTGCAGATCGAGCGCAAGACCTTCGTCTTTACACTAAAGGAGAATCCGCGCGGACGGTTTCTGCGCATTAGCGAAGATGCCGGTGGTCGCCGCGACACCATCATTATTCCGTCAACCGGTCTGGAAGAATTCAAGAAACTCCTCGATGAAATGGTGAAGGCGGCAAACGAAATACCGCCAAAGAGCAATTCACCAGGACCGACGGAGGGTTGACCTCCAACACGCCGCCTTTAATTTAGAGATGCCTCTGATTGAAGGCCGACAGCTTTGGTCTCTGTCACCACAATTTCTCGAATTTTCGACTGGCCATCAGCAATCAGGGGTTGATATTTGGCCGGCAACATCATGATGGATGCCAATTCCATCCGGTGCATGGCCATTTCGATTCGCCGCAGCGTGAAACCGTGAACCACAACCTCATGGGTTGCAAAAACCAAGCGCAGTTGCTGTTCCTTGTCGTCATTGGTGAATTCGGCAAACGCGAATTGATCGAGCGGCAGCAAGAGCGAATGCCCCGGCGAAATCTCAACGCGCAGGCAGCGGGCCTGCGGTTCAGTGGTGTAACATTCGGGTGATTTGGTGCTCATGTTTCTGCAAATGTTGTTGGTGACGACGACGGGATTGCTTTAATCGGCAAAAAGTGTCGGCGGCCCGCTGGCCAAAGCGGAGGAGATACCCGTGAAGCCGCTCCCAAAGCAGATTGCCATTGCGAGGCCGGAGGCCGCCTGCAAATTCCAATGCCAGCGGCCTGTGGCCGGAGCGGGTCAGGTTTTCCCGCAGTTGCTCCTTGTCCGGCGTGAAAATGCGGATGCCGCGCCGACCGCGTGAAATCGTCACATACCATTGTTGAGCACTGGTCGCGGCCTTGATGGTGGAATCGGAAAAGAGAACGTAATCCACCGTCTTGCCTTGTGAGCCGTAGGACGTGACGGCGTAGCCAGGCAGAAACTCACGAAAACTTTTATCTAGGACACGACCATCCGTAAGTTCAATGCGGCCATCGGCGCGGACTGTCTTCACTGTGACCAATTCCCCGTTGGTAACACGCGCACCGGTGGCCAATTTCCGGTTGGCCTTCAGGTGCAGACGGTCATTTTCTGTGATTGAGATTTCACGCGGCAGGCAGACGGTGATTTTATCGAGCAACTTATTCGCGATGGTGACACATTTGCCATCAACTTCGGCTAGAACCCCGGCCTTGACGATGCCCATCAATTTCCCTTTTGCACCCGGTTCGGCTTGGCGCACCTTTTGGTTGAATACAATCACTGCATCCTTCGGATAAAACCGCTCATCGCGTTTCTGTGCGTTGGTCAAATCCAGTTTGTCCAATGCCTTAACCGCTACGTCTTTTGCGCCGAGCAATCCTTTTCCTTTAAGCGCGTCGCGCACTTGCGAATTGACCCGATGAACTTCAGCCCAAGTCTGCGACACGACAACTGCGGAAACGTTTTGCTGCGCCAGCCGGAGGTATTCGTCGGCCAACTTGCCAGCCTGCTCGCCCAAACCGCAGGAAACCACCGCGCCCATCTTTTCGAGCCGCTTGAATGATTCGGCCAGCCTGCCGGCCGCAGCAGCTTCGACGGCCTTGCGATATTGCGTGATGCGCGTCCGCTCATTCGCATTGCGAGCCAGCGCCGGGTCCTGCCGCCGGATGGTGTG
>Ga0116112_1001819_pt1 | contig 13661 bp, 21 predicted proteins | sample June2015DPH_8_15_FD_89721 | JGI IMG/M metagenome (GOLD analysis project Ga0116112, IMG submission 89721) | Peatland microbial communities from SPRUCE experiment site at the Marcell Experimental Forest, Minnesota, USA - June2015DPH_8_150 | ecosystem: Environmental > Terrestrial > Soil > Wetlands... | reverse complement strand
TGGTAGCCGATCCCAGAAATCACGAGTCCGGTCGGGGCGGGGGGGACGTGAGACTGGAGACCGATTTCCGCCCATAGGAATATCCCTGCAAGGGTCCCGTTCATCATGAACTCTGGTGACGCTCCTGAGGATACGTTCTGCGACCAGACAGAAGAGGCTTGGCCGTACGGAAAGGATTGGTCGCAGCTCACGTTCCAGGAGGACCCGGCATCGGATGGACAATGGAGGCTCCCTGCCTTGGTAGCTCCGAGTATGCCGATGGACCCTTCGGGAAGGGAACTCGGGTAGGCCGGGCTTCCGCCGGAACCGCTGCCGCTCGCCAGTGTCGCCGTGGCGTTCGCGGTCTCGAGTGCGATCCCGGTATCGTAAACGGAGTGCAGGGAAATAGTGTCTGACCCGGAACTCTTTACCGTCGTGTTCCACAGGCCTTCGCAACCAGAGCATGCCCCCCCGGTCGCACTCTGGACCGGGTTGAAGACGTTGGACTGGGTATCGGAAATCGGACCCGGAGTCCCCTGCAAAAAAACGAACACGTAGAGTACATCGTGGGCCGTGACGGTAATCGTGATGTCCCCAAATCCCGCCGTCGAGTTCGCAACCTGCGTGAAGGGGTTGGTCGCCGGTCCCGGCATCCGGTCCGGTCGGACCCCGGCCGCGACGTACCCGGGATGTGGACCGGGCCGAGCGGCCGGGGTCCCCCCCGCGCCGGGGAACGGTAGGGACGGCACGAGGAGCGTGAAGGCGACGATCAGGGTCCCGAGCAGCACCGTGGCCGTGTTTCGCTTCGTCCTACCCCACCGTACCGTAGGAGACCACGTCCGGGCCATCGGCGTTCCAGTACTTACCATATAGCCGGTTTTCGCACCACGCTCTGACACGGTTTCTCACCCTCCTATCCAAACCCCTTTCGCTCCGCTTCGACCGGCTGAATCTCCGTCTCCTGCGAGGTCCCGCTGAGGTGCCACGCCGACGGACCGAAGATGATCCCCACGACCATCCGGTAGAGTTCGTCCCGGGCGACCTGCCCGATCACGTCGTCCGCCGGCCGGACCAGCATCCCGGCCCGGTTGTGGACCCACATCTGGAGCCGGTGGAGGTCCCGGACCTGGGCCGTGTTGTACGGGCCGACGGTCACGAGCGAGAGGATCATCTTCAAGCCCTCGCCCTGGACGTAGGCGCAGGCGCGGCGGAAGCCGAGCTGGGGGCCGGCCGGGTTCCCATCGGGACGGAGCCCGGGGACGCTCGGGAAGTCGTCTATGATCCGCTTGACCTCGCCGAGGTTCTTGTCGCGGAGGATGATGACGGAGGGACGACCGCCGATCCCCTCGATGTCGGCCGGGCCTTGATAGCGCTCCTCGAAGTCCTGCTCCCTCTCGCGCCAGACCCGGACCTCGCGCTCGAGCCGGCGAATCCGGGCCTTGTCGGACTCCTTCGGTTGGGTCGGCATCAGCTCCTCCCCGCCCTGCGCTTCGACTTGAGCCGATGGGCGACGGTCGGGGCAGGGGTGGCCGGCCGGCCCTCCCTTCGGAGAGCCCGGTTCACCACCGCCTCGTTCGTGTCCACGTTCCAGCTCCTTCGCCGGGCCTTGAGCCGTTCCCGCCACTCTTGGTACGTCTCCCCGGCCTTCGGCGGGATCAGCGAGGCGAGGTGGTCTATCATGGCCTCGCGCCCGGCCGCCTTGTGCGTCTGGACCCAGTCGTACCACTCCCCGCGGGTCAGGGCATCCTCGTCCGGCAGTTCCGGGTAGATGACCTCGGGCGCCCCGGTCAGGGGGATGCCGTACCAGATGATCCGGCCCAGGTGCCAGAGCCGGCCGTGGTTCGCCGCCTTCTCGGCCTCCCACTTGAGCTGCGTGGCGATGGCGTCCCGCTCGATGCGCCGCCGCTCGGCCTCCCGGGCGATGGCCTCGGCCTTCTCGCGCATCCGGGCGACCTTCCCGGTCGGGTCGGTCGGGTCCTTCCCGAGCGCCCGAAGGTAGATGCCCCGGGCCCTCACGACCGCGTCCATCTCCTGCTCGGAGAGGCTGGTGGAGCGGGTGGTGTCGGGGAGCGGGGGGAACGGGATCACGGTGGCGTGCGGCGCTCCGACCGGGGCGGGGCCGGCCGGCCTCGGGGGCGGCGCCGCGGCGGGTGGAGGGGGAGGAGGAGGCGGGGGCGGGGGCGCGGGCACGCCTAGGGGCTGGTCGAACCGGACCGGCTCGGCGCTGTAGTCGTACATCGACCGGAACCGGGCCCAGAGCCGGGCCCAGAAGGAGGGCTGCTTCTTCGGAGGGGGAGCCGCCGCCATCAGTGGGGTCTCCCGTTCCCGTTCATCGCCGCCCGGACGGCCTGCCGCCGCGCCCCGTCCAGGAGGAAGGAAAGCTCCCGATCCGACATCCCGGCGTGGGCCGCGTTCAGGTGGAACCGGAGGGCCGCGAGGGACCCGTATGGGCCGGCCGCGCAGTTCCAAATCGGGCAGGGTTGGGGGACCGCGAGCTTGCCCTTCGGGAGCCAGGCTTCGCTGACCCGGACCAGCCCCTCCCCGATGCCGGTCCCGACCTCGTGGAGGCCGGCCGCCTTGGCTCCCTCCGCGAGTCCGTCCGCGAGGGTGGGCTTTCGGCGGCGGGGGGCGCTCACGGGTCGCCCTCGTCCTCCGTCTGGTGCAGGGAGTTCCACATCCCGTTAGCGTAGGCCGCCGCCTTGCGTTTCCCGATCAGGACCCGCCCGATGCTGAGCGAGGTCGAGTTCGAGGTCGTGCGGACGACGTAGATGGGGAACGGGAAGAGGCGGCCTATGGCGACCGTGATCTCGCCATCGGTCGCCACCCACTCCCCGTCCCCGACATAGTCACCGAAGGGCGCGTCGTCGGAGGCGGTCACGGCTTCCCTCCCCGGGCCCGGCGAATCTCCCGCGCCGCTGCCGCCGCCTGCTTCACGGTTTCGATGGCTCGGTTCGCCACCTCGGAGGGCATCTTGGTTCCCTTCGCGCAGCAGGCGCAGGCCGAGGCTCGGAGATGCTGCTCGACCCGGTGCCCGCAGACGAAGCAGGGCCGGGTCAGCGCGTCGGCGAACTGCGGCGCGAGTTCGTCGGGGACCTCGATGGTCGTCATGCCCCGGCCTCCCCGCCGCCGGTCGGTGCCTGCTTCCCTTGGCGCCTTGCGCTCGGCAGCGGGACGACGTGACTCTCGAGCTCTTCCTCCGAGATGTCGGAGTCGGGCCGCGCCCGGATGTCCTCCTCCGCGAGCAGGCGCTCGTCGGCCTTCCGGCTCGTCTCCGTGTGCCGGAACCCGCGCTCGGTCCAGAGCTGGATAGCGAGGTTGTCGCACTCCTCCGCGAGGTCGGAGGCGGTGGTGTAGCCCATCGCCTGGGCCAGCACGTCCATGTAGTGCCAGGAGCAGAGCGCGATCTCGGCGTGGCCATCCTGTATGTAAGGCCAGCACCAGACCGACTTCTTCCCCTCCGGGACCTGGGCCTGGGTGATCAGGTCAGTGTGGGCCGGGACGACGATGTCCTTGTGCGCCACCATGTGCGGCCACGTCACCCGGAAGGCGCTGACCCTCGGGACGAAGTACAGGCGCTCGAAGGGGAACTCCTCGGACTCGTTCGAGTGGACGACGGGAAAGTCGTCGTGGGCATCGTACTTCGCCCCGCGGGGGAACCGGGCCGGGTCCCGGACCTGCTCCTCGGAGAGACGCACCTGCTCGATAACGTCCAGCGGGAACGGCTCGAGGGCCCCGGCTTCGCTACGCCGGAATACCTTGACGTGGTGGCCCCGGGAGCGGTACCACCACTGGATAGGGGAGCGCGAGCGCATGATCACGAGGTCCCCGTCCGCGTCCCGACCGGTGAAGTAGTCCCTCATGATGACGGAGAGCCGGTTCCCCATCCGCGGGACGATCTGGATGAACAGGGCCCGCTGGTTCGAGGAGTGCCGGCCGGCCGCCCAGAAGAAGAGGAAGATGGCCTCGGGGATCGGGATGACGACGAACTCCCACCCGTGGAAGGTCTGGTTTATCGACGGGAAATTGATGATGTACCACGCTAGGAGCCCGAAGAAGATGCCGTGCAGCCACATCGTGGCGTTCCATCGGGGGGCGTAGATGGCCCGCTTGGTCATCTGCTCCCCCTTCCACATGAAGGGGAGCGCGTAGACGAAGAAGAGGCCGACCGCGATGAAGGTGGCGAGGTCGGCGCCCCCGTCCTGGAGGTCGGTGAACCCGAGGAAGGAGTACGGGGTGAAGGCCCAAAACCACCAGGGCGTGTTGTCGACCGTGACCTTGTACCGCATCCAGGAGTGGTTCTGGGGCAGGTCGATGCCCGTCACCACCGTCGTATACCCCGGGACCGGGACGTTCAGGCTCGTGATCGTCTTGCCGGTGGCGTACTCGAAGATGGCGATGTGCGCGGTCTGCTGGGTCTCGGTGATCCCGGTGATGTTCAGGACGACGGCCGCCGCGTAGAGCTGGCTCCCGTTCGATACGTATTGCGCGTAGCCGAAGAGCGAGAAGCCGACCTGGATGAAGAAGAGGCCGTCCGAGGAGATGTAGCCGTTCACCCCGGGGATGGCGATGGCCGAGGCGGTCCCGACGACCGAGGAGAGCGGGACGAGGGCCCCGACCATTACGACGAGGATGAGGGCTATGGTGGTGCTGCCCTTGGTCTTACTGACGGACGTACTAGGCGCGAACCTTCTAACTATGAGATTTCTTGGTTTACCGAGCATTTTGTTTCCTCTTAGGACTCTCGCACTAGGGGTCGTCGGTCTCGGGTCGGTCTCGGGGAGAATGGGAGTCCTCCAGTAGGCCGGGTGTTTCCTCGGCCCGGGTGCGGCGCCCCTTGGCCCGGCGATCACGCATCCGCTGGCGGGTCATCCTCCGGTGGTACTCCTCTGGGGTCTCCCCATCGGCTCGGCCGGGCTTCCCGTTCCAGTAGTCCATCGCCCAAGGACCCGGCGGGCGCAGCCCGGCCTTCTTCTCTATCTTGGCTGCCTCGATTTCCGTGTCCACCAGGGTCTGCTTCGTGACCTCCAGCTTCCCCGGCTCGTAGGTCGACCAGATGGGGTCGTTGTCAAGTGAGGGCCAGCGGAGTTTCGACCAGGGCTGCCGGGCCTTCTTGAACGGGAGCTGCCGCGGTGGCACGAAGTCCATAGCCGACTTGAGGGTGAAGGCCGTTGTCAGTCCCCGATGCTCGACGTGGAACAGCACCTTGGCCCTACGGTTGCGGACGAAGGAGGCGAGGCCCCAGACGTTAGGGTGGAGGAGGAAGATCGTGCAGCCCTGGATGCGCCCGATGGAGAGGACCCGGTCGAGAATCTTCCCGGCGTCGCTGAGGCCCGAGCTCCCCTGCGCCCCGACCAAGACCCCCTCGTCCGCGATGATCACGCTCGGCTTGTCCCGGGAGGACTCGTAGACCCGGTGGACGAAGGTGGTCAGGCGGTAGACCACGTCATGCTCGAGGTCGAGCTTCCTCTGGCCGCCGGTCTCCCGCCCGAGCCGGTCCCGGACCTTTGAGCCGAACCAGAGGGTAAAGGTCGACTTGCCCTCGCCGGGCTCCCCGTCCACGATCACGACAGTATCCTTTCGGTCGATGATCCTGTCCACGAAGTACTGCACCCAGTGGTCCACTACGTCCGAGTCATCGACCGGGGTTGCCTCGGCCAGGTCCGACCCGATCAGCCGGCGCAGGTGGCGCCGGGTCACGTTCGAGAGGGAGGCCGAGTCGAAGGAGTCTGGGGATGTCAGACGCGAGAGGGCGGTGGGGTAGGGGAAGCCGGCCGGCCCGTGTCTCTCGGCGGCACCTTCCGCTTGCATCTACTGCTCCGTAAAAGTCGTCCCGACTGTTTGAGGGGGTGCTGAAACCGGAATCGCCGGGGTCACGGCTAAGGGGGCCCTCTTTTTCTTGCCCGGACCTCGCTTCCCCCATTTCAGCACCGTCCCCTGCGCCGTCGCCAGGGCCTTCCGCCTCGCGTAGGCGGCCTTGGTCTTGGCCGAGATGGTCCTGCGGTACTCCTCGTCTATCGCCGCTAGGACCGAGAGGATGATGTCCTTGGCGAGCTTCGGGGTGCCGGCGTCGTAGTTCAGAACCCCCTGGTCCACGAAGTGCCAGCCCACGTTCGCCCGCTCTAGGCGCCCGAGGACGTACAGGGCGCTGCCCACGCCCCCGCGCGTCATCCTGGATAGCGAGGTGAAGATGACGAGCCTCGGCCCACCCCGGCCCTCTACCCGTGCGAGAAGGTCGTTGAACGCGACCCGGTCGTCCCTCCCACCCGATGCAGTCTCTTGTAGGACTGCCTCGAGGTCGTACCCCATCCTCTCGGCGTGGGCCCGGATCGCGGTCACTTGGTTGGCGAGGATATCCTGCTCGTCCGGTCGGGAGACCCGGGCGTATCCGATGGCTCGGACCGGGGCCCCGGTCACTTGGCAGCCTCCACCCCGAACAGCGCCGCCGTCTCCGGGTCCTCCATCTGGCGCCGCTCGGGCGGCACGAAGGGAAGGTGCGCGAGCCGGAAGAAGGCCTCCTCGTCGGGACACGGCACGTAGGGGTCCGGGATGAACTGGCCGACCCGCATGAGCCGACCCCCTCCGCTCTGGAGCCCGTACTGGTGAAGCCGGGTCACGACGGCCTGACTGAACTCGGCCGACCCGGTGCGGATCAGGAAGATGACCCCCCAGTCTGCCGGGGGCCGAACGATGAAGAGGTCGAGCTGCACAGCCTGGGGGTCGTCGGAGAGAGCCGCCGGCCAGACCGGGAGGACCCCCTTCATGTAATGCTCGCCCCACGGGGCCCGGACCTCGATGCCGTCCTTCCGTACGATCGGGTCGGCCCGACGGACCCCGAGCGACTGGAGGACTCCCTTGATGCGCTCGGTCGCGCCGAACTCCCTCTCCGGGTCGACCTCGGCGACGATCTCGATGTCCCCGACCTGGGGGCGGCATCGGCGCAGCGACCCGGCGACCTCGGCGCGCGAGAAGGCATCGGCCTCCGCGAGGAGGCTCCGGCAGAGCTGCTGCGCGATGGGGCGCATCTCCTCGAGGGGGCGCTTGGTCTTCGTCACGGCCACCCCGGCAGTGGGACACCCGAGGCAATCAGCACCACCGCGAAAGTCGGGAGGAATACCGCCCCCCACAGGATGAAGGTCAAGAGCCACCAGTCGAGGGTGCGCGTCACCGTCCGGGCGCTGGGCATCCGGTTCTACCTCCACTCCCGCGCCTTGTCCCGTACCGTGGCGGCACCGGAGATGAAGGAATCCCGCACGAGGCGGATCATCAACTCCTGGAGGGGACCCTTGGGGGGAAGCTTGCCCTTCCGGATGAAGTCGTCGGCCAGCCGCTCGAGGTCGGCATCGGTAAGGTCGGCTGCGTTCATGGGCTCCCTTACGCCCTGTTCAGTCCCGGCCCTTCCCGTCGGCGATTCGGGTCCGTCCGTAGTAGGCCGGCACCCCCGGTGGCAGGCGTTCGAGGATCGTCTCCATCGCGGCCTTGAGAGCCTGCCGAGCGTTGACGACCCGTAGCTCGATCTTCTTCCCGCGGTCCTCCGGGTCCCGGTCGTATCGGTTCTCGGCCTTCGCGATCTTCGCCTCGAACTCAAGCTGCGCGTCGATGCCCTCGGTGAGGGGCATCGTCAGGATGAACCGCTTGGGGATGTTCGTCGTCTCGACCTGCTCCTCGGTGCGGCGCACGTTGTCGCTGTCGAGGTCGAGCATCGTCTCCGAAACGTCGTGCCGCTTGCTGACCTTCAACTCGCGGACGGAGTCGAGCAGCGACTTGTCGCCGGTCGAGTGGTCCCGAACGAATTTCACGAGCGCCGGCTTCGTGAACCGGACAGGGTTGAACTCCCCTTTCCACACCCGGGTCGGGTCCTCCTGCGAGACTCGCCGGTCGTCCCGTTCGAAGAACATGGCGGTCGTCGGGTAGATTTCGGGTCGGAAGACCAGCTCCCGGGTCGGGTCCTCGTTCAGGACCGCGATCTCCTGTTCGTTCCAGACGAGCCCGGTCACCCCGGCGGTCGCCTTGACTAGACGGGCGAAGCTGCTGGAGTCCCCGGCCGCGATGACCCTCCGTGGGGTCGAACTCACGATCAGCGTCTGGACCGAGAAGGAGGAGGCGCCTCGCTCCTCGGACCGTGGCACCGGGCTCGCCCCGGCTCGGTCGTCTCGCGTCTTGAGCCCCGTCTCTTCGATGTAGTCTACCATGCTCGTAAACGACCCCCTCTCCCCCTCAGTCCGCCGTCCCGCCCGCGTGGGGCATTTGAACCCCTTTGCCGCTGACGGTTTTTCCTCCAGGATGGTCCGACCCATCCGGGAACCCGGCTTCCGCGTGCCTGACCGGAACGAAGCTCAGGCACACGAATATGCCCGCCACCCCGATCGTACCGAGGTCGGCCAGGTGCGTCACCCGCACCGCGTAGGTCCGGCCGGTCGGCCGCTTCGCCACCGGGTCCCACTCCCGCAGGAGCAGGGTGTCGCCGGTCTGGTAGCCGCGGTCGTCCTTGCGGACCTCGGCCTTTTTCCTGCCCTCGATGGTCGCCTGGAAGAAGGCGGGCCAGCACTTGAGGTCGTGAACCCGCCGCTCGTGAACCGCGATCCCGGGACCGGCCGGCCTCCCGGGCGGCCAGCCGGGCGGGCCGGCGTTGCCTTCATCGGAAGGGGTCACGGCTTCACCTGGTCCATCGGGGCGATTGCGACGACGATGATGGGTTGTGCCTCTGGGTCGTCGTGCCAGCCTTCCTCGAACCCTAGAATCCTGAGAGGTGCCGTGGCGGGTCCCGGCCCCATCGTCTCGATGACCGCGACTGCGCAGTGCTTCTCCAAGAACTTCGCCACTTCCGCGAGGTGGCGCGTATTGATTGCGACCCTCCCGGTTGGGAAGTCCTTGAGCCACGGGGTCTTCTCGGGTCTCGGGAAGTACGCTTCTGGAGCATCGCCGGGTTCCTCTCGTGCTTCGACCCAGTCGGACCAAAGAGGAAGCTCGTTCGTTGCCACCCGCGCGAGCAACTTCGGCTCGACCCAGATGGCGGTGATGTGAAATCGCTCAGTCACGCTTCCTTGAGGCATGAAGGGTTGCACGGGAGGTTCCTTCTGGGCCGGCTCGTCGCCCGTCACGGTGTCTCCCCCCGGTCCACTCTGCTCGGGCTGCTGCCACCTGTCGCCTCCTTGGGTCGGCCGGCCCGGTGACGGTTCCGGGTGCCGGTCGGCGCGTGGTCTTGCCCCTGGAGCCCCATCGCGCCGCCGATCACTGGCGCAGGGGGTGGGACGTAGAGAGTGGGCGGGGGGGAGCGGAAAAGGGCGGGGAGGAGGTAGAGAGGGGGAGGGGCGGTCACGGTTCGGCCTCGAGGCCCTTCTGGATGTAGACGAGGGCTTGGCTCGACATGGTCCGGTTCTGCTCGCGCGCCTTGCGCTGCAGAAGGTCCCGAATCCTCGAAGAAGGCGAACCCCGATCACCGTGTCTTTGTCCCCCATCACAACCGGCATGGATTCGCTACTATGTAAACGTTTACCCGTAGCCTGCCCCGTCTGACGGTTTCGGCGCGGCCGGCCCGGCGTCCGGTCCCTTCGGGGTCAGCTTGTCGAGGAGCCGGTTCAGGGCTTCCGTCAGCCCCGCTATCGCCTTCGACTGCTCGGTCCCTCCGGCAATCAGGAGGTCCAGCTTCGCATCCATCCCGGTCAGACCCTTCCCGATGGCGAGGAGCGCGTCGACGTACGCTTTCGCCTCCTCGGCCGTGGCGAACTCTAGGGTTCCCGGCTCGGGGGTGTCGTCCACCCCGGGCTGTCCCTGCGACGGGGCGACCCGCGCTCCCGTCCCGGTCACGAACCGGGCCCACGGGTCCCCGGCCGCCGAGTGCTTCCGTATCCCCTTGGGAACCGGGTCCGAGAGGGCGCACTGATACCTCAGCTCTAGGGTGCGCCGGATTCCCTCGATGCGGCCCTCGGCCTCCCGCTCGACCGCGAGCGGATCGGTTCCGTCGACCCGGAACTTGACCGTGATCGTGTGGCCGGCCGCCCCGGCCTCGTCGCCCATCCGGCCCCCGCTCTCCTCGATGTGGGTCCGCTTGTCCAGGTCCCCGTGCCGTTTCAGCCAGCGCGGGGAGCCCTTCGGTCCCATCGGGTATTCCCGGTTCGGGTCCCACTCGAAGGGAACCCGGAAGGGCTCGGTCACGACCATCGAGTAGGCCACGTTGTGGACCCCCACGTAGTGCTGAGTGAAACGGGGTCCCGGTGAGGGGTGGCTCACCCTATCTGAGGCGATTTCTGACCCACTGACGGGGAATTTTGACCCCCCCTGCTGAGGAATTATGACCACGGGTGGGCCGGAGCGGGTCTGGGCCTCGAGTTGCGCCGCCTTGCCGGCTGCGGTCAGGACGTACCGCTTCCCGCCGAACCCATCCGAGTCCAGGTAGGAGAAGGCCGGGGCGGCCCGGATGAACCCATGACGAACGAACTCTCTGACGTGGGACCTCACCTGATCGCGGGTGTAGGGCCCTGTCCGGACGACCTCTCCGAGGCTCATCCGGCCGAGCCGGTCGAGCAGGTCGGCCCAGGCTCTTAGGTTCGGGGGTCGGCCGCGAGCGGACATGGGCTACTCCCCCGTATGGGTGGTCAGAATGTGGTCAGAATTCATGGCTCCCCCGTCAGCTTCCGCTGCCCGTTAACCTTGCGCTTCAGGAGCGGGTTCGGGTTCGGTCGCTCCCTCGGGCCCCGCCGCTCCCAGTAGGCGATGCGCTGGCGGGCGATCTGGGCGTACCCGTCGTCCTGCTCGATGCCGATGAAGCGGAAGCCGAGGGGGACGGCGGCGCAGCCTGTCGAGCCGCTGCCGAGGAAGGGGTCGAGGACCCCGCCGGCATCCCCGCCATCACGGCCCGGCAGTCCCCGACCTGAACGGCCCACTTGCGCGAGCTGGCCAGCACGTCCTCGAGGTCGCTCAAGGCGTGGGGGCCTCCCCTCGGTCCTGGGAAGCCCGCCCCGGGGCTCCCTTGGGACCACTCGAGTTGCCCGGAACCGCCAGAGCGGGGCCACTAGGGATACCGCTGGGGTCGTACTTGTAGGTAACGTAAGAAGCGTTACTACGGAAAGGAGTCACGTTTCTCGCGTACTCCCGCCGTTTTCCCCTTCCGACTCAAGGAGGGTCAGCACGACCCGGACTCCGGGCACCCCGTAGTCCTTGGAGGCCGTCAGGCGCACGATCTGCTTGTCGTCCTCGAAGATAACCCCGGTCAGCGCGTCGAGGACTGCCCGTATGAGCTTGTCCACGTCGGGACGCTTCGCCGCCCACAACCGGACCCGATGCCGTGCCTTCCCCCGGCCGACCCACTCCTTGGCGCTCACGGGTTTCAGCATCCCGAAGGCGAGCCTGATCCCGACGGGCCCGGACCAGAGGGCAGCCGGGGCGCGAGACTGAGCCGCCGAGGCCACGGCGTTTCGCCAGGCGTTCAGGGCCGGGCTGGCCCGGTGGTAGAGGTTCGCCCTTCCGTTCGACTTGAACCCGACCTTGAGGTCGCCCTGCGGGGCCGGGAAGCCCCGGACCTCGAACCGGATGATGTCGCCGGTCACGGCCTGATCACCTCGCAGGTCGGACCGAGGACGCAGCTCGGGTTGTAGCAGACTTGGATGTGAGGGCTTCCCTCTCGGTACTGAATCCAGTGCATATGCGGGACAGGAATCGGCGTAGTCGGCTTCTCCTTGACCTCGAACCTGTAAGCCATCACCCCTCCCTCGCCATCCCGTCCGCCATGGTGTGACCCGGGGTCCGGTGGGCCTTGACCCATTTCCTCCGTTCCTCACGCCGTATGGTGAGATCGTCCGGCCCGCTCGCTGGCCACGTCGCCGAGGAGTGGCAGGTCGAGCACTCGGCGCGGAGATAGACGTGGCGGACGAGTGCGGATTCGGTGGACTGACGGACGGTCACGGTCGGACCTTCCCGACGTATACGAATGTAACTACGGTAACCGTGGTATTCTCATCAAACCGCCCGTTGATAGCAGCCCAGACGTCGTAGAACTCCATCTGCGAGTACCCACCCTCGGCCATCGCATCCTCTCTGGAGAGGTCTCCGAGCCGCTCATCGCGGAGCTCGAGAACCCGGATCCAACCGAGAGCATCGGCGTTCTTGGCGAACATCCGAAGCTGGACGGGATAGGTACCTCCGACCCGAACGTGGCACCGCTTCCAGACCCGTCGCGTCTGGGTTTTCTCCCCGCGCTCGATCGGCCCGACGTGCCTCTCCTTGAACAGCATCAGCCCTCCTCGGGGAACTTCATGTCCTCGCAGAAGCCGGTGATCTCGTCCCTGATCTCGAACCGGATGATGTCGCCGGTCACGGCCTGATTACCTCGCAGGTCGGACCGAGGACGCAGCTCGGGTTGTAGCAGACTTGGATGTGAGGGCCTCCCTCTCGGTACTGAATCCAGTGCATATGCGGGACAGGAATCGGCGTAGTCGGCTTCTCCTTGACCTCGAACCTGTAAGCCATCACCCCTCCCTCGCCATCCCGTCCGCGATCAGCGAAGCCTCCCTCCGGGACAGGTCTCCCGAGTGCCGCTTCCGAAGGTGCGCCAGAAAGGTCTGCCGTCGGTCGGAAAAGCTTGTTCGCACCGATGTCAGGGTCACAGGGCAGCCCGGGACCGGGCACGGGATGACCCGGAGGACCCGGTCGGGGACCGGGATCAGGCAGTAGCTCACGGCCCGGCCTCCGGGACCGTGTTGGGGTTCCCGGTCCCCTCATCGGTCGCAACCTCGGCTCCCTGCTTCCCAACGCTGCCCGGACCCGCGTTCGACGGCGGGGCCGGGATGGCGGGGTCCCCGAAGGAGAGGATGTCGCCGGTCTGGCCGGCCCGCTTCCGGGCGAGGGTCACGTAGGCCGGGTTCAGCTCGATAAGGACGGAGCGGCGGCCGAGGCGGCGCGCGACCTGGCCCACGGTTCCGCTGCCGGCGAATGGGTCCAGGACAAGGCAGGGGATCGGGTCGAGGCCGGGGCCGCAGGAGCAGGTGGGGGACCAGCCGGTGACCACCCGGGGATACCTCTCGAGCCAGTCCGACCACTCCTTGCCGCTATCGAAGGAGTGCTTCCCACGATCGGCGTTGTCGCTCTTGTAGTCGCTATTCGAGGGTCCGTGAACCGGGGGCTCCTTGACCTGCCGCTCCCACGGCGCCCCGCACTTTGGGCAGCACCCCTTCTCGGAGGTGCCGAGACGGATGCACCGTTCGGGCAGGGCTTCCGGGAAGGTTGCGAAGTGGGAATCCGGGTAGGGCTGCGTGGCGATCTCCCAGACGCTCTTGAGGTTCGGGCCGGAGATGCCGGCTTCCTGCCGCGCCCGGATTCCCTCGATGATCCTCGCCTTGGTCGCGCTCGGGTCCTGGGCCCCGGTTCCCTCGTAGGGTTTGGTCGCCTTGCCGTCGTAGCCCTCGGAGACCTCGCGCAGGGTGGAGGGGGAGTAGCCGGACAGGGCGGCCTCCCTCGCGTCCCACCGCGCGTTGAAGCCGGTGTACCGGCGGTTGCCGACCGCGTCCTGCTTCTTTCCCTGAATCGGGTAGCTCAGGGGGTTCCCGCTCCCGTGCCTCGAGTCGGTCTCGGGGTTGTCGACCGGGTTCGCGTAGTGGTGCTGCGCCCTCTTGAAGGTGGACTCCGCGAGCGGGTTTCGCACCGCGTCCTGGTCGTAGAAGTAGGACCCTCGCTTGGTTAGCAGGAAGACG
>Ga0116112_1001817_pt1 | contig 13675 bp, 28 predicted proteins | sample June2015DPH_8_15_FD_89721 | JGI IMG/M metagenome (GOLD analysis project Ga0116112, IMG submission 89721) | Peatland microbial communities from SPRUCE experiment site at the Marcell Experimental Forest, Minnesota, USA - June2015DPH_8_150 | ecosystem: Environmental > Terrestrial > Soil > Wetlands... | reverse complement strand
TGGTATCCCTGGGAGGACTCGGGGTGACGGTCGCACGAGCCTGTAGGACTGACGCGGAGCAGGGTACGACTACCGAGCAGGTAAACGCTACGTCGCGCGTCTCCGTCGTCGGATGCGGGCACGTAGGGCTGGTGATGGCAGCGGGCCTAGCGACCCTGGGCCACGACGTAGTCGGGGTAGACCGGGATGCTCGCCTCGTAGGGGATCTCAACGCGGGTCGTACCGGCATTCGTGAGGAGGGGCTGGACGACGCGCTTCGGGATGGACTAGGGGCCGGACGACTTCGGTTCACGGACAGCTACGAGTCGGCCATCCCGACCGCCCAGTTCGTATTCCTGGCAGTCGATACGCCTCCGACGGTAGGGGGAGCCGCTGACCTGCGCAACCTACGCGCCGCGGCACGGTCTGTAGCAGCCTGGGTTAGCCGCTGGGAACCGCCTATCGTCATCAACAAGAGCACGTCCCCGGTCGGTACGGGCGCCCTGGTCGAGCACATCCTCGGCGACGGAGACGACGGTGAGGGCGTGCGCGTCGTCTCCAATCCCGAGTTCCTGCGTCAGGGGACTGCCATGTTCGACTTCCTCCACCCCGACCGAATCGTCGTCGGTTCCTCATCACGAGAGGCCGCTGAGGCGGTAGCGGGACTGTACGCGGGCCTACCGGGCGAGCGCATCGTGACCGACCTCCGCACGGCCGAGATGATAAAGTACGTGGCTAACGCCTTCCTAGCCGCCCGCGTCTCGTTCATCAACGAGGTAGCGCGCCTGTGCGAGAGCATGGGAACCAACGTCGACGACGTTGTGGCGGGCATCTCATCCGACCCGCGCGTCGGTCCCCACTTCCTGCGGCCGGGCATCGGGTACGGCGGGAGCTGCTTCCCTAAGGACGTAGCCGCGCTGCGCTACATCGGTGAGGCGGCAGGCGTCCCGACGCCCATGCTCGGGGCGGTCCAGGAGACGAACGCCATGGCTAAGACGGGAGCCATCCGTCGCCTTCGGGCGCGTCTCGGCCCGCTGGAGGGAAAGACGATCGCCGTGTGGGGACTGACCTTCAAGGGCGGTACAGAGGACACCCGCGAGTCGCCGGCGATGGAGGTAGTCATCCTGCTCCAGAACGAGGGCGCTACTATACGGGCCTACGATCCCGCTGTCGGACCGGAGCGGTACCCGTTCGCGTACAGGTCGGCGCTAGAGGCGGTCCTGGACGCGGATGCGCTAGCCGTCCTAACTGATTGGCCCGAGTTCCGGAACGTAGACCTCGGCATCGTCGCAGCGGCCATGGCCGGGCGGCTCGTCTTCGACGGGCGAAACCTGCTCGACCCCCAGCTGGTCGAGTCAGCGGGACTGGAGTACGTCGGGGTGGGTCGCATCTCAACTGGGGAGAGGAACCGATGAGGGTACTCGTAGCGGGAGGCGCTGGGTTCGTCGGCTCCCACCTCTGCCGGGCTCTAATCGACGGAGGCCACGAGGTAGCGTGCGTCGACGACCTGAGCAGCGGAAGGATTACTAACGTCTCTGACCTCATGACGCACGAGGGCTTCAAGTTCTACGAGGCTGACGTAACGCGCAGGAGATGGGATTATGGAACGCTTCCTGAGCCTCCCGACGTCGTAGTCCACCTCGCGTCACCGGCCAGCCCGGTAGACTACGATCGCCGACCGTTAGCGACGCTAGCCGCTAACTCCTTCGGCACTGATAACCTGCTTAGGATCGCGCTAAATGCTAGAGCACGGTTCATCTACGCCTCTACCTCGGAGGTCTACGGCGACCCGCTGGTCCACCCGCAGCCGGAGTCGTACTTCGGGAACGTCGATCCGGTCGGGCCGCGCTCCTGCTATGACGAGGGCAAGCGGTTCGGGGAGGCGCTAGTGACCGTCTTCCGCCAGGAGTTCGGTACGCAGGCAGCCATTATGCGCATCTTCAATACCTACGGGCCGTCCATGCGCTTAGACGACGGTCGGGTCATACCGGCGTTCCTCTCCGCAGCCCTATCTGGTCGCCCCATGCCGGTCCACGGGGACGGCCGACAGACACGCTCGTACATGTACGTGGCCGACCTGGTGGCCGCGCTCCTGCACGTAGCGATGGACCAGAACCTCGACGGGCTGGTAGCAAACGTCGGTAACCCGGAGGAGTCCACGGTGATCGACCTCGCGTGGCGCGTCCTCGCGATCACCGGGCGAAACGAACTGGGCGTAGAATACCTCCCGGCCCGACCCGGTGATCCGCGCCAGCGGCGACCGGACATCACTAGGATGCGCGAGAGGTACGGCTGGTCGCCGACCGTGACTCTCAGCGAGGGACTGCTAAAGACCGTAGCCTGGGCGCGCAGTCAGGAGGAGGGGCAGTGAGACAGAACGACCGCATCATCCAGCTCCTGCGCCTTCGGGGCGACGTCGGCCTAACGCCCGGGGAGGCGCTCACGCTGGTCGGTACGATGAGACTCGCCGCGCGCATCCTAGAGATACGAGAGCTGATGCTACGCGCGGATGAGGAGATCGTCAACGTCGGCGCCGATACGCCGAGCGGCAAGCACGTCGCGCGGTACGTCCTACAGAAGCGCCGAGAGCCTGCCGGGCAGGTCTCCCTCTGGAGTCGGATGTGAGCAAGATTTTAGTCATCGGGGAGGCGCCTGGTGACGTAGGTCCACCGGATACGCCGCTAGAGGGCGCGGTAGGTCGAAGGATTGCTGAGCTGGCGGGACTCTCGTGGGATGACTACCTGGCCCTTACCGAGCGGCGCAACCTGCTCGCCGTAAATCCCGGTGAGACGTGGCCTACCGCAGAGGCGGCAGCTGCCGGCGACGAGATGATGCCGCAGCTATTCAGTCGCAGGACGATCCTGCTCGGCCAGCGTGTCGCGCGAGCGTTCGGCGCCAGAGTGCCGCCGCTCCAATTCGAGCCGATCCTAGAGGGGCGACCTGACCTTGGTAAGTGGGCGGTAGTTCCGCACCCCTCGGGACGTAACAGGTGGTGGAATGAGCCAGAGAACCGGAGCGCTGCTCGGCGCTTCCTACGTGAGACGTTCGGAACGGAGGGGTAGAAATTGGGGCTAGACAGGTCGTTCATCGCGTAGTATCTTCTTAGATTGCTGCCGACGGGTGGCAACGATCAGCCGGGACAGCGGCCGGGGGCACTACACCCCGGCCCGCCGGCACCTCGTAGTGGAGGAACGCACTTGGGACAGTCGTCCGATCTTCCTCCCACGCAACCGCACGAACTCGCCGACTGTCTGTGCCTCGCGCACGGGCAGCACGAGTGCCAGATGGCCACGACCTCGGCCACGGTAAACGACCTGACGGACGAGGAGGCGGCGTTCGTCCGAGACGCCATCGAGGGTATCTCGCACCGTAGCCCGATCAGTGACTCTCAGCCGTACGATCCGGTTAGGCGCGTCCTAGACGCCCTCTACTGGGACCTAAACTTTCGGGCCGTAGGATACACGCCGGAGGCGCGGTCAGTCTCCCGCGAGGCCCTGATCGACCGTCTAGCGGCTGCTACTGGAGTGCGATGACCCAGACGCACCGCGCCTTTGAGCGCACGCCTCTCGGCTACGTCGCGTCATATCCGTCAGATGCGGTAGAGATACGCATCGAGCGCGTTCGCCGCATGAGGGAGGATGAGCTATCTGGTGAGGTAACCATCTCCTGCGCGCTACCAGGCATCGGAAACGAGGACGGCCACCTGCACGGACCGGCGCGTCTAAATATGAGCGGTACGCAGACGCGCTCTACCCTCGCGAAGTACCTCGCGGGTCGCACTAACGGCGCGAGGATTAACTGGCAGGAGATCATCGAGTGGACCTGCCAGCAGACGCTCCTGGCTGAGCGTACCGGCGACCCCGTCGTCTGCCTGCGTGATATCCCCGAGCCGCTGACGCCTGACGCGCTGCTACCGCCGCTGATATTAGGTCGGTCTGACACGATCTTCTTCGGGGACGGAGGCGCTGCTAAGAGTTACATATCCCTCGCCGCCGCCGCGAGTCTCCACAGCGGGGAACCGCTGCTCGGGATCACGCCGACTGTAACCCAGCGTGTCCTGTTCTTAGACTGGGAGTGGGACGGCTGGGAGCATAGGCAGAGGCTCAAGCGTCTATGGCCAGGCGACGTACTGCCAGACCTACTGTACCGACGCTGTACCGGTCCGCTATCAGGCCAGGTAGATAATCTGCGCGCTCAAATCGCAGGGGAGGGGGTGACGTTCATCGTCATTGACAGCGTCGGCTACGCGTGCGACGGTCCGCCTGAGGAGGCGCGCTCCGCGCTGGCGTTCTTCGACGCCGTCCACTCACTCAACGTCGGCTCTCTGATGACGGCGCACGTCAATAGGAGCGGTGATACTGACCGACCATTCGGCTCGACATACTTCCACAACAGCGCGAGACTTACGTGGTACGTTAAGGCTCAGGAACGCGGGACGGATGTCCTCACAGTAGGACTCTTCAATCGTAAGTCGTCGGGCGGCCCGAAGGCGTCGCCGGTAGGCTACGAGGTCTCCTTCACGGATGACCGTACGATCATTACCCGACGCGACCCGATTGACGTACCGGAACTAGCTGAGTCACTACCAGCGCGAATCCGCATCGCGGGTGCTCTCCGCGAGGGAGCCCTAACCCTCGTCGATCTCTCTGAGGCGCTAGACGTACCCCCTGATACCGTCAGGAAGTCACTCCTGCGGGGCGAGGGACACCAGTTTACGCGTGTTACAGGGTCGGATGGAGTAACCAGATGGGGGCTCATATATACCTCTTGAGCCTCTGGACAACTGTCCCAACTTGTCCTGGACAACTGTTCCCGGACGAGTAAGAAACGACTGGACAGAGCAGAGGGGGTACGTAGTACCCCTGCCTGTCCACGTCTTACGTCCGCCAGTCCACGGACCGGGAGGAAAGACGAATGAGTAACCTCGACCAGATCCGAGAGCGCATCGAGGCCGTCTCTACCGACCCGAGCTTATGCGTGACAGAGGGAGCCGACGACTACTGGCAAGCCGCGGCTGATCGTGAATGGCTGGACGCCGAGGTAGCGCGGCTACGGCGAACACTACTGGATATCGCTACGGAGGCCGGCGAGGATACGTCTGACATCGACCATCCCGACCAGCTCGTCCAGCCGAGCATCGAGGAGTTCGCGCTGACGGCGGTCAGACACCTGCGCGAGGATTATAACGACGTGCTCCGGGAGGGGCTCGACCCGTGACCGACCCGTACTACGCCGACGACCTCGTGACGATCTACCTCGGTGACTGTCGAGAGCTACTGCCAGAGATCGAGGCAGACGCGGTAGTTACTGATCCCCCCTACGGTGTAGGCGTCGCGGAGTGGGACGAGTCTATTCCGTTCGACGTTATGGGAACCTGCTATCAGATCGTCTCCGGAGCGATTCTGTGGTTCGGTACGGCATCGAAGATCGCCGAAGCGTATCGCTCATTCCTAGTTGCCCCTGACCGTCTTCTTATCTGGGCGCCTCGGTTCCAGTTGGGCGGACCAGCGCAGGGAGGACTTTCATACCGCTACCATCCGATCTACGCGTGGCGTCTATCGAAGCAGCCTGACGCTAAGAACGTATGGGATGTCTTTGACTATGCTGCCGAGAGTCCGCAGGCGTGCTTCTGGGACCACCCTAGTACGAAGCCCGTACCGCTGATGCGTACGCTTGTCGGCTTTACTAGCGGTACCGTACTCGATCCCTTTATGGGGTCTGGGACCACGTTAGTAGCGGCCAAGACGCTCGGCCGTCGCTCCATCGGTATCGAGATCGAAGAACGGCACTGTGAGGCTGCCGCTAAACGCTGCTCACAGGAAGTTCTCGGACTACTATGATCGTTCTTGCCATCGACCCCGGTACGCTACGATCGGCGTGGCTCTTGTGGGACGGCGAGCGACCTAGGGCCTTCGGCATCGACGATAACGAGCTACTGGTTAGGAAGCTACGATTCGGAATGACGCCGACAGGAGCGCATGGCGCAGACGTCGTGGTCATCGAGAAGATCGAGTCGTACGGCATGGCGGTCGGCGTAGACGTATTTGAGACCGTAAGATGGGCGGCGCGATTCGAGGAGGCGTCCCGTCCTACACCCGTCGTCTACTTGACGCGCCGCGCGGTGAAGCTGAACCTCTGCCAGTCGTCGCGCGCTAAGGATGCTAACGTGCGTACGGCGCTTCTCGACAGGTTCGGGGGGAAGGCGGTAGCGGTAGGGACTAAGCGGGTGCCGGGGCCGCTCTACGGTATCTCGAAGGATTGCTGGAGCGCGCTTGCGATCGCGGTGACGTATACTGACGGGGTAGCCAGCGGAGCGTATGGGGAGGCGAAGTGAGCACGTTGAGACTCCTGTTCAAATCGGGGAAGAAGGTTACCGTTTCTGTTACGAACTGGGTATGGGAGGAGACGAAAACTAACCCTAGACACCTTTCGTGGGAACAGAGTGAAGATACGAACCAGAGGCTCGTTTGGGCTGATCTAGACGAGGTCGTAGCTATCGTCGAAACCGACCGTAGCCTACCCGTATCGGCGAGCGAGGCGCCCGTTGGAGAGATAATCGCGTGAGCGACGCGACGTTACGGAACGCGCTACGGGCGTACCGCGAGGCTGAGAGCGTAGGCGCGACGGTGCTAGCCGCCGAGGGGCTAGCGAACGCGGTTGCTGAGCAGGTGACCATCCCGCCGACGCCGTGTACCCGCTGCGGTAGGATCATCCCGCTAGTATGGCCCGACATGCAGGCATCGAACCTAGCGGAGGCGCTGTACATCTACTTCGACGGCGGATACGGCGCGTTCATCGACCCGCTAGGTCGTCTCAAGGTCGAGGCTACGTTCTGCCACGACTGCGCGCACTGGCTGGTAGAGAGCGACCCCTGCTTCGTCCGGCTGTTCGAGGACGAGCATCCGCGTACGCATACGGAGACGGCGTGAGCGAGCCGATCTCGACTAGCCTTCAGACCTACGTCGTCGTCTACGGAGACAACCCAGAGACGCAGTATCACGGCCTGCTGATCGACCGCGGCCTGCGGCACGAGGCTACGGCGAGTTGGGAGTCCGAGGAGAAGCTCGACGCCCTACTCTCCAAGTATGACGGCGCGACGATCTGGGAGACGTGGAGCAAGAAGACCCACGAGGCGCTGCTCGACCTTCCCGACTCGAACGCCATCCTCCACGTCGTACGCGCCGGCAGCGGCAACGTCCAGGTTGAGGCGTCGGCTACCGACCTAGCGACCGCGCGTAGTCTAGTCAAGGCGGTTCGCGAGGTTCTGCCTAAGTCCGGTAAGCGCACGGACGCCATCACGGTACGCTTCTGGCATGATACGGTGAACGGCCCCAAGTCGGCCGCACGTCGCCTGGTCGCGCCTACGTGGAACAGCATCCAGGACAACTACACCGCCCACACGGCCCGGTACCTAAGTCCGCTCATGACCGACTTTCGTCCGGCGCACGGCGGACAGGTGATCCTCTGGCACGGGCCAGCCGGAACTGGGAAGACATGGGCGCTCCGAAGTTTATGCAAGCAGTGGGAAGACTGGGCGACGTTCGAGTACGTGCTAGACCCCGAGCGCCTGTTCGGCGAGTCGGCGGGATACCTGCTGAACTTCCTGCTGGGCGAAGAGTCCGACGAGCCGGACGACGGGAAGGAGCCGCGCTGGCGCCTCGTCATCCTGGAAGATACCGGTGAGCTGATCAGTCAGGACGCCAAGGAGCGGACGGGGCAGGGTCTCAGTCGCCTGCTCAACGTTACCGACGGCTTCGTCGGGCAGGGCTTACGGGTACTCGTGCTCATCACGACTAACGAGAAGCTGGAGCGCCTGCATCCCGCCATCAGCCGACCGGGACGCGCCGCGTCGGTCGTGCTCTTTGACTGCTTCGACGCCGTTGAGGCTAGTCGCTGGCTGCGTAACCATGGTGCGTCCGAAGTAGGCGGCCATACCGCAACGTCTACGCTGGCGGACCTGTATGCTCAGGTTGAAGAGTTCGCGCCTAGACCGAAGGCGCCGTCATCTGTAGGATTCCGACCACCTACGCATAAGGGCTTCCTGATCGACCTCGACGGCAACCCCGTGGAGATACCGGCGTGACGCGCCGCAAGGACCCCGTTCCTACCGCCGAGCAGGAGGCGGCTGAGCGCCGCGAGGCGATGAACCTGCCGTATCGCGTAGACCTAGAGCGGAGCGAGCTTCGGCGTGCTAGGATGGCGATGCAGCCGATGACGCTAGGTGGGTTCGTGCGATGGGGACGATACGCCTACTCGATGGAGCCGCCGTTTCGCCTGCACTCGCACCACGCCGGGGAGGGCGGTACGCCGCAGATGACCGGCGAGTTCATGGCGTGGCTGCGGAGCGCGGAGTCGAAGGGCGTCGCCTGCGCCGAGGACGAGGACGGCTTCCTGCGTACGCCGCTGCGCTGCGCGGTGTTCGAGCTGCACGGCCGCGTCGAGGGAACGGAGCGCGCGGGGCTGGCGCACGTGGCGTATGATCTTGCGTCTAGCGACTCTACGCTGCCGGGTCTGTCGCCGTCGCTCGACGACATCGGGCGCCGCTACGGCCTGCCGTTCTGGTCGATGAACGTGATCGGTATGGAGGCGCTGCGGAGGCTGTGGGAGAAGTACGTGCCGCTGGTGAGGGGATGACGATGCGCGTATATCTGGCTGGGCCGATGAAAGGGATTCCGGCCTTCAACTTTCCGGCCTTCTTTGAGGCAGAGGCGCGGCTACAGGCGGCGGGCTGGGAGGTATTCAGTCCTGCTCGTGAGGACGTTGAGCGCGATAGCTTCGACCCTGTCAATGACGCAGCACAGCCGTCGGAGTATTACATGGCGCGCGACCTCCCGGCGGTCATATCCTGTGACGCTATCGCTCTCCTTCCCGGCTGGCGTAAGTCCGACGGCGCTACTAAGGAACTCGCCGTCGCGCAGTGGACGGGCAAGCAGGTCCTCGACGCCGAGACGCTTGAGCCGCTCGCTCCCGAGTCGATCCTAGAGGAGGCGCAGCGTCTCGTATACGGAGACCGTCAGGCCCAGTACGGGCCGCCGATCCGAGATATGGCTCGCGACGCCGCGATATGGTCTGTGATTCTTGGTATCGACGTCCAGCCGTGGCAGGTCGCCGCCTGCATGGTAGGTATCAAGCTCTCGCGCATCGCTGAGACGCCCACTAAGCGGGACTCGTGGGTAGACGCGGCGGGCTGGGCCGATGTCGGCTGGCAGACGCTAGAATGACGGACGGGAAGTGCTACCGTACTATCGTCGTCGACCCGCCGTGGCGATACTCTACGGTTAGAATCCCGACTGGAGCAGTCCGGCCCGAGACGCAGCCCGCAGCCGTCGCTCACTACCCGGATATGAGCATCGCCGAGATTTCGGCGCTTCCAGTCGCGGACTGGTCCGACTCTAGCGCCCATCTGTACCTCTGGGTGACTAACCCGATTCTTCCTGATACGTTGCCGATCCTATCGGCGTGGGGCTTTCGATATGTTACGCTCCTGACGTGGCATAAACTCGGCGGGATAGGGCTCGGCTACTACTTTCGGGGCGATACAGAGCACGTTATTTTCGGCGTGCGGGGCCGACTACCGATACCGGCCAATATTAGAGAGCGTAACTGGTTCGCGGCTCCGAAGCGAGGGCACTCCGTAAAACCCGACCGCTTCTATGAAATCGTTGAGCGCGTAAGCCCAGAACCTCGGCTAGAGGTATTCGCTCGTCGGCGCCGTTACGGCTGGGACGTATGGGGCAACGAGGCGCCTGAAGAGCAGCGGTCGCAGTCCGAGATGGGGCTGCCGTCGTGACCGCACCCCGTCTTTCGCCGTCCGACTTGGCGCTCGCGGTACAGGCTGCCGTACTAACGCGGGCGCTACAGGAGATCCGTCACGCGAATACCGAGCCGCCGCTGCCCGCCGACTACCAGTGCTCTAACTGCATCCAGGACGGCATACGCATATACGCGCTGGTGTACGGCGCGGGATGGGAGCTGAGGAAGAGGGGATGAGGGATTGGCTTATATCTCTTATCGCAGCGCTGATCTTCGCCGCGACCTTATGGCTCGTGGGCGCTCCAGTTTGGGCCATCCTCGGGCTGGCGTACCTTGCCTTTGTAGGCTGGCGCATTAACGACGAGCGGGGTAAGTCGTGAGCGATCAGGACCTCGATACGGCGCTTGCGATGGTGCGTCAGGAGTACGCGAACGCCCGTCGAAAGCACGCGCCTATGCACTCGGGACACGAGGGGTACGCGGTTATCCTCGAAGAGTTGGATGAGCTGTGGGAACTCGTCCGAGTCGACCGTAGTAATACCGTGGACGCCTACCACGAGGCAATGCAGGTTGCGGCAATGGCGGTCGCGTTCATGGTCGAGGTAGCGACGTGAGCGAGCACCGCTGGTCGGGTTGGCCGGGAGCGTGGTGTCTCGACTGCGGCAAGGAGGACGCGCTGGAAATCGACCTAGCGGGGCCGGGAGCGCACCACCGTTACTCTCCTTGGCCGCATACGGCGCAACCGTGCGAAGGCTGTTCTAGTGAGCCGTGTCTGGAGCCGGGATCGCATCGTAACGATCCGTACTGGCACGCCGAGCACCCGGAATGGACACGGTTCCGCGAGACTACGCCCGAGATTGAGGCCGTCATGCGGGACGTAGACGAACGCGGCTTCGAGAACGTGGGGGAGCCTGAGCCGTGAGTGAGCTACTGGAGACCCACCACGATATGCCGACGCCGTGGGCTAAGAGTGAAGCCGAGCGACTAGCTGAGGTCGCGAAGTTTCGCGCTGAGGTTACTGCCCAGGGCGGTCAGGTAGTCGAGGAGCGGCGGGTTCGCAACCCCGTGTTCGACCGTAAGGGAGAGCGGACGACCTTCAAGTTCCGCGTACGGTGGGCGCCGTGAGTGAGCGCGATAAGCCGCTCGGTATCAAGGCGTACGGTCATATCGGCCTGCTACCGGGCTCGCGCGTCGGACCGGGCGACCACCACGTCCACGAGGGGCAGGCGCGCATCGCGACGGAGAAACTGCGGGACCGCCACGACCGCGTCATCGTCCAGGAGAAGCTTGACGGTAGCTGCGTAGCCGTCGCTAAGATTGACGGGCAGTTAGTTCCCCTGATCCGCGCGGGCTATCCCGCCGACGCCTCGTACTATCCGATGCACCACCTTTTCGCGACGTGGGCGCGCGAGCGCTGGGACCTATTTGACGGGCTGCTGGCCGAGGGGGAGCGCGTCGTCGGGGAGTGGCTAGCGCAGGCTCACGGCACGCGATACGACCTGACTGACCGTGATCCGTTCGTAGCGTTCGACATCATGACGGGGATCGTACGTGTACCGTGTCAGGAGTTCTATGGGCGGATCATACGAGCGGGCCTAGCCGGTCCAACGCAGATCAACCTCGGTGAGCCGCTGTCTATCGACGAGGCTATGAGCCGCCTAAAGACGTACGGCTTCTATGGTGCGCTCGATCCCGTCGAGGGTGCGGTGTGGCGCGTCGAGCGCGACGGCGTCGTTGACTTCCTGTGCAAGTTCGTGCGTCCCGACAAGGTAGATGGGCGCTACCTCAGCGAGCCTGAGCCGGTATGGAACTGGAGGCCGAGCGATGCGGTATAGGGTCGGTCGTGAATGGAGGGACGGCGGCATACAGCAGGCTCGTTTCTCTGGCGGGACGCTGATCGGTACGCCGGTCGGCGATATGACGCCCTTCGTCTCCTTCGGCAGCCTCACGGCGTACAAGCGGCCCGGACGCGAGACGCCGTGGAAGGCCGAGAACGCGGCCAGCTATCATCGCCGTGAGCGGCAGCGGGTAAACTCGGCGGCGTACCGCGACAGGCGCGGGCTATGATCACGACGCCCCGAACGGGGACGCAGGTACCGAACTCAAGCGGATCCTTGAGTACAGATGGCCGGGCGTACTCCGGTGAGCCCTGCTCAACGCCTGCCTACGTCTCCGTTCGGGTTGCCGCGATGAATCGCCACCGTCCGGCAACCCACTACCCGAAAATTGGGACTTTACATTCCTCGCGGGATGTGTTAGGTCTTACTCCTGACGTAACCGTCGCCTGAGCGCAGGCACCAACAGCAGGGCGATCCGCCTGACCGGCGGGATGCGAGTCGAGCGTGAGCCGCGAACCTCTCGACGTACTCGTATATGCGCGACGGCGGAAACTAGACGAGGACGAGAATGACGTCGGGTTGGACAGCGTCTTATCGCCCATCCGCGCTCCCGCATCCGGCGCGTTACTAAGTGGCATGCGGATTGGTTCTCGCTCTCGGCTTCCAACGTCGACAGGCGAGGCTTGGTCGAAGCGGCGGCGGCCTCGGGGGTTTCGAGTTGAATCTCGGCCCCCGGAAGCGGACTGATCACCCGCACCGCCGCATATACTCAGGGGGAGCAGTGGCCGGGACTACCCGGAACGCTTGGGACACGGACAGGTTCCGCAGGCTCTCTCGCATAGCGGCAACGCTGCTCCCCCCAGCCTCTCTAGGAGTCACAACCTCTCGCGTGAACGAACTGATACCTCCTGATAGCGATGATGATCCTCATGCCGCCCGCAGGGACGCCAAGAGCAGTAAGCGCCGGGCGATGGTCGTCTCTAACCGTAGTATCTTCGTAACGCAAGAGGCGCAGCGTAAGCGAGACAGACGGCGGGTCGAGCGAAGCAGGGAGCGGGACGAATGAGGCTTGCCGGAGCGTTCGCGGGTGGAATCTTACTCGTGAGCGCTATCCTTATCGCTAGCATAGGGAACTGGCCCGTTGCCTCTCTCGAGTTCGGCCTAGCGTGGTTCGTTAGCCTACTTACGATCACTGCTCGCGTGGGGGACGAAGGGTGAGCGATCTTCACTTCCCGAAGGTTCGGATCATCACGCCCTCGGGGAGTAACGGCTGGACCGAGACCGTGCTTACGCGCGTCGAGGTGGACGGCGAGCTATGGCCCGTGTTCACATATAAGGTAGAGTCAACGGCCCCGGACCTAGTGGACGTAGGGCACGGCCTACAGCATATTCAGTCCGTTACGTTGACGTTTAGTGCCGACGTAACGGTGGAGCGTGCTGAATGAAGCCAGTGCTGCAACCCAGGCGGTACGTCTGCCCGCGCAACGGTGAGCCCGCGCGCTGCCTCGTCTGCCAGACTGACCGTCCGCATAAGTACGAGGAGTGGTCGCGCGAGGCCGGGGAGTGCCCGACCCATCACGTTCGGCTGGTAGAGCAGGCGTGAGTAAGGCGCTCGATCAGGCAGTATCCGCGCTCATAGAGGAGCAGGGCGGGCTATGCGCGATCTGTAGAGAGGCTAAGCCCCTTCAGCGTGACCACGATCACACGACGGGGTTTATACGCGGGCTGCTCTGCCGTGAGTGTAATATCATCCTGGGGATCGCGAAGGACTCTCCTGATCTGTTGCGAAGGGCCGTAGCATACCTAGAGCGTGAACCGACTCAGATACCCTATGGTCGGACTACGCCGCTACCTGCGGGGGACCCGACAGGCGTTGACCCTAAGACGTGGCGTGAGCTAGGTGAAGAGATTGAGAGAAGCCTTGCGTGGCTGAAGCGTTTCAACGACGCTCGTCTCTGGCGGGACGCATGGGCTACGTTCCAATCCGGCGGCCAGGATGCGTTTCTGCGTCATGGGTGGCTGCCTGAGGATCTGCAGCGTCTCAAGGAGATGTTAGACGATACTGCCTTAGTCAACTCGGAGATTATTGGCAGCCCTGAATAACCG
>Ga0116112_1001813_pt1 | contig 13684 bp, 10 predicted proteins | sample June2015DPH_8_15_FD_89721 | JGI IMG/M metagenome (GOLD analysis project Ga0116112, IMG submission 89721) | Peatland microbial communities from SPRUCE experiment site at the Marcell Experimental Forest, Minnesota, USA - June2015DPH_8_150 | ecosystem: Environmental > Terrestrial > Soil > Wetlands... | reverse complement strand
TGCAGCACCAGCAACCCCAACAGCCCCTGCCGCCTCTGCACAGGCTGCCATCTCATCGACCCCCCCGCCGCTGCAACCGGCCGGAAATTTCTGTATCTATTGCGGATCCCCCAACCCACCCGAAGCCCGTTTTTGCGCCTCCTGTGGGGCAAAACTGCCTGATAAAGTTGCATAGATTGATTTAAAACAATAAAGAGAGAAACATAAAACACAAAGTGCACCAAAGGCTTCCTTTGTGTACGACTGTCCCGCGCTGCAATTCCGCGGGATTGTGTTAATAAAAACTCACATTACTATCTTGTCAAAGCCGGGCTTGAGCGCCGGGTACAGTTCTCGATAGAGCGGATAGGCTTTGCGGTAGGCCGCCGCCTGCGCCGGGTCGGGCCGGGTGCTGCCGGTGATCCGCACCGCCGCCGCGCACGCAGCCGGTACATCTCGCCAGGCTTTCACACCTACCCCCGCCAGCAGGGCCGCGCCGAACGCCGCTCCTTCGGTTGTGTTGACCGTCACCAGTTCCGCCTCCAGGACGGAGGCCAGGATCTGCCGCCATAAAGCCCCTTTCGTCCCGCCGCCCGAAGCCCGCACCTGCCTGATGCCCCCCAGGCCGGCGTTTTGGATCAGCCTGAAACTATCCTTCAGGCCGAACGAAACCCCTTCGAGCAGCGCCCGCGTCAGGTGGCCGCGCCCGTGTCGCAGGGTCAGCCCCACAAAAGCGCCGCGTGCCAGCGGGTCGGGGTAAGGGGTGCGCTCGCCGCTCAGATACGGCAGGAATTGCAGGCCCTCGCTTCCGGCCGGTACCGCTTCGGCCTCGTGCAGCAGCTCGTCAAAGCTCATGCTGGGGGCCAGCGTATCCCGGTACCATTGCAGGCTGCCGGCTGCCGAAAGCATGACTCCCATAAAATGCCACATGCCCGGAACGGCATGACAGAAGGCATGCAGGCGGCCTTCAAGTTCTACCAGCGCAGAGGGAGTGGTCGCAAATACCACCCCGCTGGTGCCGATGGTCAATGCCACTACCCCCGCCTCCACCGCCCCCACCCCCACCGCCTGGGCCGCCTGGTCGCCGCCCCCGGCTGCCACCGGTGTACCCTCCTTCAAACCGGTTGCATCGGCTGCCTCCTTCGTGATGGTCCCGGTGAATTCCGGCCCTTCGAAGGTCGGCGGCATCCACCCGGCCGGAATGCCCAACGCCGCCAGCACTTCCGTTGACCAATTACGCTTCTTCAGGTCAAACAACACCGTCCCGGAGCCGTCCGCCTTGTCCATCGCATATTCGCCGGTCAGTTGGTGGCGGATGGCATCCTTGGGCAGCAGCACGTGCCGTGCTTTTGCATACACTTCCGGCTCGTTCTCCTGCACCCACAGGATCTTCGGGGCGGTGAAACCCGGTAACGCCACGTTGCCGGTGATCTGGATGAACTTTTCCCGCCCGATCCGCCGGTGGATTTCATCGCATTGCGCCTGTGTGCGCTGGTCGTTCCACAGGATCGCCGGGCGCAGAACTTCTCCCTGCTCGTCGAGTAGCACCAGCCCGTGCATCTGCCCGGTCAGTCCCACCGCCAGTATGCTTTCCCCGCTCACCCCCGCCTGCTGGAGCGCCGCCCGCACCGCCGTAGAGCTCGCCTGCCACCACTCGCGCGGGTCCTGCTCCGACCAGAGCGGCCTGGGCGTCTGCAGCGTGTGCGGCGCCGCCGCTGTGGCTGCCACCGCCCCGTTTTCATCCACCAGCAGTGCTTTGCTGCCGGTGGTGGATACATCGATGCCAAGGAAATAGGCTTTAGGCATATGGGTCGCTCCTGGTGAGATGGATATCAGGGAAGAAGGAAATCAGCATTTCAGAGTAAAAAATAAAATAAGAGACGATCAATTCATCTTGGCGTGTGCCCGTCACCTTTACGATGACGGGCACAATGCAAAGGAGGAGAATAGTTTTTGAAGTTAACTAATTTTCACCCGCCACACAAACGTCGGGAAAAGACCTCAGCGCGCCCCCAACAGCAAATCGATCGTCAGTTGGTCCAGCCGCTCGTATTGCAGCCCCCGGCTGGCGATGCCAGCCCGGTCGAAGGTCTGTGCCTGCAGAGCGGCCGCCTTGGCAGCCGAATACTTGCCGGAATAAGCCGCCATGCTGCCATCGCTGGCATTCACTTCGGACAGCACCGCTTGGATTTCCTGGTCTGCGTTCCATTGCGCGGCCTTTTCCTTCAAAACCAGGTAGGTGCGCATGCAGCCGCGCGCAAAATCCTTGACGCCTTCGAAATCTTCAGTGCGGTAGGCATGCGCATCGAAGTGCCGCGAGCCCTGGTAGCCCACCTCTTCCAGGAACTTCACCAGGAAGAAGGCCGCTTTTAGGTCACGCGAGCCGAAGCGCAGGTCCTGGTCATACCGGCCGGGATACTGGTCGTTCAGGTCGATGTGGAACAGCTTGCCGGCATCCCAGGCCTGGGCCACGCCGTGCATAAAGTTGAGCCCTGACATATGCTCATGCGCCACTTCCGGGTTGACCCCCACCATTTCTGGGTGATCGAGCGTCTCAATGAAAGCCAGCATATGGCCCGTGGTGGGGTTGTACATGTCGCCGCGCGGCTCGTTCGGCTTGGCTTCCAGCGCCAGCTTCAGGTCATATTTCTTGTCCAAAACGTATTCACACAAGAAGTTCATCGCCTCCCGGTTTCGCTGGATGGCTGACAACGCGCTCTTGCTGGCATCTGTTTCCGTACCTTCTCGCCCGCCCCAGAAAACATATACCTTGGCGTCAAACTCCGCGCCCAGGTCGATCGCCTTCATGGTCTTCTGGATGGCATACGCGCGCACCTTGGCATCGTTGGATGTGAACGCCCCATCCTTGAAGATCGGGTCAAAGAACAGGTTGGTGGTCGCCATCGGCACCTTAAGCCCGGTCTCCTCCAGCGCCTTGCGGAAATCTTTCTTGATCTTGTCGGCTTCGGCCGCTGAGGCATCGATCGGGATCAGGTCGTTATCGTGGAAGTTGACGCCGTATGCCCCCACCTCGCCCAACAGGTGGACCAGTTCCGCCGGAGTCTTGGGCTCGCGTACCGGGCCGCCGAACGGGTCGCGGCCGATATTCCCGACCGTCCACAGTCCGAAGGTGAATTTATGCTCGGGTTTAGGCTCGTAGGCTGCGCTCATTAGCGGCTCCTCTTGAAGTAAAAATCGAGCAGCACAGCCAATACCAGGATGATGGCTTTCACCACATACTGCCAGGCCGGCGCAAAATTCATCATCTGCATGCCGTTGGTGAGACTGGCAATGATGAGGGCGCCGATCAGGGCCCCCGGAACAGTCCCGACGCCGCCCAGCGGCGAAGTACCGCCCAGGATACAGGCGGCAATGGCGTCCAGCTCATAGCCGGTGCCGGCCGCAATCGTCCCGTAACCGACATAGGAAGCCAACACCACGCCGGCCACACCGCATAGGAAACCCATCAGAATGAATACCCGGAACAAAACGCTTGTGATATTAATCCCCGAGAGGCGGGCGGCTTCCCGGTTGCCGCCAATGGCATAAGCATAGCGGCCAAAGCGCGTGTTGTTGGCGATATATACCATCACCATCGCCACGACTGCCAGCAGCAGGACCGGGACCGGGATACCCTTGTAGGCATTAACACTAAGGATATAGGCCAGGATCAACACCGCCGGGATGACCGCTCCCACCAGATCCAAGTAAAGCGGGCGCAGCTTAAAACCATATTTCTGTTTGCCGGCTCGACTGCTAAAAACGTTCCATCCCAGGAACACCAGAATTAATACGAATATCACAAAGCCCCAAATGGCCGGGATGTAACCCTGGGCGATATCCGAAAATACGGCCTGGTTGGCAGCAATTGTTTTACCCTGGGTAACCAGCAGAAGCAGGCCATTGAACAGCCACATGCCGCCTAAGGTCACGATGAACGCCGGCAATCCCTGGTATGCAATAACGTAGCCTTGTAGCAGACCGGCCAGAACACCGACCGCCAGGCCGCAGATAACCGAAAGGATGGCTGGCAGCACCAATTGGTTGGGGAATAAGGCGAACCAGACATAGAACTGCAAATAGGCTACCACCACGGAAACAAAACCCGCCAGCTTGCCGACCGACAGGTCGATGCCTCCGGTGACGATCACCAGCACCATGCCGATCGACAGAAAAGCCGTCACAGACATCTGGCGGAAAAGGTTGGAGATATTTTGTGGATCCAGGTACTTGCCGGTGGTGGTAATGGCAAAGATCGCCCAGATGACGACCACAGCGATGATGAGGGTATAGGTCTGAATATTCTGGCGGATGGCCAGGAGGATCCTGGAACCTAAACTTGCGGCTGGTTTCATTTCAGTGACAGAAGAGCTCATGGGATTTACCTCGCTTTATTCTCTGGGTTGGTTATTAATTTGTTGAAATACCGGTGGCCAATGCCATCACGCGTTCCTGGCTGGCTTCCGCGATCGGCAACGTGAGGGTGGAATGACCCCGGCACATTACCATGACCCGGTCGCTCATCCCCAGCACTTCTTCCAAGTCACTCGAGATCATGATGACCGCCACGCCCTTCTCGGCCAGCTCATTCATCAGCTTGTAGATCTCGAATTTCGCCCCCACGTCGATGCCGCGCGTCGGGTCATCCATGATCATGACCTCCGGCTTGGACATCAGCCATTTTGAGATGACCACCTTCTGCTGGTTGCCGCCCGACAAGGTTTCCGCTTTCACTTCCAGGTTGGGCGCCTTGATGGTCAGGCTTTTGGCCTGCTGCAGGCTCGCCTGCATCTCCTCATTGGCATTGATACTGAAGAATTTGGAAAATTGATCCAGGTTGGGCAGGGAGATGTTCTTCAGGATCGATTGGATCAACACCAACCCCATCCGCTTACGGTCTTCCGGCACCAGGCTCAAGCCTGAATCGATCGCCTGGCGGGCGCTTTTTGGCTCGATCGGCTTTCCATCGAGGCGGATCCGCCCTTTGGTGATTTTCGCATACTCGCCAAAGAGCGTCAGCACCAGCTCGGTGCGGCCCGAACCCATCAACCCGGCAATCCCAAGTATTTCGCCCTTGCGCACATTGAAACTGATCCCATCCAGGATCTTGCGGTTGGCGTTGTTGGGGTCGGCCGCTTCCAGTCCTTCCACTTCAAATATCACTTCTCCTGGCTTGCGGTTCCCCTTGGGGAAGCGCTCTTTCATTTCGCGCCCGACCATGTATTTGACCAGGTCGCCCTGGGTCACATCCCTGGTTGGCTGTGTGGTGATTACCTTGCCATCCCGCATCACGGTGATACGATCGGTAATATGGAAGAATTCCTCCAGCCGGTGGGAGATATAGATGCAGGTGATGCCGTGACTCTTGAGCCCCCGCAGGATCTCCATCAACTTCTCGACTTCGGCTTTGCTGAGGGCGCTGGAAGGCTCATCCAGGATCAGAACCTTTGCATCTTCGGAAAGCGCCTTGGCGATCTCGACCATCTGCATTTTGCCGACGCCCAGGTTTCTAACTGTTGCGCGCGGATCGACATCCAATTGGTACTTGTCCAATATTGCCTGGGTGTCTGCATACAACTTATTCCAATTGATCAAGCCATGTTCGACCGGTTCCTTGCCCAGGAAGACGTTTTCGCCAACCGTACGGGTGGGTACCAGGGTCAGTTCCTGGTAAACGATCGCGATGCCCTCTTCCACTGCTTCCCTAATGGAACTTTGACTCAGATGTAATTCCTTATCGTTGTATATTACGGAACCTTCATAGGTTCCAAAAGGATATACTCCGGAAAGGATTTTCACCAGGGTGGATTTGCCGGCGCCGTTCTCTCCACAAATGCCGTGGATTTCTCCACGGTTGATGGAGAATGAAACATCATCCAACGCCACCACACCCGGAAAGCGTTTGGTTACGTTCTTAAAATCGAGAATAATATCATTATCCACTGCGAACTCCTTCGGGTAAAGGCTTTTCCGGCACGCCTTTCAAAAAGACGGGGTTTTCTGATTTGAATTACAAATGAGGCCCCCGGCCCCCCACATTACATCTTAAGGGGGGCCGGGGATTGGTTAAAAAATATTAATTAGGGTGTCAGCGTGGGAGGCAGTTGATCGGCAGGAACACCACGATAAACATTATCGTAGGTCTGGAAGCCGCTCTTTACCACCACATCGTAGACATTCGCCTTGGTGACCTGCACAACCGGCAGGAAGGCAGCCTGGATGCTTCCGGTCAAGGTCTTATCGCCGGTCAGGATAGCCAGTGTGTAGCTGGTGAGCCCGGTAAGAGCCTGGCCCTTGATCAGCTGATCGATCATGGTGACGGCCTTCGGGGCCAGTAAGCGGGTGTCTTTGAAGACGGTCACGGTCCGTTGTCCCTTGACGATGCTGTTGCAGCCATCCGCGGTGGCATCCTGGCCTGAGATCGGCACCTTGCCGGCCAATCCCTGGGCAGCCAGCGCCTGCAGTTCGCCCAAAGCAGTACCATCGTTCGAGGCGACTACGGCATCGATCTTGTTCTGGTTGGCGGTGAGGATGTTTTCCATCATGGCTTCGGCCTTGGCGGGATCCCAGTTTTCGACCCACTGATCGGCTACGATCTTGATAACGCCGGAGTCGATGTAGGGTTGGATTACGGACATCTGGCCCTGGCGAACCAGGACAGCGTTGTTATCGGTCGGGGATCCGCCGGAGAGGACTACCTTGGCGGGATTATCTTTCGTCCAGGTGGTGCTGCCGGGCAGGCCCAGGGCCGTCATGACGCCCAAAGCTTCCTGCTTACCCACTTCGACGTTATCGAAGGATAGGTAAGCGGCGATCTTGGAGGTCTTGATCAGGCGGTCATAGGAGATCACAGGTACGCCCGCCGCAACAGCCTTTTCCACCGGGGTGACGGCGGCTGCGCCATCTTCTGCGATGACGATCAGGCCCTTGGCGCCCAGGCTGACCATGTTATCGATCTGGTCGCTCTGCAGCTTGACGTCATGATCGGCTTCCTGCGCGATCACCTGGTAGCCCATTTTCTGAAGCAATTGGGTCATCTGGGCCGATTCAATTGGCCAGCGCTCGGTCGCGTAATCGGAGAAGGAAAGACCGACAATGGTCTTTCCAGTGGTCGTGGAGGCTGCCTTGGGGGCGCAACCTACCAAGCTGGCTACCAACACGACCAGGATTGCTAGGTAAAAGATTTTGCGAGACATCATTCAACTCCTTTTGTTTGGAAATATAGATCGAATATGATGAGATTGGAAATTACATATATCTTGCTTATTTTTTTTCTAAACCTCCTTTCCGGGCCATGGAGTCAGGAAAATTTATGAAAACAACCTTTTTAACCCATCCGCTCAAAATGCGGTTTTCCTCTATTTTCTTGGATGGTTACTTAATTCGTTTTGATAATATACAACCGTACAGAGTCTTCCAAAATAAACATCCTGGCAAAGGTTGGACACGCAGCGGACGTGGTTAAAAATGCCTCAAAATTGAGCGCGCTGGCGGATCACTTCATCCAGAACAAGCGCTACACATCCCAGCACACAGCTATTTGAGCCCAGTCCGGATGGGATGATCTTTATATCCTGCTGGTGTTGGAACAGACTGTTCTTTGCAAAAGTATCCCGGGCGATCGGAAGGATCTTGTCTGAGACCTGATTTAGCGCCCCTCCCACGACTATACAGCGCGGGGAAAATATATTGGCCAGGTTGCCGATACCAATCCCAAGCGCCAGTCCCATTTTCGTAATTATTTCGAGGCTGGTTGGATCATTGGCTCTGACGAGTTCAACCAGCTCTTCAAACGAAACCTCCCGGCCGGTACGTGTCTTGTAGTTCTGCACAGCCACGCGCGATCCGACCTGGGTCTCCCAACAACCCCGTTTTCCGCACATGCAGGCTTCCCCGTCCGGATCGATGGTCATGTGTCCAATTTCACCGGCATAGCCATTCCAGCCCCGGAACAATGTGCCCGCACTGATTATCCCGCCACCCAGGCCGATACCAGTATTCACATAAATGAAATCATCGACATTTTTCGCCGCACCCAAATAGTACTCCCCCATGGCAGCAGCGTTGGCGTCGTTTTCCACAAAAACCGTCAGCCCAAAACGGCCTTCCCATAGTTTCTTGAGCGGAATGTCACGCCATTTAAGGTTTGGTGCAAAACGAACCTCTCCTTTTTGGATATCCACCAGTCCCCATACCCCCACCCCGATCCCGAGTGGCTGAAATCCCTCCACCTTGGCAACCTGCAGCGCAGCATAGATCAATTTTTCAGCCTCCCGCAGATAGGCCCGGACATCTAATCCATCCGGCATGCTGACATGTTCTCGCCACAGGATCTGGGCAACAAAATTTGTCAGAATAATGGAAACAAAATCGACCCCAATCTCAACCCCCACGGCTGCTCCCCCGGCGGGATTAAGCTCGATCAGGGTTCCCGGCCGGCCTACTTTTTCCTGTTGCGCACCGGCCTCACGGACCAGGTTTTCAGCCTGTAATTGATCAATGATCCTTGAGACAGTGCTTCTGGTAAGACCGGTATATTTTGCCAGGCCGGCCCGCGAAACAGGGGCATGCAAACGAAGATGATCCAGAATCGTCGCACTGTTGTACTTGCGGGCCAGACTTTGATCTACACCAATTTGCCTGTTCATGCATTTGTATACTAATGCAACATATTAATTACTTTTTACAACTTTGTGGTTGTATATTCAAGTGACATTTGGCACTACCTGTTTATTACATTTTCTCTGCCATATCATTTGGAACAATAATTGCTCGAATTAGCCCCTACATTAATATTCTTATTAAGGAGCCATAAAATTCTGCAAATTATGTACACGGGTGCCCGATATGGTATTCGTGATAGAAAACCCTGCTTCGAATGCTCTCGTTAGAAAGCAAAACGTATATATTCAATCAACCGGTGCGAAAACACCATCGGGTGCGTCTGCCAGGGAACTGGTGGTTTACCTCATTTGCAAAAGAGTTAATCTTTGGATTGAAACCTTCCGCTGTAAAGCCTGCCAATGCAACTATTTTTATATCAGCCACCAGGACCCATCCATGTTTCTATCTGCAGAATGCAGCAGCAAGCAACAGGCGGAACAAAAGGCTGTCCGCTACTCTTCGACAACCTGCACGATTAAATACAGATTGGCGAAGATTGGTAGATACTGCTCGTCGCCATGCCAGCATTGCGCTGTACCACTAGCCGCCAAGCGCGCTAACAGATGGAGCCGGAAATAGATACAGGCATTCGCTATCCTTGCCCCCATGATCGCTTTGCTCGATCGGAGCCAGCACCGTATCCACCGCGCGCTGAAGCAGGGTTCGGTAGCGCCGTATATCGATGCAGCGCGTATCTGGTTGTTCCGGTACATCCCAGGCCGACACGCCCGGTTTTCCGAGCGTATATAGAAAATGTACGCGCTGTCCGGGCCGGACCACCTTGCCGGCCGCCTGCATCTGCTAGACAGCTTGGGCGGCCGGCGATGGGCTGGAATATTCCCCCAGTTCCCGGCTGAGTTTTTGCGATACCAGCAGCTTTTCAACCGGCACGCGCATCATCCTGAGCGCGGTCATTTGCTTTTGAACGAAAGCCTGTGCCTTTGGCAGTACATCCTTTAGGCCGTCTGCATCCTCGGCCTTGGCCAGGATCTCCAGGAGGCCGAGCTGTGTCTCCACGATGAATGGGGCGCTATCCCGGCGGCGTGCCTCGATCCCGCGTACCTTGATCGAACCATCCTGGAAAACGCCAAAATAGCGGTTGGCCACCGGGACACGCTCGTTCACGCGTGATGGCAGGAACACCACCCAGCGATAGATTCCATCCATGGAAATGGGCAGGCCGGTCCGATCGGTTACTTCCGCCAGCAAGGCTTGGAAATCTGCCGGGGTCTTGCAGCCTTCCTTGTGCATCCACAACCCATCCACGTACATGTGCAGGATCTCGAAATTCATATCTTCGGCGGCTTCTTTCGCGCGCAGCAGCGCTTCACGCCCATAGGCCGTCACCGCCTCATGCGCTTCGATCCGACCGAAACGGGCATTCTTATAACCCAGGTAGCCAAAACAAGTCACGAGCAGCCACTTTTCAGCCGACGCCAGCGCCTGGTAGACCGGCCTCCGGCAGTCGTACTTGTTCAGTGTAAGGAGTGCCGACTTGAGCGCCAGGCGCTTGTTTAGGATGGGAGCCAGCATCATTGGAATGATGCCCGGTTCGCCGGGGCCAGGTTCCAAATCTGAGCCTGCCCTTGGTACTTCCGGCGAGATATTGAATCTCACCATGATTCCCGGGTACATCGAAACAAAGTCGATCCCGCCCACATCCCGGTGCAGCCCTACCGTCGGTTGATAGACCATTCCGCCCATGTCCGATCGAATCATTTCTAGGGCGTTCTTGGGTCTCTCCGCTTGTTGCTTGTGCCAGGGAATAAGAATACCCTTTTGCATGGCGGTGACGAATTGCATCGACGAAATGCCTGTGCCCGGAGACAGGCGCGCCGCTTCCTGGACCGGCTGCCGTGTTACCCTTGCCATCTCCAGCACCCCCGTCAGGCCATAATCTCCCCACAGCATGGCATTATGCCGGTCGAGGTGCCAGCGCTCGCGCAGCTGCACTTGCCGGCCGCGGTAGACGATCTGGCCGTATGAAAAATAGGTGTGCTCTTTTCGCTCCACCAGTGATTCAGATTCATCCCGGTTCAAGGGCAGCAGGATCCCGCTTTCCTTGGAGAGTTTCATCAGAAGCGGAAATAGCCAGGTGTCACCCCAAGAGGTCAGGATCACATCCGGGTCATAGCGCCGGATATCGGCGCGCAGGCCGATCAGGAACGGTTCCGTTTTTTCAAAAGGCAGGGAATAACTCACCCGCTCAGCTTGCCCACGTAGTGGGTACGAAACCAGGATTGCTTTGGGTTCCTTGCGCGCCGGGTCGCAGTCCGGTTCGAGGCTCATAATGCGCAGGGGTGCTGCTTCTGGTTCGAGTTCCCAGGGCGTATCCAGAGGGACAATGCTGAGGATCTTTTCGCCGCGCACTTCCAGCCGGCAGCGCGCCAGCGGAAAGGTATCGAATTGCGCGGCATGTCGCAAGGCAATGGATATATCCGCGTCGTAATATGTCAGATCTGGAAATGCATCTACCATTTTCCGGAATAGCTCATCCAGCTTTCCGGGCTGCAGGACTTCCACCGCCAGGACGGTAACCAGGCCATTGACTAGCCGAGCCGGCAATAAGCCACTATCGCGCAGCAGCTTGTCCCCGAAGGGGATCCCCGTGGGATGAGCTACCGAAAAGACATCCTTGCGCTCCGTCCGTGACAGGTGCATTGGAATGGATTGGGCTTTCAGCCACCTCAAGAGTCCTCTCAGCCGGTTCGCCGGTCCCGCCGCGTAGATGGTTGCGGCGAAGTCCTGAATGAAGTGATGCCGCTTCCCATCCTCTCCGATCAACCAGATGGACAGGTTGGTCTCATTCGGGTATACGTCAAACAACCATCCAGTAATTGTTTGCATCATATTGACCAGGCATTCAAACCACTAGCCGAGGCGACCTTCGCGAAGCAACTTGTCCCCGTAGGGGATCCCCGTGGGACAAGCCACCACCGCGCAGCGTCCCCGTGGGATCGGCTGTTAGACGATCGCGTAGCATCCCCGAGGGACAAGAGTCGTCGCCCGGAGATTGTTTCAGTCATTCTTACCTTCCATCGCTTGCGAATCCTGTTCCATAGGACGAACATCCTCCTGGGACATTCCGGGCAGGGTCGAAGGGTTGTTCATAGGGGTTACTGGCCGAGGCGGCTTCGAGCCGCCACCGCGCAGCAGCTTGTCCCCGAAGGGGGTCCCCGTGGGATTGGCCGTATCGATGATCGCGTAGCATCCCGGAGGGACATGAGTCGTCGATATCGCTTCCACTAGATCCCTCAACTTCATCACTTCTTTATGCTCTTCCAGCAGCATCGCCAGCAGGAATACCTCGAAGGGCAGGGCGTGCGTCGCGTACTGGGCAGCCGCCAGGTGCTGGCGGGCGCTGGTGAACAGGTCGTCCAGTGCCAGCTGGTCGGAACGGCGCAAGGCGCGCCGGAAGCGGGAGAAGGCGGCTTCTTCTTGTAGGAAAACTTGTGTTGCGGAAGGAAGGGTACGGCCCATATCTTTACCTGACTTTCTTTTTCACCAAACGGTATTCATTATTCGGGTTGGAAATTATGCCATTCATCATTCCACGTGCGCGGTTGCCAGGTCTTATCTGGCACACGCACGGCCGGCTGCTGGGTGGCTAATGCAAGACCAGTATCGAATGCAATTTTATAAATCTCGGCTATATGTTGCCAAGGATCCTTAACATTAGCATTCAGGTTTACCACCTCAATCCGGCTGGCTGCGCGCATGACACAGGCATAATAACAGGCACCATCCAACAGGACCACATCCCACAAATCTGCCAATGTACTTTCGACGCCTGCATCCAAGCCATTGACGGTATGTGGGATTAGATAGCGAATGATCAGATTGCCAATTCCCAACGGCCTGACCAATCGTATCCATGCACGGCCATCCTCGAAAAACGGCGTAAATTGCAAAGGAATATGGTTCTCCTGGGTTACATCGGTTCCCTCGAGCAGCACATCCAGCACCTGAATAGTAGTCATGTCAGTTAACTCATATTCATATTGGCCGGAAACAACTGCTTGGGTCTCGGCTGCTCGCACCGGTGCAGCGGCGTTGAAGTCTTTCAATGCCTGGCGGACAGCGGCTGTGATGGTATCGACAGTAAAACGGGTGCCATCATCGATGAACATGGCCTGGACCTGGCTAATAAGTTGGGTAAGTGTTTGTGTCATGATAATTCTCCATTCCACACGGCAAGACAGATGGACGGTGCGGCTTTTCCAACGATGCTGGCCGGGAAGCCATAATAGGCCCCTGGGGCCGAAGCAGTGAACTGCCACGCATCCCACGTAGTGGGAGCCCAAGGCAAGGGAACATACGGCGCTGGCAATCCCCAATTGGCAATCACCAGCCCATAATCTTGCAACCAAGTCTCTGCCACCCAACCATTGAATAAATATTTACTGACATAGGAAAGATTGGTATAAATGCGGGGTTTCACATGGAGAATGGTCTCAACGATTTGCAGCCAAATATGGATATAACTACCAACCCCGATAAATCCATAGATCCCTGGAGCATCTTCAATATCGATCATCGGACCCAATTCACCTACACCATTATTTATAACGGTATTAATAAAACTAGTAGCCTGGTCGACCGGCGGACAGAACTTATATCTTGGGTCGAACCAAGCATAACTCATCCGTTTGACCTGAGCATCCAGCATCTTCTTGCTATTCAATGCGAACATAGTATCTTCTTTGATCACCGGCTTGCCTGCCACCCATGCACCGGTAGTGGTAGCGCGCACAATGCCGAAACTGATACCGCGGCTGGCTGCCAACTTCCAATCCGTATATTGATTGGTATCGTTCTCGGATGCATCCCCAATTCCAATTGGATTTTTCATAATTTCTCCTGGCTATATATGGTGTTAGATGATCATCAGCTCGAGCTGCGATCGGAGCTGGTAAAAACCCCTGCTTGTCTTATTAGTGAGGGGGGTGTATACTAGAGCCGAGAACTGACTAGCAGGAGCAAAGCGCATGGAGAAACAACCTCGGCATCGACCGTATCGCCACTTTGAAAAACAGCAGCG
>Ga0116112_1001796_pt1 | contig 13765 bp, 7 predicted proteins | sample June2015DPH_8_15_FD_89721 | JGI IMG/M metagenome (GOLD analysis project Ga0116112, IMG submission 89721) | Peatland microbial communities from SPRUCE experiment site at the Marcell Experimental Forest, Minnesota, USA - June2015DPH_8_150 | ecosystem: Environmental > Terrestrial > Soil > Wetlands >... | reverse complement strand
GAAAGCCGTCCGGCCTCCGCGTAGGCAGCAGCGAGTGTGCCGGTGATTATCGGGTCCTTGCCACCGGCAAGCTGATTCGCCGCTTGAGCCAGTTCGACCGCTTTGACACCGTTGCGCAAGGGGACTTGGGGTGAGGTGGCCAAAATCCACGCCAGACTATTCATGACCGCGAGGTCATGGGGTTTAATTTCCAGAGCCTTTTGCAGGTAAAGCAATGCCTCATCCAACCGGCCTTTTTTCATAAGTGCGTTACCGAGATTGGCCTGAGCCGTTTCATCATGAGGTTGGAGTTCCACAGCTATTTGGAACTGAATAATGGCTTCATCCAGCATGCCCATTTCGAAAAAGGCGCAACCGAGATTGTTGTGGCCCACGACATAATCAGGCCGGATTTCCAGGGCTTTTCGCAAACCGACGACGGCCTTGTCTCTTTGGCCCTTTTGGAACAAGGCGCGGCCAAGGGAAGTCCAAGCTTCGGCGCTGTCAGGCTGCAACGTCACGGCCTTTTGAAAATCAGCCAGGGCCTCATCCAATTGCCCTCTTTGTTGAAGCAGAACGCCGAGATTGTTGTAAGCCATGCCGCAATCGGGATTCCTGTTGATCGTCGTCCGCCAAAGCGTTTCGCTGTCAACGAACATCCCGCTCTGCCGCCAGCTTAACACGCCGAGCACCAGCAGTACTACTCCGTAAAACCCGGCTTTCGGGAACGGTTGTCGGTTCTTAAAACGGTCGAGCAGTCCTGTGATTCCGGCCGCCGCCAGTGTTATGGGGCCGATGCCGGCCAGATACAGGAAATGATTGGCCGCGAATGAGTAGCGGAACGAATACACGTTGAAAAACCCCAGCGCGGGAAACAATGTCACGGCATAAAAGAGAAACGCCGCCAATGGTCCGCGATAACGACGCGACAGGCGCCACAACGCCGCCAGCAGCGCCAACGCCGACGCAGGAAACAAATATTGCCACCAAATCGTCTGATCAATGTTCCAGCGGGGGTAGATGAAAATTAAATTTTCGGGCCAATAGAGTTTGCCCAGGTAAAACCAGAACGCGCGTCCCGCAACGAGGACCCGTTCGATGACAGAGAAATCGTATGCCTTGCCTTGAGCACCGATGAATTTCCGTTCGACCCACGCGGTAAATAATCCAGCGACAAGCCCGGCGAGGAAGTACGGACCCAGCGGCAACACATCCTTTTTCCAGCCCACCTTTCCCCGTTTCCACCAGAAAACCACCAGCAGCGCCGCCGGCAGGGTGGCAATGACCGTCTTGGACATCAATCCCAACAGGAACAAGCCCAGAGCAACGGCGTACGACTTCCTGCTTCGGCCTCGATCAAAACTCAGGTAGGCCAGCACCGACCCCAAACACAACACGCCGGATAATGTATCCTTCAGCTCGGAAATCCAGGCTACAGCTTCCACATTCACCGGATGCAACGCGAAGATGGCGGATGCGAACTGCGCCCCTGGCACTTCCAATCGCTGCAAAACCTTCAGCAGCAGCACGGCTGAACAGGCATGGAGCAAGATGTTGACCAGATGATAATCAAGAAATAATTCGTCCCAGAGCTTGTGCTCCACCCAGAAGACGCTGTGAACCAACGGGTAATATTGTGGCGTGGCCTTGAGGTCGCACCAGATGCGAACCAAACCATGCAATGATTGCAGTGCCGGTCTGGTCAGGTGAACATCATCATCCCAGACGGGTTTTCCATTCCATGCCGGCAGGTAAACAACCAGGGTGACAACGATCAGGAACACGCCCCAAAGCCGATCATTCAACCAAAGCTGAGGCCGGCTCGCAGTCGAATTCGCTTCACTGTATGGCATGCGGACAGTTGTCATTGTTTGGCCGCCATTTTGGCTTCGGGGTCTGACACAAACTTACTTTCAGACACGTTCTCAGGTTATTTGACTCGTATCAATTGGTTTCAAGGCCGCGCAAAGCCGCGGGGGCATTTGTCAGGCTGAGGTCGCGGAACGGCAACGTCACCAGCATCGGCTTGTCCATCAACCCCGGCGCAAAGAACAGCAATGCCAAAGCATAGTCGCGCGCCAGTCCCTGGGCGTTGGGCGCAGAAATTGCACCCCTCGTACTTGGCTTTTGACGCTCGATTTTTGACCGTTGGGGGGGCGTATCGGACGTAAGCCATCAACGACAGCAGCCCAAAGAAGAGAAAGAGCACGTCTTCCCGTTCCGTCACCCAGGCCACCGATTCCACCCGCAACGGGTGCCAGGCAAACAAGGCGGCGATGAACGCGCTTTGCCAGAACGCGCTGGTCAGGCGCAACAAAAGCAGAAACAGCAGGACGGCGTTAATGGCATGAAAGAACACATCAACGAGGTGAAGCCAGCCGGCGTTCAAGCCGAACAACTGGCAGTCGAACATGGGCGACAACCAGTCGAGCGGACGCCAGGTGCACACATACGCCAGAGAAATGAAGGCCCATTTTACTCCCGTCCACGTCAGTCCGGCCTGGACCACCGGGTTCTGCGCCACATACAACCCATCGTCATAGCTCGCAAAGGCAAAATGCCGCCCCGGCCAATAGACCAGCAGTGTGACCAACGCGAGCAAGACACATACAAGCCGCCGACGGGACATGATCTGATTACTATCAAAATGCGCCAAGCGCACCAAGGGCCAAGTGCCCGCTTATTTTTGATTTGCGATATACGATTTAGCGAAACGAGTGAACTGGAAGCGATTCGTAAATCGTAAATCCAATATCATAAAATTGGTTAGAGACTCGTTACCTGGTCTCCTGCGGGAATTTGCCAGAGACTCAATACAAGCGAAACAGCCGCCGCCATGAAATTGGCAACGGCTGTTGCTCTGAGATACGGCTTGAAAAGCCAACTACTTGCGGCGGCGAATTAACATTATGCTTACCAGCGAACCAAAACCAAATAAAGCCATCGTAGCCGGCTCAGGAACCGGACTATATGTTTCAGTAAGACCGCTAAAACTGACTCCTCCGCCAAATGCTGTATCGAAGCTGTCAGCATAAAAACCAACCGCGTCGAATGTTAAAGGCATAGTACCTGAACTGTCTAAAACCGTCCCGCTTGCCGTATAGGCAGGGCTATTGTCCCCCTGCAAGGAGTAAATAATCTCCATCCCGCTGGCTGTATCTTTCAATGAAAGGCTGAAATTATAGGTCGGTGTGCCCGACGCATCTATATAGTTCGCGTTGGCGGGAGTGGATCCAACGCCCGCCCCCCCAGCACCACCATACCACATGTTTCCGGCACTGGTTGGTTTCCTGACAATGTCTGTACCTCCGCCCGGAATTGACTGTTGAGTTCCACCTGTGGATGGCCAATAACCATAGCCGGGTGCGACGGCGAAGACACTCCAAGTACCACTGCTAAGTGTGCCCAGTGACGCGTAGTCAAGGATGCCGATACGGAATAAGCCACCGCCCATTGAACCGCTGACAATACTAAAGGAACCTGAAAACGTCAGCGTGTCTCCGACATTAAGAGTAATTGGGCCGCTGGGCAAATTGGCACGTATATCGGTATTTCCGGTCGGCGTCCCGCTGAGAGAAAGGTTTCCACCACTGCCCGTATCATTTAATGTGGTGCCGTTCGGGCCGCTACCGCTATCATAACCCCACCCATTTATCGTCCATATCTGGGCTTGGGCGGTTCCGAACATTGCCACCGCAGACAATATTGCGAGGGTTTTGATATGATTTTTCGTACGACTTTTTTTGTTACAAATTTCTCTTTTTTCAGGCTACGACCGGCGGTCATTTTATCACCGTTGTCCATCTCATGGAATGGATGATGCTCCGATTTCCCCGCGTTTTTGATGGACAATTCTCCGCTGCTCAACCACTTAACAACGGAAACGCGGTTTCTCACGGCCATGGATGTGTGATGCCCCTGCCCGGTCAAGGCCCGATTTGGATGCGGTAGAAGCGCACCGGACCGGCTGAATTGGTGTCCGTCATCAGCGTCACCGGCGAATTCGTGGAACCCACCGTGTATAACGCCTGCCAACCATTCGTCATCACCAGATTCGTCGTCGTCTCCAGCGTGTAATCCGGCCCTTGCAACCCCCAGTCCGTCACCCCCAGGCTCACCTGCCCGCCCGTTACCGTTACTGAACCAATGACGGGGTTGGTCAACGGATTGACCGTCACCGTAAAATTGTTGGTCGCGCTCAAAATCGGCCAGCCACTGTCCGCCACCGCCACTGACACCGGATTGGTGCTGCTGGCCTGGCTCACCAGCGGCCGCCACGCAAACACGGCGTTGGTAGCATTGAGCGGGGTCAGCGTCGCATTGGTCGGGGCGCTCAACAGGCTGAAGGTCAAGTTCTGCGATGGCAAATCCGGATCCGTCGCCAGGTTGGTGACCTGAAGCGGGAACCCGGCGTTGATCGTTTGGTTGGCAACCGGCGTCAGCGTCGGCGGCGCGTTAGTGGCCTGGCCCACAAATGTCACGACGCTCCTGGCCGGCAATTCATAAGCAAAAGATGGATAATTCGTTGTGCTGATGGGATTGGGAGACGTGTTGGTGACGTTGAAAGCAGGTTGTTGGGCCAACGAAAGGCTGCCGGAAGTAATCCACGGCGTCACGGAACTAACGGCAGGGAAATTGACCAGATTAAAAACCTCGGTTACGTCGGTAAAGCTGGAATTGATCGCGACGATGGCAAACATGTTGGAGTTGGTATCTTTGTAGGCGCTGCAGTACGGGGGCTCAGAAGAATCGCCGGCCGCGATGCGACAATAACCAGGACGGACAAAGCGGCTCCACTGACCGAGCACAAACATGCGCTTGGCAAGAACGGGATTAGGGGAGGTATTATCTGTAAGCCCTTCGTTGTCCGGATTCCCGGAAATCAACCACCAATAATGCCAAGCGTTTGCCTGGGCAACCGTCATGAAGAGATGAATTCGACCAGCCCAATAAATGCCGTCGTCAATGCTGCCATCAAAGCCGCCAGCGCACTTCAATCCGGACACTTCCGTTTCCCACACTGACTGTCCGGTGGTGTACAGCGCGGACGGCGGATAATCAGGCGGGCAACCATCATAGTTGTGATTGGCGATGATGCTTACGACCGGCTCGGTGTTCGGATCATCAATCGTCGGCGTATAAAGACTGGAATCGTCCGACCAATGCTCGCTTTCAGGGATGATGATTTTGGTGGAACCCACGCCCCTGGCCACCAGAGCGTTGTAAAGGTTGGTGACGAAATCGTGAATCTGCGAACTGCTCCAGAGGCAGGATTCGTAGTTGGTCGTGCTGAAGTCCGGCTCATTCTGAACGGAGATGGCGTAGATATCGACGTGATGCAGGCTTCCCATGTTGTGCACGTAGTTGGCGAGCTGGCTGGCATAAGCCAGATTCGTGGGATTATTCACCCCGGTTCCGAGATAGTGGCCACCATTTGCCGAGTTGGTATCCTTGAACCCGGACGGTGGCGTCCAAGGCGCACTCCACACCAACGCGCCCAGTTGCCGGGCCGTCTGCATGATGCCGAGTTCGCTTCCGCTCGCGGTGGGGGTCGCATTCGGTAAAGTTGAAAGGGCGGGTGCGATGCGGTTGCGCAACAACGAAAGGCCGATACCGTTATTGGTGGTGGTGTACCCGGTGCTGTCGGTGTAAACGATGCCATTACTGGTGGAAAAAAACAGGTCAACCAGCACATCGGGCACGGATGATTGCCGAAAAGCCGAGGAAGCGCCGAAGCCGTCTATCCTTTGAAACACGTTGGTCCAGTTTACGTAGCACGTCTGTGCCTGACCGATTGTGCACATCATCAACGCCGACAAAGCCACTGTCATGCCGGCACAAATTTTGAAACGACTTTTCATTTTCGTTTTTTTGAGCACAGTTTATGGCCCGATTTGGATGCGGTAGAAGCGCACCGGACCGGTCGGGTTGGTGTCCATCATCTGCGTTACCGGCGAATTCGTGGAACCCACCGTGTATAACGCCTGCCAACCATTCGTCATCACCAGATTCGTCGTCGTCTCCAGCGTGTAATCCGGCCCTTGCAGCCCCCAGTTCGTCACCCCCAGGCTCACCTGCCCGTTCGTGACCGTCACCGAACCAATGACCGGGTTGGTCACCGGATTCACCGTCACCGTAAAGTTGTTGGTCGCGCTCAAACCCGGCGAACCACCGTCAGTCACTACCACACTCACCGGGTTGATGCTGTTGGCCTGGCTCACCAGCGGCCGCCACGCAAACACGGCGTTGGTGCCATTGAGCGGGGTCAGCGTCGCATTGGCCGGGCTGCTCAACAGACTGAAGAGCAAGGTCTGTGATGGCCAATCCGGATCCGTTGCCAGGTTGGTGACCTGAAGCGGGAATCCGGCGCTGATGACTTGATTGGGTACCGGCGTCAGCGTCGGCGCCGAGTTGGCAGCGCCAAGCCCGACAAACGTCACCACGCTCATGGCCGGCAGCTCGTATAAGAAGATTTCGTTGGTGAAGGTGACCGCGGATAGAGGGGCGAGCGAAAGATTACTGGAGGTAACCCACGGCGTGACCGAACCCGAGGTGAAGTTCGTCAGGGAAAACGTCTGCTCGACGGGATAGCCGTTGGCGTTGACGGCGACAATGGCAAAGGCGGGCGAGTTCGAATCCTTGTAGGCGCTGATGAAGGCATTGCCCGTGTTGGTGGCGCCAATGCGGTAATAATTTGTCCGCACAAAGCGACTGTAATTGCCAACGGTAAACAAACGCTTGGTGATGGCAGCGTTGTTATCCATCAGCCCCTCATTACCCGAAGTCGTGGAACCACTAATGAGCCACCAGTAATGCCAGGCGTTTGCCTGCGCCACGGTCATGAACTGGTAAATCCGCAGGGCGTTATAGACACCGTTGGCAATGCTGCTGTCGTTGCCGGAGAGCAGGGAGACTTCAGTTTCCCAAAGCGGTTTTCCGTAACTGTTCTTCGTCAGGGGCGATGGGCCGTACCAGCCGTCATAATTGTGGCTGGCGATGATACCCACGTTCGTTGCCACGGCTGTTTCATTCATGGCGTTGGTGGCGAGATTCTTAGGATCCTGCCAGTTTTCACTCTCCGGAAGCATAATCATCGTCGAAGTCTCATTCTGGTCCAACATGGCCTTGCAAAGGTTGGTGACGAAATCGTGAATCTGCGTATTGGTCCAAATGCAGGACTCATAGCCGTTAGGATCCGGATGGTTGCTGTCAGGTTCATTTTGAACAGAAATGGCGTAGAGGGTGACACCCCACGTGTTTTTCATACTGGCCACATAGTTGGCCAACTGCTTGGCATAGGCCAGATTGGTGGGGTTGGCGCCACTGCCGAGGTAATTGCCTCCGTCCACCACACCGGAATCTTTGAACTTGGCTGCCGGTGACCAGGGCGCACTCCACACCCTGGCGCCATCGGCTTGCGCCATCTGCATGATGTTGGTTTCGACCGACCCCGGCACCGCATTGGCTGAAGCCGAAATGGCGGGGGCAATGCGGGTGCGCAACAGAGACAGGCCAATGCCATTATTGGTTGTGACGACACCCAGGCCGTTGGTGTAAACGATGCCGTTGTTGGTGGAGAAGAATATATCAGCCTGCTGGGTGGTCCACTGGCTCCGCCAGGCCGAGGAGGCGCCAAAACCATCGATCCGCTGATGCACGTCGTTCCAGTTCACCGTGCAAACGCCGTTCGTTATCTGGGGCCCGGGACTGATGACAGGCGGGTTGGTATTGACCGTGAAAGGAGCGTTGGTCATAAAACCGTAAAGCGCCAGCGCGTAAGTCCGCGGTGCACTGCCGGCCTGACTGTTGCCGGCGAGGGTCAACCGCTGCGCCGTTGCGCCCGCGTCAAAGCCGGACATCCCCTGGCCGCCGGCATTCGCATCCACGGGGGTGGTGCCGGCGGTTCGCATCCAGTCGAGTTCGTTGGCATTGGTTACCGGCGCCCAGAACTCCACGGCATATTGACGGTCCTTCCCCAGCACAATCTGGTCGGTGCTGGCGGGGCCATTGGTGAAAATAAAAATCTGCTGGTTCGTGTTGCCACCGCCCGGCTGGGAATAGGTCAAACCCTCGCCACCACCCAACAGATCGCCGTTGGTGAGCGTATAGTATGCCCCGGCATTGTTGGAGTAGGAGCCGCTGGTCGAACCCACAGTGGCGGTGATGTCAAAGAGATGCAGACTCGGTTGTCCTCCTGAAGCGCCCACAGCCAAAATGGCCAGCCCGGTCAACACCCAGTTTGTTGTTCTTGGCGTGATGGTCTCGGAAAGCAGGACGTATTGGGCCTGGGGAGCGGCCGTCGGCGGGGTTTGCTTGACGTTTGCCGTCGCAGACAGGCTGTTGGTTGTAGGGAACGAAGTATAAAAGGGGGGTTGGCCGCCGACATTATCCCAGTTGGTGGGGTTGACTGTGCCATTGGTAAATGTGCCGCCGACCAGATCGGCCCGCACCGTGCCACAAACCAGGGTGAGCGCCAATGTTGCCAGGGTTCCTACGATTCGCGTTTTTGCTTGCTTGTTCATAATCCTGGAAGTGTCAGATGGTTTTGATTTGCCGGAGCAACGTTTGCGGAACAAACCACGCCGGCACGCGCCTTGATCCACTGAGTCTGTCGAGCAGGAAAAGCGCCAAAGCCGTCAATCCGCTGATGCACGTCGTTCCAGTCCACCGTGCACGTTTGCGCGCGGGATGGAAGCGTTGAAGAGAGCAATGTCAGTGAAGCGAGCCAACAAGCTGCGGCGCACGCCGGCGTGGCGTTGCCGGTTGTTCTTTTCGAGTTCATTCGGGCATTATAGCACAAAAAGGCGGAAAAAAAAGGCGCCGGTCAAAACCGGCGCCTGTTGTTATTATTGGTTGCTCCAGCAACCGCCAGGAATTTACGGACTTGATATTGGCGGCCGGTGCAGCCGGAAGAACGCATTGGTCACTACACCCGGATAACCGTGCTCCGAAGTCTGCATATTGTACAGCATGTTCGTTGTAATAACGGTCCAGACACGCGTGCCTTCCACCGTTTCGGTAAGAGTCGATGGCGAGTAGCCCGAATAGTATAGAGGCTCAACCCAGGGCACATGACCTTTGTTAGGATCGATTGTTAGATAAGGGGCAACCTCCACGTCATAACCGCCGGCCGGAGTTGTCCAATTCAGCCAATAGGCAATATTCGGTGGGACAGCCCAGAGTCCGCGTGCGGTAGCCGATGAACCGGGGGTTTCAACATCACGCCAGTTGTCCGACCAATTCTTCCCGTTGGAGAAGTCGTCCATGTTCGTGCCTTGCGGGCCACTGATGTTTATATTCAAGGCAAGGATATTGTTAGCGGGATTTCCGCTGTTGTTGTTTTGTGTTCCAAAATAAACCTGCAAGGGACCGTTGAAATACTGCTCATCACCACCCGGTATGGTGAAGGTCACTGGTGACAGATTGGGACCGGTTATCGAGCCGTGAGTCGCATCGCTAAATTGCAGCGTCCACACGCCATTGCCCGAAGCCGCGCCAGTCTTGCTCGGATCAACGCCGTTATAGTAGTTGGTAGCCAGCTTGATGTACGCGACGTGCCTGATCCAGTAATTAGTAGTTATGACAGTACCATTAGTTACATAAGAAGAATCATTGGTTGCGTAATAATCAACCGGCGGGTTCCCCAGATTGAGTGACAACCCATTGGTGTTGATCTTATATCCGACAAATAAGTGATAATCATTATTCGTTGGACCCGTCTGGTTGTTGAACTCAAAGCACATCGCATTTGTTGCATCAGCATCCAGCGAGGTATCGTTAGCACCGGTAGCCGAATTAGCCGTGGGCATGGCACCCACCGGTATGAACCAGAACATCGTCTGCAAGCCGACGCTCGGCGCAGGCTCGTTGGTAACGGTGAAGGAATACGATACAGGATAACCATGGAATGCCGTCGAGTTACTAACCCACGACATCTGTGAGCTCTGTGAGGCAAGTTCCGTGCGTACGTATGATGCATTGGCTTGTGTAAAAATGCGCAAGCCGAGGTCCCGATCGCACTCGATGTACAGGGTCGGCGTCGGGAACGGCACAACCTTTCCATCCAGACTCTGTAGTTCCAGCAAATGCATGTTGTCCACATACAGGGTGCTGCCTCCGTTGGTAAGCGGAGATGACGTGTAAAAATTCGCATTCATGGCAATGGCCAGATTGTTGAGGGTGCCCTCATACGCATTATTCCACGCGTCGTAGTAGAAATTGAGGTGCTTCCAGGAGTCGGGCGGGTTTGTGGCCGGGAAGTCATACCCTACCGTCGGGGACACACCCCCGGTCATAAGGTTGCTAAACTGCTGGAATTTGTGGGAGTAAAATTGGTCGATCAATCCAAACTCCAAGTGACCATAAAAACCATTGGTTTGTGCGTTGCCGTTGGGATAACCGGTGGTATTGGTTATCACCGTGGAACTGCTGTCGAACATCACATCGGCACAGAACTCCAACATATTTAATCCCGGCTGTGGCAGCCCGGGGCTCAAAAACTGATCCCAATTAGTCCACGTTTGGGACGAGCTTAGGAAGACCGTCCACCAATTCGTAACGACTTTCTCCAGCGAACCGTCATTGAGAGCACTGGAGTCAAGGGTGGACCATAAATCTCCCACATTCGTGCTGGCCCCCAGCCAGTTGGTCCAAATGCCGGCCTGGGCGGGCGTGTCAAAGTTATTGAGCACCACATTGGTATAGGGACTGGGGTTGTTGAAGGAAATGGTCTCAGTGAAATTGGTATAAGTAACATCATTACAATACGCAGCTGTCGCTGAGTGGTATATCCCAACCACATCAAATCGTTTTGTTTCAGGATGCTGCCCTTGCAACCTCGTGCCCAGATTTCCGTCATCAAACAAGCTGCCATAATTCGTTACCGAATAGATATCCGAATAGGAGAGGGGTCCGTTGGTGGCGCTCTGGGAGTTTGTCAAGGTGTAACTGAGAACTATCAGGTTTGCCTCCGCCAAATGGGCTGAAACCATGACATAATATGCGCCCTGCTGTGCCCCATTAGGGTCCCAGGGTGGCGGCCAAGCCGTTCCCACGGTGCCCGCCATTCCCAAGGTAGTCATATTACCGGAGGTGCTCAACCAAAACCTGTTAGCGTTTTCTTGTCTCGCATACAGGGGAATCCCCGTGGTGGAAGACCCGACAAAGTTAAAGTTATAACCCAGATAATACGCGCCTTGAGAACCACGAACCGAACCTGAATTATGCCACACTGGCGTGCCGTTACCCATGGAGCCGCCGAGGTCGCCCATATTATTATTGTTCGTGGTGCCTAAGAAGAAGCGCCAAACCGTCCCGCCAACAGTTTGCAAGTTGCCGCTAGTGTTCGTGAATATCATAGTGTATTCCACCGTGATCTTGTCCCCAATATTTTGCAGAGTATATGGAAGGGGCAGCGCGGCCTTAAACCCCATATTGGGGTTGGGGTGGTTTACGCTAATAAGTTCAAAAGCGCCGATCCCAGGGTATTCAACGATTTGTGAGGTCGCATCGCCGGCGTAGTTTTGCTCAAAACCCCAATTGGTTATAGCCAAGGGTCCAATGTCAGCCATTGCATTAGACACAAAAAGGGCCACTGTCGCCACAGCTCCCACTGCCAATGATTTAATGATGTTTGTTTTCATAGTTTGGAACAGACGTTTTTTAGTTTCGTTTTGGTGCTTCGGAATTTGTTAAATCATATCAGCTATCGCGCGGTTTGCAATGGATAAAGCTACGATTCGCATGGAAAATCCTCCGATTCAGCGAATCGGCGTCAAAAGTATCGTTTTGACCGGTTTTCCAACAGGGTTTTCAATAAAAAGTGGTGGTCTGGTTGCCTTGACCGGCGTATTGCCATTGTGCGTCCCTGCCCAAATGCGTATCTACATGGCCATCGCCATAGCCCACATTGATGGACGACAACGCGCCATTGTATTGGTGACCATTGTTTGGATTCCTAACAATGTCAGCGGCGTTGGTGTCTAAGCTGCCTATGCTGACTTCGCATTCATCAGAAATGATTGGTTGAAAGCCCACAATTTTGTCACTCTGCTTTCGCGGCCAACCCATGTTGTTCCACGGTGCGGCTGTGCCGTTGTCGAAGTGTGGGTCAGGCCATAATCGATATGCGGCGGGATCATCACCGCTTCTCCGCGGTATCCAAAACTCGTGCAAAAATTTTGCAAAAAAACCGTTGTTGGACCTGCAATCTATGAACCACAAAACGAGATCATCTATTGTTTGAATATCACGATTTTGGGCTGTTATGCCAGGGTTCCCCGAACTACTGTAGCCATAATGAAACTGCTGATTTGCCAGATCCCATTCCGCTGTCCGGACGGGGCAAAAATACATCGGAATCGTCATTCCGTAAGGCATCAGGTTGGAAATCATGTTGGTGCCAACGTCATCCGAGTTTCCACCCGCGGTGTTAGCAGTGAAAGACGGGTAAAAGCCATCTGCTTGGTCGCTGGCATAGACGTTGCACATGGTTGCCCATTGTCTGAAGTTCCCGTTGCAATTGGCGACCTTGGCGCGGAATTTGGCCTTGGCCAGAGCCGGCAACAGCATTGCCGCCAAAATGGCGATGATGGCGATGACCACCAGCAATTCAATCAATGTGAAGGCGCGTTTGGCGAGGTGATTTTTTTTCATAGTATGGACACTGCGTTCCATGCAAACAAACTTACCAAAATTCTCTTTGGAGGGAATGGACAATCCTATTATTCTGGTTTTATTTTCAGGCGGCGCGGCGGCTGGGTTCCCGGGTGCGTCCCGTGATGTTGCTGCAAGGTCCGATATCGGCTGGGCGGGACGCGATTGACCAGCTTGAACACGCGGGAGAAGTAAAAGGCGTCTTCGTAGCCCAAGGTGGCGGCAACCTCCTTGACGCTGGCCGAAGTTGCGTCCAGCAAATGGCAGGCGCGCTGCATCCGCAGGTGCGTAAAGTAGGTTATCGGCGCGCAGCCGGTCCAGCGTTTGAACAGCGCGAAGTAGTACGACGGAGAAACATTCACCAGCGCAGCGAGATTGGCCACCTGCAGTGGTTGGTCGAGATGCTCCCTCATATAGCCAATGGTTTGCTCGATTTTCCGCGCAATGGCCAAACCGTTATTGCCCGGCAATGCGTCGCCATTGCCCTCACGCCTCCCCTGGCCCGCGGCGGGAACGCGGGCCAAATTATGATTGACCGTCGGCAAATTGACGCTGCCGGTCCTTCTCATTTTTTTACTTGTTGCCGCGCAGGGTTCTCATCGGCGGCAGTCCGGCCGCCAAACAAAAAAACCAGATGGGGCGTGTTTTTGTTTTCATCCGAGCGTGATGTGCGGTCATCTGCGCATACCGGTTTGCGCCCGGAATGAAATTTATCGCTTTTCTCACGGAGAACTCTCTGGTTTCCGCCCTGGGCCGTGATGGGTTCCAAAGTTGGAGGCGGCGGCAAGGACTTTTCCGCATCCCCATCTTCCGAACGTGTTAACGGCGCGTTTTCCCCCGTTCGCCCTGAACGCGCCAGCCGGATGCGGTAATCGCTGGGGGCCACACCGTTGATCGATTTGAAAACGCGGGAAAAATAAAACGGGTCGTCGTAGCCCAGCGTAGCCGCGACTTCCTTCACACTCAAGCCCGTCCCTGCCAGCAACTCGCAGGCGCGGTGCATTCGCACATGAATGAAATAGTCAATCGGGGTGTGCCCGGTCGCGCGCTTGAACAGGGCAAAAAAGTGGGAAGGCGAAAGGTTGGCCAGGGTGGTGAGCGCGGACACCTGGAGCGGTTGGTCCGAATGTTG
>Ga0116112_1001788_pt1 | contig 13828 bp, 15 predicted proteins | sample June2015DPH_8_15_FD_89721 | JGI IMG/M metagenome (GOLD analysis project Ga0116112, IMG submission 89721) | Peatland microbial communities from SPRUCE experiment site at the Marcell Experimental Forest, Minnesota, USA - June2015DPH_8_150 | ecosystem: Environmental > Terrestrial > Soil > Wetlands... | reverse complement strand
CAGCTTGCTAAAGCTTTCGTGATCGTCATCGTCCTGGTTTGCGGGGCGGTGTTGGCGGCTGGTCGTCTCCATCCGACGCTCTTTCTTCATGAGTTGGGAAGCTTTCTCGTCACCGTCACACTGTTTCTCTACGTCCGCATAGTTTTGCTCGTCATGTTTCGCGCGGGCCCCGTGACCTGGAGCCGCATCCAGGGAGGGCTATGCGCGTATGTTCTCCTAGGCCTGGCTTGGGCTTCCGCCTTTCAGTTGATTGAGCAACTTATCCCCGGCGCCTTCGATTTTGTTACCGCGCCGGCGGACCTGGATCAACTCACGTCGAAACTTACATATTTCAGTTTCGGCACGCTTACCACGGTCGGCAGCACTATTACACCGGTGCATCCGTTCGCGCGCGCGCTGACCATCGTTGAAGCCATCGTCGGCCAGCTCTTCCCCGCGACCCTCGTCGGCGCCCTCGTAGCCATGGCCATGGAATCCCGCCACAAGTCCTGACCCGCGCCGGCATTCCTTTGCTGTGGGTTGGTTTCCGTTAAGTGAGATCAGTCTGCAATCGCCGCTCCCGACATGTGCCGGGGCGCGAAACCCCATCCTATTTGATTTAACGGAAAGGATCGTTTCCAATTGGTTGAACAGGTCTCCATGTTCGAATGTAACCAGTTCTCTCTGACGCACCTTTCGGGATATTTTCGAGCATAAGTGAGCCAGTACTGCATCAAACCGAGCTTTCCGAGGCATCAGAGGGACTTCGTGGCTACTTGCGCATCTGCCCCTGCGAATCACTCTCCACCTATGCCAGACAGTGCCTAGAAAACACGTTCGACAAGAGTGGACTCGTCCTACAAGACATTGTGAGTGAATTGGGCCGAAGGCAGCGCGAGCCGCGACATCCGACTTGTCGCTAGCCAGCGCGGAAACGGACACGAGCGCGCACAACATCACGACGAATCCCCAGACTACAATTCGCTTCATCGCTAAGTTTCCTCCTTCGCAAAGCATCGGGATATTATCGGAGCGGTCGCGAAGGGGCAAAGAGAGCAAGTCGGGCGGTACCATGTAAGCGTTGTTGGCTCCTGCGGAATGAACTCAATGGTCGAGAGAATCGGTGGGTGGCCCGCGGCAAGACGGCGTGGCATTCGAATGGAGTAAAAGTGCTCATCGTAAATGGTGCCTCAATGCGCCGGAAAGGCGGCTAAAGGCGGCTGAATGGTGTCTAAAAGCGAACAAAAGACGAACTCACAATCGACAAATTACCGGAAATGCGTGCAAAGGCTTGAGCGGCGGTCCGCGGGTTTGTGCTCTCTATAAACACGGACCCCCATACCCATACCCCACCCATCCGAACTGAAACAATGTCACCCCATCGGACCCGAAGCCATTGCCTCGCTGAACGCGGCCGCCTGGGACGCCGCAGTGTTGGATCTTCGGAGCGCGTTGTCCTCGCGCTAGTCGCTCGGCGCTCAACATTTTCTTCTCCGAGCCGTGGGGGATTATGAGTGTAATGGGGATATTTCGACAACCATCCTCTATTGACTTGCCCGTTTCGCAGACAAAGTGAGCGATTGTGCTCAGCATCGTCGAGGCAAGTGAGCGAACCTATAGGCTGTTTGCACAGCCTGAGGTTGCTCATTCTTACGGAGTCAATCAAGATTCCGATCAAGGGGAGATACCATGTCGTTCGGAATTTACGCAATTGGGTTCGCGATCTTGATCGGCGGACTGGTCTACGCCGCGCACTTGATACACATGCCCGCCCACTGGATTGTCGTGGGCGCGATCGTACTCTTAGGCGTTGGGATTCTGACGGGGGTAAAGGCTACGCGGCAAAAAGATCCTGCGGAATAGCGGTATTGTCATCGGACAGCGGCGCGGAAGCTAGTCGTGGAGAACGATATTTAGAAGCGAACTACGAACTTGCAACCCACCGATTCTAGCGGGTTTGTCAAAAGGCGACTTTCACGCATTGGCCGCCGAATGTGGAAGCATTCGGACAGAGGAAAGCCATGCGCAGCTAGGGCGAAGAGTGGGTGTGCCCACGGTTCGGCTGACAAAATTTAGCGGCGGGCCGTCCTGCGACGGGGCCGCCGCTTCTTATTTCGAACTACGGTTTGTGTGCCACCGCCGTCTTCCAGACCGGCGACGTGGGAGGAATTTCAGTCGGGTCTGCGGGAACAAGCGTGTTCACCGACACGTGCGGCCAGCTCAGGCCTTTGAAGTTCAACGTCACGTTCTGTGTGTACTGGATTTGCGTGAAAGTGACCGTCACATCGATGCCGGGGAACTCGATGTCGTTGGGCGGTGTGACTGAGAAGGTGGCGACGCGCTGTCCGGCGATGCTGGCCTTGGCCTTCAAGAACAGCGGCGGCGAACCCGCGCGGTAATACGGTATGTGCAACACTTCCTCCACCACCTCAATCCAGAAGACCGCTGTCATTTGCACCGCATTGGCGTTGGGACTGGGCGGCGGTGTTGCCGGCTGTCCGAGAAGGAACGCGATGTTGTCGGTGCCTCCGCCGAACAAGGGCAGCGCCGGATTGGTGGAGATGAAAACTGTGGTGGTGGTCAGAATCTTCTGCTGGCTGATCTGATCGCGCAGAAGACCGTTGGGGTCGTCCAGCATCGCTTGTGTGATGCGGGTGCTGAAGGGCGTGAGGTCCTGCGGGATGCGGGGCGTGTTGTTGTTGGCGGCGGTCTGGCTGGGGAATTTCGGATTCACCGGTTGACCCGTCGCAATAACGATCGGCGTGATGTCGACCGGCTTAATGGTCGGCTTGCCGGGGGCTGAGATCGTGACTAATCCCTGCGCGTCGATGGTGGTGCCGTGCGGAATCGATGCCATGCGCGTTACCGTTTCCTGCACGTTCGGTACCTGCGTGGTCGGCACGTGCATCCACAATCCGGGCTCGAAGTGGATGGGTGTGCTCTCCCCGCGGATCGTGATGTCGTTAATCTGCTGCACGTAGGGGATGCCGTTGAGATGAATATCATTCTGCGGCACCGTCCCACGATTAGGAACGTCGCCCAGGCTTTTAGAAAACGAGAGCGTTTCGGCGGTAAGGTTGAGTTCCAGCACGTTGTCGCTGTTGGGAAACGGAATGGGCAGCGGCGGTGAGTTGGGATTATTGGGGCGGAAGATGGTGTTGAAGCCGTTGCCGGCGAAGTCTCCGGCAAACGCGGAGAGTGGTCCGAGCGGCGGAGGAATAGGAGGTGGAGCGGGTTTGGTGTGGTCCGGGCGGAGTTCCCCGAAGAAGAAATCACTAGGTAGACTGATGGTTGCTCTGGGTTTCGAGTCGCTCATTGTAGTCTCCTTTTTGGTACGGTTTCTCTCAAGCCAAGGCTTAAGGCAGATCGATTGAATCGCGGATACGCTATCCCAGGTGGAAATGCTGCAAAGACTGTGGCTTGGTCCGCGCCACGGTGCCTCAATACGCCGAAACAAGCGATTCACTAATAAGGGGAAGTGACACTACTACCAGGGTCTGCGCAGCATACGCTTGAAAGCCCTCGGGCGGCCAGCATTTTATTTCTTGTTACGATTTCCGAACACTCGATTCGGTCACCTGCCTGGACAGAAACCCGTCGGCGATTTCGTGGCCCGCTAAAGGCCGCATAATGTTTGTCAACAGGCGATAGATAGGATGAGAAGGTCGATCCCCGATCACGGATGGCGTTAAGCTACCGGTGATCAACGCACTCAAAGGTGCAATCACAGTGGATAAGGAGATCGACCTTGAAGAAGCATAGCAATTCTCCCAAGAAGAATGAACCGACATCGAAGCGGGCGAAGTCGCGGGGCCCGGTGCAGCGGAATCCGAAGGAAGTGCTGGCGGAGTTGTTGGGGAAACTGAGGGAAAAGCTGGATTCGAAAGTGGTGGCAGCAAGCGCAGGAGAAGAGGATCAACGAAGGGAGCTTCGCCCCAACTTGGACCGTCTGACGGTAGGCGTGGATCTTGGGGACCAATGGAGCCATTACTGCATTTTAGGTTTGGAGGGAGGAACGCTGGCGGAGGGACAGTTGCGGACGACGCAGCAGGACATTGCAGACTTCTTTGAAGGATTGAATGCGGCGCGGGTGGTGGTCGAAGTGGGGACACACTCCGCCTGGGTGCGGGAAGTGATTTGCAGTTACGGGCACGAAGTGGTAGTAGCCAATCCCCGGTTGATGGAGGGATCCAAGCGTCGCAAGCGGAAGAATGATCGGATCGATGCGAACAAGTTGGCCCGGTTGGGACGCGTGGATCCGCAGTCGTTGCACCCGATGCAGCACCGGAGTTCAGAAGTGCGGCAGGACCTGGTGATTCTACGAGCCCGCGATGCGTTGGTGGCGGCGCGGACCGAGCTCATCAACGCCACGCGAGGACTGGTGAAGAGTATGGGGGCCCGGCTTCCTAAGTGTTCCAGCCCGAGCTTTGCACAAAAGGTAGAGGAGGCAGTTCCGGCCGAGATACAGGAAGCGCTGCTACCGCTGGTGCGCATGACGGCGGCGCTGAGCGATAGCATCCAGGGGTATGACGAGAAGATTGAAAAGCTGGGCCGCGAGAAGTATGGGCATACGGCGTTACTGCGGCAGGTGAAAGGGGTGGGGCCGATCACGGCGCTGGCCTATGTATTGACCTTGGAGAATCCAGAGCGATTCGCGAAGAGTCGAGATGTGGGACCGTATCTGGGATTGGTACCGAAGCAGGAGGACTCCGGGGAAAGCCCGCCGCAATTAGGAATCAGCAAAGCCGGGGACACGATGGTGCGCAGACTGCTGGTGGGGAGCGCGCAGTATATCTTGGGGCCGTTCGGACCCGACACGGACCTACGACGGTATGGGCTGCGGCTCTGCGAGCGCGGTGGGAAGAATGCGAAGAAGCGAGCGGCGGTAGCGGTGGCACGGAAGCTGGCGGTGTTACTGCACCGGCTGTGGGTGACGGGAGAGGTGTATGAACCGCTGCGCCATGCCATGTCGGTGCCGATAGCCGCGGCAGCGTAGCCGGCCAGGAGAAAGGGGAACACTCCGAAAGCGAAAAGACGATTCCAAGCGATTGTTTCTGAAGGCAGGATCAGAGAGCAGACAGGAGTTGATGACGCGGGAACCAAAGGCTATTCAGTAGGTTTGGCCGACAACGATATCCACCGCCTTGTTCGGGTGACTGCGTAATGAGTGCTGGTCTATTAAGATCGCGCGATAGATGGCAGCCCCAACAATCCCAGGTCTGTCACGGCAGTGATGGACCTGGGTTAGATCGGACCCCAACTTGCACCGGGCCCAGAAGCGGCCCACTCAGAGTGCGGATAGAAGCACGGCAACGGTGGATGGCGTCGACCAGAGTTCCTAGCGGCCTGTCGCAGTGAATTCGTTAGCGGGCCCTCGTAAACGGCCGAAAGTGGCCATGCGCAACGCGTGCTTTTCGTGTGGCGACTCAGTAACGCTTTCAACGCGACAGGCCACTAGTACTTGGTTAGTTCGGAAAATATTAAGGACGGCCGCCACGTCGGCCTTGACTTTTATGACCTTCTCATAGAAGCACTCATTGATCTGTCACCGGGGTTTTGAGTACCGATTACAATTTGGGCTGCGAACCTTCTGTCCGCTTATGCCTGACGCGGAGAGTCTGGTCCGTCAATCGCTGACTTTGAACTCCCAGCGCGTTGCGTCATTCGGATAATTCTTCTCCGTCCAGGCCCAAGCGATTCGTGGGCGCACGCAATACACCGCGCTTTCGGGAGCAAGCAGGAGCGGAGTCTTGTATTTTGCGCGGTATGCCTCGTCTAGCTTTTTCAGCATGACTTTGTCATTAACCTCGACAGCGTTCCCCTCCAGGATGACGGCATCATCTCCCGATTCGAGGTGGATGGAAACCTCCTTATTGTGGGCGAGGTTCTTCCCTTTCTGTGTCGCGCGTCCCGTTCCGAAGTAAAGAGCACCCTCGCTCCAATAGCCCCACACGGGCATGGAATGAGGCCGCCCGTCAGGACGCGAAGTACAAATCCAGTAGTTCCGGGAGCGAGCCAAGCGTTTTTCCGCATGGGTCCACGGCAAGTAGTTCTTGCGAGGCTTGAGGCCATACTCAGCAGGAATGTGCGGCAAGCCCACACTGATCAAGTTGGTTGGCTCTTTGTTATCCAGGACTGTCTTTGTTTTAGGCATCCTCACCTTCCGAGCAAAAGCTCGGGATTCGCGCGTTGGGACTTGCCGAGCTTTACAGCAAAGCTACCCGTGTTTAGAACAGGTTGCGGATTCCTGACGATAAACAATGCGTGGTGCTGTCCGGCAACAATCCGAACCAGTCGGCTGCCTCGGAGCGCCACGGAATACATCCAAAACCACGATCACAGTAGCATACCCGGACGGTCGCACGAACCTGACTGTCGAAACATCGCGGTTACACTCATCGACAGGGTCAAAACGTGAAATGGCCTGCTTACATCAGTCTGACACGCACTGCTCCTTACGGTTGGTTCTTCAAAGGCCCAGCGGGCTTGTAGGAATTGATAACGATGCCTGTCGGCATAGCCTTCGTGCTGGCGAGCTCGAATGCGCGTGCCGGAGTACCCTCTGCAAAAATGCGCTTCCCCGTGCCCAGCAGGACTGGATCGACGAGCAGCACGACCTCATCCGCAAGACCGTGTTCGAGCAGCGTCGATGTCAGGGTTGAACTGCCCATAAGGAGCAGGTCGGGGCCGTCGTGCGACTTGATGCGGCGAATGTCCTCGGCGAGGTTCGGCCCAACGCCCTCGAACGGGCCCCATTCCAGGCTTTCGGGCCGGTGGGTGACGACGTATTTCTTCGCCGCGTTGAGACGGTCAGCCATAAGACTGCTCGGCGCCTTCGGCCAGAAGGCCGAAAAGCCATCGTAGGTGCGTCGGCCAAGAAGCAGATCAAACTTCTCGCCATACCTCGCGAGGAGTGCTTCTCTGCCAGCGGGGGTCCGATAGGGCGCTGACCAATCGCCGTAGGGGAAATTGTTCTCATCGGCGGAGGCCTGGATCACGCCGTCCAGCGAGATATGTTCGAAAATCTTGAGCTTTCTCATTGCGTCTCCTTAATCTTCTAAGACGGTCTGACGCTCGCCTGCGGCAGGCGACTCAGCGCCGCTGAATTGTTCATCCTATAGTCGTCGCGGAGTAAGAAATTCGACAGGCGAGGCGAAATATTTTCGTTTTAAGTGGTGAGGGTAACAGTTGGCGAAATATCCTGATTACACTCATTGACCTTAAGGCCGTTCCGTCAGGTGCTCTAGTTTTGCCGTGCTCGCAAAGCTTCTAGCTCTAGCTTGGCCACCGCATCTGCTAATCGGGCGCAGGTGGAAGGGTGGACGCGTTCCCCGCGACGCGCCCGGATGATTGTGTCGCGAGCGAGACCTGACCGCTCCAGTTGGCGGAGCGAAAATCGATTGAGCCTTTTCACAAGCTCAGGAACGCACGGACGAGTGAACTTTTGCGGTTGTATCACGGACAACCCTGACATAACCTCAAGCCGCCGCGGATCGTGCCCGCATCGCCGCCGCTCAACGGGCTCTGCGGTCGAAGATCAAGGGACAGAAGGTTATTTCGATCAGTGTCCGCAAAGGACGCAAGATGTCACCAGCCGCCCGTAAGAGGATTGTCGCAGCTCAGAAGGCGCGCTGGGCAAAATGGCGGAAGGCCCAAAAGAAGGCCTAGATTCCCGATCAGTCGCATGCCCGGAAGCACAGCGACTAGGCGAAAATCTCATTCACCTTATCCCGCACATGCTGGCTGCGTGACGGCTTTAGGTAGCGCATCGTGCTCTCCATGTCGGAGTGACCGAGCCACTGCTGAACTGTGCGTAGGTCAACCCCAGCCCATAGCGACCATGTTGCGAATGTCGCACGGAATTTGTGGAGCCAAAAGTTCTCTTTATCTAGCTTCGCACGCTCGGCCACAGCTTTCAGACCGTCGAGAAAATCGAGCTTGGGATTGCAACCTGCGGTTGGAAAGACCAGACTGCAGCTCTTGTCCGATTTCACTTTCCAAGCTTTTAGGCTTTTCGCGAGCTTCGCAGGAATAGGAATCTCGCGTTCCTTGTACGCCTTCGGTGTCCAGTCCCTATCTGGCTTGTGACTGACGCGAACCGTGGATGCAGTGAAGTTGACGTCTGACCAGTACGTGTACATGACTTCCTGCTCACGCATCCCTGTCATCAGGAAAAACTCATACCACAACCGTTCCTCGGCATCACACGCTGCGAGAAGTTTGGCGAGTTCTGCCTGCTCGTAGATTTCTGGCTCCTCTTCGGTGTAGCGGGGCCAATCGTTTTTGCGCACCAGACCACGAATCCCTTGCGACTTCAGGAACGACATGATGTTTGCGAACTTGTTCCAGCAGCTACGCGGTGCCTGCTCTTTGTCATCCCGTAGGAATGCGTGGAACTTGAGCAAGTCTTTGCGGTCAATGTCCGTGACGTTCAGTTTGTGGCAGGATTCCACGAAGTACCCCAGCGCCGTGCTGTAGGCCGCTAGAGTCTTGGGTTTTTTCGTGAGCTTCGTTTCCTCAAGGTAGTCTGCAACTGCTCCCGCAACCGACCGTTGCCCGTTGCCGTTCTCAGGCACGATGGTCGCGCCATTGTTTACCGCGTTGAGTTCGGCTTCCTTGCGTAGCCTTCGGGCACCAGCATCAGCGGCATCCTTGCCGACCGATAGGCGCACCCGCTTCGAGCCTTCAGACCACTCCAGATAATACGCGCCTTCGGTGTGCCGTTCGGGTTTGCCGTTGACCAGCACCGCATCAGGCTTGACACGGCCATTCGCGGACAGGACGACAGGACAGTAACGCAGTCCCGCGTTGGTGCGGATTCGTTTGGTGAGGTTGACTTGCCGATTCATGGTGACCACCCCCGCTGATTTCTGTATCAGTGTAGGTATCACCAGCTTGCAAGTGCTAGATAACTAAGGTAATGGCGGAGAGAGTGGGATTCGAACCCACGTTACCCTTTCGAGTAAACACGCTTTCCAAGCGTGCGCCTTCAGCCACTCGGCCATCTCTCCGGCGAATCAACAAGTTACAGAAACCCTTCTGCAAATAATGTACACGCTTGGAGGATTCTGTGACGAACATCGAACGCTTTCTACAGCACAAAGCGTACCTGCAAAACGTGAGCCCTGCAACACTCTCGTGGTACACATCCGCTCTGCACAAACTCCCTTCCGAACAACCCACCCAAGAACAACTGAACGACCTAGTCATCAGCCTGCGCCAATCAGGTCTCAAAGAGACTGGTGTGAACGCATGCACTCGTGCGCTCAACTGCTATCTGCATTGGAACAGTGGTCACGCTGGGAAATGCAGTCCCGGCTGTGTTCACCCGCACGTAGTCCCGATGAAAGAGCCGTCGTTCGTCCCACCTTCGTTCACCGCACCACAGGTCCAATCCATTCTGAGGTTCAAACCCGAATCGTTCTACCAGAAGCGCACCCAGTTGTGTCTCCTCATCATGCTCGACACCGGCGCTCGCATCTCTGAAGTTCTGGGACTACAGGTGCGTTCGATTGACTTCGACAACCTGCTGTTGACTCTCATGGGCAAAGGCAGGAAGGAACGCATCGTGCCCATGAGCGTCGAACTGCGTCGGCGGCTGTATGCGTACACCGTACACAAACAGGCGCATGACTTCGTGCTCAGTTCGCCCGATGGTGCGCCGGTCAACCGGGTATCCCAGTTGAGGCTGGCAAAATCCCTGTGCATACTCTTGGGATTCACGCCACCGGCCCGGACACTCCACGCCTGTCGAACCACCATGGCATCTGCGTACGTTCGAGCAGGCGGTGACGTGTTCAGACTCCAGAAGATGCTAGGCCACAGTTCGCTCGAAATGTCCCGGCGCTATGCGAATCTGAACACAGACGACCTGTCGGCGGTCCACCAGCGGCTGAGTCTGCTGTCTTGAGCAAAGTGGCTCTTCTAGAATGCCCGCCCCTGTCCTTACAGATAGAAGGCGGGCATTTTCCTATTTGAAATTGATTGTGATGGATGCAACACGACTCAGCACCAACACAACAAGAACGGCAACTGCAATGGTGTTAACCATTGGCTGTCCAATCTGAGATGATGGAGTTCAATACTAGGCTATTTTGCAGTCCGCAAACAAGCCTCTTCATGTCCCGGAGGACGCTGGTGCTACAGTCAGTATATAGCAGCCCTTCACTTCACGTGCGATGCCGAAATACTTGTCAACGAGTGCGTCGAACTCATCTACATGATTTGCCTCACTCTGGATTGACTGCTTCATTGAACATGTTCGCCAAATCTTTCATCTTTTGCTTATTCTCGACTGACACAGAGCCACACTCGAATATCTCCTGCACCATGTTGTGCATCAGCGGTAGTACGGAGAACTCTGGTACTGGTGCAAGCGTCTTCGAGAGGCTCGTGATTCTATCTATGTACGTCTTCGAGAGTTCAACAGAGACTTTGAGAAGGAGTTCTTTCTGTCGAGCGACTCGTTCACGCCACTGGGCGAAGGCTGTGATTGCGGCAGAGAACAGAGCACCGATTACGGCTGAACTGAACAACAGGACAACGATTTCTTTCTTGTCCATATTCACGGTTCACGATTTGGTTGTGGCTTGTCCTGCCTTACGTGCCAATCGTTGCTGAAGGTCGTGTGGCTCAATGTACACGAATCTTGCCGATGAATGTACCTTCCCAATCGTCAGGCAGTGCCATCTCTATCCTCTGCTACGAGATTTCTTTCACAGACTGCCCAGCATCCAATTTGATTGCAGCAACCTGCTCTCTCTTCGGCATTCCAGCCCTGCTCGCTAGCCTGTAGATGTAGACGTATTCTTTATCCTGTGCCATCGAATCGCCATCGAAAGTCTGCAATGGTTCTTTGACATCGGGAACAAACAACCCGTACTTGTGAGTCATGGTTCCTCCACATCTAGTGTATCCGATACCCGAGCAACAGGGAAGCACTTCAAGAGCACCGCAGTAACCAGAAGTAGCATTACGAAAGGTAGGTGTTTGTGGGATTTCCACAGGGTATGGCGACTGAGGCAAGTTCAGCATCTTACACGGGTTCTGATTGCCCACTAGATTCAACAGGCGAAGGGTCAGTACAGTGCGGCACCTTTGCATCAGGATATGTAGCAATAACTGATGCTGTGCCAGCCCAGACAAACATCTATATCACGGGAACAAACGTCGTGCGTATCGGAGCACCCAACCAATTAGCACTTCGAGTCAGTCTTACTGCTGGTACTGTGCAACTTACTGGCAATGTCTCTACCGCTCAGAATCGTACGACGAATCCACCTACAGGAGTTATCCGGTGGGTAAGTACGAACTCCCATATCGCAACGGTCAGCCCTTCCGGGTTGGTAACTCTCTTACGAAAGGGACAAGTCACCATAGAAGCACGTTACTCACGACAGGCGAACGTCAGTTTCGCCGGGAGTACACCGTCACAGACCGAAAGCATGGCTGCATACGCTACGATAGACATTACGATTGGAGTGTAATGGGAATCCCAGATTCTGAAATCTCGAACACGCCGGGAGATAGTGGATACAATCCGTATCGCTATGCCCAGTTACACCCATCACCAGAGATTGCCCGTTTACTCGCTGAGGACAAAGCCAAATCCGATGCCATACGTACTGCCGAAGGCAATCGTATCATAGCCCGGTTGCGGGAACAGGCCCGCAGTTCTGAGGGTCAGAGTACGTTGACCACAGACGTTATTGCTCACGAAAAGTTCGATGGCAAACCTATACAGGAACTTGAGATTGACGCACCGATTCCATGGAGACGTAAATGAGCCTGCTCAGTAGATTACTGCCGAAGCATGAACTCGAAGAACTGCGGAACGCTTTACAGATGGAATGCAAGTTGCTCCGATTGAAGATTCAAGAAGATAGAATTGCCATCGGGCGGTTGCATCTAGCATGTCGTACGTTGGATGAGAACTTCACCAAACTCGTAGATGCTTTGAAAGGGTAAGGCTAGGATTTTATGCTTGGATTGAATCGCACAGGGAATTACAGCCGTGGCTTTGCTACAGATGTAAACGAGTTGGTGTACGGCAATATCATTGACTGGATGCCGTCATCTGCACACTTCGGTACGCCGCTGACCATCCCTACGAATTTTGGGTCGCTGGTGTTTCTGCCGCTCAATCTGGGCAACTCGATAGACTGGCAGACATTCGGAGGATAGATGACGATTGAAGTAGGAACTGTCATCAATGGCAAGCGTGTCCTAAACCCGACGACCAAGAACAACAAACCCGCTTGGAACTGTGAGCACGTCTCCTGCGGTCACAAGACGGTGATTCTCGACTCGACGCTTCGCTACGAGCGTCGTTCAAAAGGATGCAGGGTCTGCGTCACCACTGCCCAGCAGTCGAGTCACGATTCTATGATTGGCAGGAAGGTTGGTGAGTTCGTAGTCGCCGCTCGCAGTACAGAACGCCGGAACAACAGGCCGATGTGGAATCTCCGGTGCCAGAACCCTGAGTGTACGCATACGGAAACCATGAGCAGTTCGAGCGTCTGCAACACGAAGGATAACCCATACCGCTGCCCTGTCTGTCAGGGACGACGTTTGCAGGAACGTATCAAGAACAACCGCAGATTCACCGACGATGAAGCCGCACAAATCTGCTACGCAATGAATGGGTTTCATTCAATCGTAGGCATACTGGATAAAATCGAGCACACGTCTCTCGATTGCACTGACGACGATATCCGCCAAAAAGCATGGGAAGATTTGTTGAAGCAGGACTTGAACAACCGGACTCTAGATGAAATCTGCGGGTTGGCCTGCGGGATTGCCAAGAACATCGCACGCAGGATGTGGAATCCTGCACCCAGATTCGCTGAGCCTTATGTCGATAGTGTAGGCGATGAAGTCCACCCATTAGACCATGTCGAGAATCCAGAACCGATTTATCCCTCAGTTCACAGTGAGCAGGCTGACACGCTTCATGAGATGCTAGAACGATTGAGCGTGGCTGACCGTAGTCTGTTGCTCAGTGATGAAGGGATGCTCGATGCAGACGGCAAAGCCAACCGAGCCGAACTCATCAGAACCCTCAAGAACACCCTCCAGTAATCCCTTCGATAATTGAGACGGATGCCGACCCTCCTCCCGGCTGTGGCTCCGAAAGGATGCCTGCCGTCTCAAGTTCCTTTCACTACTTAAGGCATTAACCAGTCGAAAACCTTCATCCATTTCACCATCTTGGCGTGAGATTTGTACATGTGTGCGTAATGCTGTGCACCCTCTGTGTCGCCCAATCTGTTCCGCTCGTTGAGAGAGTGCAATTCTTCTGCGGCGTCCCTCTCATGTTTGATTATGTCCCTTCGGTTCCGCTTGTGTAGGTCACGTCGCCAGTCATTTACAACCAACGCAAGCAGCACTGCCCAGAAAACCGTAAACCCAGTCATAATCCCTCCCAGTCTGAGATTACGCCAGAGTCCAGATTCCACGCACGTGCTATGTACACGCCTGCGTTCTTCTGCCAGAATCCTACGAGCAGTTGGCTCTGTATCCTGTTGAAACGTCGCAGCAGATGAACGAAGACGTGAGCGTGCTTTCCAAGCGTGCGCCTTCAGCCACTCGGCCATCTCTCCGGCGCTGTACGCAGCGATTGGGTTGATTCTAACAGTGCTACGCACTGCCGGCGAACTCTAGATCCCTCCCCTTTGGTTTCGCTCAGGGCCGGGAGGACAGCCGAGAGGTCGGGCTGTTGTTATCAGCTTTCTTCGGGCTTGTGCAACTGCTGGGCCAGGTAGTTCTCGTAGGTCATCTCTTTAATCGCGTGCAGTTGCCCTTCCAGCCAGTCGATGTGATGTTCTTCATCGAGCAGGATCTTCTCCAT
>Ga0116112_1001784_pt1 | contig 13836 bp, 8 predicted proteins | sample June2015DPH_8_15_FD_89721 | JGI IMG/M metagenome (GOLD analysis project Ga0116112, IMG submission 89721) | Peatland microbial communities from SPRUCE experiment site at the Marcell Experimental Forest, Minnesota, USA - June2015DPH_8_150 | ecosystem: Environmental > Terrestrial > Soil > Wetlands >... | reverse complement strand
TCGTATTTCCAGTCCGCCATATCTCGGGCGAAGTGTTACCCATGTCCTGAAACACCTGTTACCCATCTCTTGACAACTGAACACCGGCGGTGCGTCCCTACCAAAAAATCTGCGTTCATCCGGGTCCATCCGTGGTTAGTAAATTTGCGGTTTCAGCAAACAAAAAGGCCGCAGTCACTTTAACCCAGTGACCGCGGCCTTGAGCCACCATTAAAGCGCGAATCGTCAGACCAGGCCCTGGTCGAGCATCGCATCCGCGACTTTGACGAAGCCGGCGATGTTGGCGCCGACGACGTAATTGCCGGATTGGCCGTACTCGGCCGCGGTGTCGGCGGCGTTCTTGTGGATGGTGACCATGATGTGGTGCAGCCGTTTGTCCACCTCTTCGCTGGTCCACGGCAGCCGCATCGAGTTCTGAACCATTTCCAGACCGGATGTAGCCACGCCGCCGGCGTTGGCCGCCTTGCCCGGACCGAAGAGGATCTTTTTGGCCAGGAACTGATCAATGGCCGCGGGTTCGGAGGGCATGTTGGCCGCTTCGGAGACCAGGATGCATCCATTGTCGAGCAGCGTCTTGGCGTCTTCACCGCTGATTTCGTTTTGCGTCGCGCAGGGGAAGGCGCAATCGCACTTGATGCCCCAGGGCCGCTGGCCGTTCAGGTATTTCGCGCCGAACTTGTCGGCGTATTCCTTGATGCGGCCGCGCCGGACATTTTTGAGGTCCATCACCCAGGCCAGCTTTTCCTCGGTGATGCCGTCCTTGTCGTAAATCGTGCCGTTGGAATCGGACATGGTGATGACCTTGGCGCCGACCTGGTTGAGTTTTTCGACGGTGTATTGGGCGGCGTTGCCGGAGCCGGAAACGGTGCAGACCTTGCCTTTGATGGATTCTCCGCGGGTCTTGAGCATTTCCTCGGCGAAATAAACGCAGCCATAGCCGGTGGCCTCCGGGCGGATGAGCGAGCCACCCCAATTAAGGCCTTTGCCGGTGAGCACGCCGGTGAATTCGTTGGCCAGGCGCTTGTATTGACCGAAAAGGTAGCCGATTTCGCGGCCGCCCACGCCGATGTCGCCCGCCGGCACGTCAGTGTCCGCGCCAATGTACCGGAACAGTTCGGTCATGAACGACTGGCAGAAGCGCATGACTTCGTTGTCGCTCTTGCCTTTGGGGTCGAAGTCCGAACCGCCCTTGCCGCCGCCCATGGGGAGCGTGGTGAGTGAATTCTTGAAGACCTGTTCAAAGGCCAGGAATTTGAGGATGCTGGCGCACACGGTGGGGTGGAAGCGCAGGCCGCCCTTGTAAGGTCCGATGGCGCTGTTCATCTGGATGCGGAAGCCGCGGTTGATCTGGATCTGGCCTTTGTCGTCCAGCCAGGGCACGCGGAACACCATCATCCGTTCCGGCTCGACGATGCGTTCCAGGATCTTGCCTTCCCGGTATTTCTTGTGCCGTTCGATGGCCGGCTCGATGGATTCGAACACTTCGGTGACCGCCTGAAGAAATTCAGGTTCGTTGGCGTTGCGCTTGCGGACGATTTCGAGTGTGTTTTGGATGAGTCCCATAGGTCATTACTCCGGTTGATTTGATTGCGGGGGTTGAGGTTGGTGGTTGGCATTCCGGCAGGAGACGGCCGCAGACCGATTCCGCACCCTCGCCGATTTGCCGCGAAGGGCGGGCGGGCATTTCCATGCGCCGGCAAGAACCTGGTCAATTGGCACCTGCATAGAATGGCGCTAATTTAGCGAAACCCGCCCGGGTTGTCTATAACTTTTTTCAAAAGTTGCAATTTTGTGATATAAATCTTGACAATATTGCGCCGAAGGGGACACTGGAGGTGTTCGGCGCGGGTTCCTGGCGCAGCCGGAGCCGGCGGTAAAACGTGTTTGCCGGTTGGCAACAGGCCTGCGGGCGCGTGGCGGGCGGCGCGAAAGAATACGGTGCAGGTCGGGTATTCGTTTTTTGCAATGCAGATTGACACACTGAAAATTTACTGCGACGTGGTACGCCTCCACAGTTTTTCCCGGGGCGCGGAGGCGAATGGCGTGTTGCAGGCCGCCGCCAGTTTGACGGTGCAGCGCCTGGAAAAGCATCTGGGCGTGACGCTCATTGACCGGTCCTGCCGGCCCTGGAAGTTGACCCGGGAAGGCCGCCTGTTTTACGACGGCTGCCGAAAGATGCTCGACGATTATCACGCGCTGGAGTGCGAGGTGCGCGGCCAGCAGGTGGACACCCATGCTGTGGTGCGGGTGGCGGCCATCTACTCGGTGAACCTGCACGACATGAGCCGGTGCGTGCGGCAGTTCAACGAACTGTGGCCGCAGGCGCACGTGGAACTGGAGTATCTGCATCCGGCCCGGGTCTGGGAACGGGTGCTCAACGACGAGGTGGACGTGGGGATCATCTCGTTCCCGCAGGAACGGCGGGATTTGACCCTGATTCCCTGGCGGGATGAGCTGATGGTGGTGGCCTGTCATCCGCAACATCGGCTGGCCCGCAAAACGAAAATCGCGGTCCGGGAACTCGCCGGCGAACCGTTTGTGGGGTTCGACCCGGACCTGGTCATTCGCAAACGCATTGACAGCTTCCTGCGCGAACACGGCGTCGAGGTCCGGGTATCGTTGACTTTTGACAACATCGAGGCGGTGAAACGCGCCGTGGAGGCCGGGACGGGGGTGGCGATTCTGCCGCGACCGACGCTGGAGCATGAGTTGCAGGCGGGCACGCTCGCTGCTATTCCATTGGCCGGGCTGAATTTTGTGCGTCCGCTGGGAATCATTTATCGCCGCGGCCGCCGGCTGTATCCGACCACGGAAGCCTTCATCAAGCTGCTGCGCGACGGCGGTGCCGGCCCCGGCAAGCGGGCGACGAAAGCTTGAAGGGGTTGTTTCCCATGAGGACCCCGGCAGGGCGCAATTCACGAATGGACACGGCACCGGCATTCATGCAATTTTCCGCAACGCTGCCGGCCAGGCAACGGGTTTCGACCCGCGATGGCCGGTGACAGGCATGTTTTTTGAGTTAAGTGCGAGGTAATGAAAGCGAAAGCGTCTGTGATGAGCACCGGCCTGCCAGGCCTGGACGATGTGCTGCAAGGACTCCGGCCGGGCGACAACGTCGTCTGGGAAGTTGACGGCATTCAAGACTACCTTCCGGTGCTTGGCCCGCTCGTCAACGAGGCAAAACGTTTCGGGCGCAAGTTGATCTACTTCCGATTCGCCAATCATGCGCCTTTGTTGACGGCTGATTCCGGAGCGGAGATCCACCAACTCGAACCGCAGGGAGGTTTCGAGCGGTTTCTGACCGGGATCCTGGATGTGATCGAGCAGGCCGGCCCGGGCGCGTTTTATGTCTTCGACTGTCTGTCCGATCTGGCGGCGGACTGGTTCAGCGACCGGATGCTGGGCAACTTTTTCATGATCGCGTGTCCCTATCTCTACGAGCTGGACACGATCGCCTATTTTGCGTTGCAAAAGAATCTGCATTCTTTCCACGCGACCGACTGCATTTTTAACACGGCCCAGGTCATCATCGAAGTCTATCGGAAGGGGAACCAGTTCTACATTCATCCCATGAAAGTCTGGCAGCGATACTCGCCCACCATGTATGCGCTGCACAGTTGGGAAGGGGCGCAATTCAAGCCGGTCACCAGCAGCGCCACGATCACGGACATCCTGGCCGAGGTGCCAAAGCCGTGGCTGGAATTCACCATTCGCCGGGCCGGCATTTGGGAGAATACTTTCCAACAGGCGCAACAAACCGTCGAGGCCATGCGCCGGGGTTTCACCCCCAACCATGATCCGCAGGAGTTGTTCCGTCACTTGATGAAGATGCTCGGCACACGCGAACAACGGTTTCAGGCGCTGGCGGAGAAGTATCTCGATCTCGCCGACCTGGTGGAGATCATGCAGCGCATGGTGGGAACGGGGTTGATTGGCGGCAAATCGCTCGGCATGCTGCTGGGGCGGGCCATTTTGAAGAAGGCCGACCCGAAATGGAACGAGTTGCTGGAGAGTCACGACTCGTTCTACGTCGGCTCGGACGTTTTTTACACTTACCTGGTGCAGAATGGCTGTTGGTGGCTGCGCCGCCGCCAAAAGGATCTCGACCTCTACCTGCAACAGACCGGGGAAGCCTGCCAGAAAATTCTCGCCGGCACGTTTCCCGATTACATCCAGCACCAGTTCATGGAAATGCTGGAATATTTCGGTCAATCACCGCTGATCGTCCGCTCCAGCAGCCTGCTGGAAGACAACTACGGCAACGCGTTTTCCGGCAAGTACGAGAGCGTCTTCCTGGCCAACCAGGGCACGCCCCAGGAACGTCTGGATGCTTTCATGAAAGCGGTCCGCACCGTCTATGCCAGCACCATGAGCGAGGAAGGCTTGCGCTATCGGTTGCATCACGGGCTGCTCGATCGCGACGAGCAGATGGCCTTGCTGGTGCAGCGCGTCTCCGGCGAGTTGCACGGCAGCTTGTTTTTTCCCCAGGTGGCCGGCGTGGGTTTCTCGTTCAATCCCTTCGTGTGGAACGAGGACATTGATCCCAAAGCCGGAATGCTCCGGCTGGTCTTTGGTCTGGGCACGCGCGCCGTGGACCGGACCGATGACGATTACACCCGGCTGGTCGCGCTCAACGCGCCGCTCAAACGGCCGGAAGCCAAGGCCCAGGAAGGGCGCGAGTTCGCCCAGCGCCGCATGGACGTGCTGGATCTGGAAGCCAAACAACTCTTGAGCCGTGAATTCGAGAGCGTCGCGCAGTCCCTGCCGGGAAATTTGATTGCGCTTTATGCCACGGGCAACGAAGAGACACCGTCGCGTGGGCCGGACGAAAACCCGGGGCAGGCCTTTTCCGGCGTGTTGACCTTCGAGCAGTTGCTTTCCCAAACGGAATTTGCGCCGACGATGCGCGAACTGTGTCACACCTTGCAACGGGCCTACAACTACCCCGTGGACATCGAATTCACGGTGAACTTCACGCCCGACGGCAAGTTCCGGATCAACCTCCTCCAATGCCGTCCGTTCCAGGTGAAGATCGGCGCCGAAGGCAGCCGGGTGAAAATGCCGGAGAAGATCGAGCCGCAGAATCTCCTTTTTCAATCGCATGGGCCGATCATCGGCCATAGCCTCGCCACGGTGATTGACCGGGTGATTTATGTGGTCCCGTCCGTCTATAGCCGGATGGCGATGAGCCAGCGTTACTCCGTGGCCCGCACCATCGGGCGCTTGACCCACCTCGGTCCGCCGGCTGCCCGCCGAACTCTCATGCTGGTCGGGCCGGGCCGCTGGGGCACCTCCATGCCGGCGCTGGGCTTGCCGGTTTCTTTTGCCGAGATTAACACGGCCTCCGTGATCTGCGAATTGACCTTGATGCACGAAGGCCTGGTGCCCGATGTGTCCCTCGGCACCCACTTTTTTAACGACCTCGTCGAAATGGACATGCTCTATCTGGCCGTTTCGCCCGGCCGCGAGGGACATGCGTTGAACGAGGAATTTATCCGCCAACGGCCCAACCAACTCGTTCAATTATTGCCCTCGGCAGCCGCCCTGGCGCAGACGTTGTGGGTGGTTGATTCCGACACCTCAACCGACGGCGGTGCACTTTTCCTCAATGTTGACTCCATGAAGCAACGTGGCGTCTGCTACTGGGGCAGCACGGAGTGACTGCCCTGTCTTTCGCGTGCAGAACCGGGGAGGAGGGCGATGATGGGAATGATCCCAACCAGCCTTGTTCCCACCGGTTTTTCCGTTCTTTGTGCCTTCTGCCGCCTTCGTTGGACCTTGGCGCGACAAGTTGCGGCGGATTGACCGGTCGATTTACACCCGACGCCGTGGCGGGTCGGAAGGGGTTTAGATTCCCGGCGGTTTTCAGCAACGCAGCGCTCCCCTTGCCTGAACAGAGGTCAAACCGTCGGCACGAAACGTTTTGCATTTTTCCCGGCCAGGCGGCACGTTGGGTGCATGACACAACCGCTGGCACTCGTTTTTTACGAAAAGCTGATGCCCGGCAGCCAACTGGTGAACCGGCTGCAGGATATGAATTACCGCGTACAAGCTTTCAACGATTTGGCGGCATTCCAGAGCTGCGCGCATAGCTTGGGTCCGATGCTGGTGTTTGTGGATTTGGAATCGAAGGAGGGCGACGTTTGCCTGGCCATCGCCGCGCTCAAAGCCAACGCCGCCACGCAACATATTCCAGTTGTGGCATTTGCGAGCGAACGGGCGATGGAATTGCAGGTCGCCGCGCAAAAGGCGGGGGCCAAACTGGTCGTCAGCGAAACTGCGCTGTTGGACCATCTGCCGGAGCTTTTGAACCAGGCGCTTCAGGTTGAGTAAGTCTGAATAACTAATGCTTGACTCGGACGGCTCCAACCTATAGTCTCGCCCCGAATTGAGGCATGAAACGTTTCCGAAAGTAATTTGCGGGCATTAGCTGTTTTCCAGCGGTGTCCGTTTTTATTTTGAGCGGCAACCTCAAAAAAAAGTCAGGAGTTGGATATGGCTAGTGGCAAAGTAAAGTGGTTCGATAACAAGAAAGGGTTCGGCTTTATCGCCCAGGGTTCTGGCCAGGACGTCTTTGTGCATCACTCGTCCATCATCGGCACCGGATTCAAAACCCTCAATGAAGGCGAAGAAGTCTCCTTTGAAATCGTATCCAGCGACAAAGGTTTGAAAGCCCAAAACGTGCAACGCCTGCACCCCACGTAGGCGCTGGCAGCGTGTCAGGTTGGACAATTTCGCGGCGGCAATTTTCGTTCGCCAGTGCCGGGAAAAGTGGGTAAGTTGTGTCCATGCCGGACACATCTGCGGCCCGCGTTACGAGCCTTTACCTTCACGTCCCGTTCTGCGCGCAGAAATGCGCTTATTGCGCTTTTTATTCCGAACCGGCGAACGGTGAACTCGTCAACCGCTACGTTGCGGCGCTGGTTCGTGAATTGGAAATGGTCGCGGACGACCTGAAGCCGCACACCATTTTCTTCGGTGGCGGCACGCCATCGTTGCTCAATCTCCGCCAGTGGGAACAAATTCTCAATGCGATGGAGCGGCTGGATTTGCTCGGCGCGGAGGAATTCACCGTTGAATGCAACCCGGCTACCGTCTCGCCTGACGAGGCCCGGTTGCTCCGTTCCTTCGGCGTGAACCGGATTTCAATGGGCGTGCAGTCGCTCGATGAAAAATTGCTCGAGCGCCTCGGGCGGATTCACACGCGCGCGATGGTTTTCAAATCGTTTGACATTTTGCGGCACGCCGGTTTTGACAATTTGAACCTCGATCTGATGTTTGCCATTCCCGGCCAGACGCTGGAAATCTGGCGCGCGACTCTGGCCGAGGCGCTGGCGCTGGGCAGCGAGCATTTGTCCAGCTACGAAGTCATTTACGAAGACGACACGCCGTTGTTCGCGCAATTGCGGGCCGGGGAATTCGACGTGGACGAAGACCTGGCTTGCGCGATGTACGAGGAATTCGTCTCACAAGCAACGGCCGCCGGTTTCCGGCAATACGAGGTCGCCAATTTCGCCCGCGACAACTCCGAACTCCGAACTCCGAACTCCGAGCTCCCGTTTTTCGCCTGCTGTCACAACGTGAATTACTGGCGCGGCGGCTCGTTTTACGGCCTGGGGCCCAGCGCGACCAGTTATGTGCGGGGGGTGCGGACGAAAAACTGGTCGAACACGCTGCTTTATTGCGACCAGCTCGAAAAAAGGAAACGCGCCGTTGAATCGCGCGAGGAATTGCCGCCGTTGTCGCGGGCCGGCGAAACCGCGGCGTTCGGCTTGCGGATGGTGGCCGGCTGGCCGTTTGCAGAATTTGAGCGCACGACCAGGTTTGATTTGCGCCGTGAATGGCCAACGGAAATGAACCGGCTCGCCGAGTGCGGCTGGGGGAAAATTTTGCCGGACCGTTTTCGTCTCACACCGCAGGGACTGCGCTTTGCCGACGCGGCGGCGGAACTTTTTTTGCGTTAAATGTAGCGCAGGCGTCTTGCCTGCTTTAGCGGACGCACCGGTGCGAACGTTTGGAAAATGAAATTTTCCGATTTTTCGCCGGCATGAGCAGGCGGGACGCCTGCGCTACGTTGCCGGCAGCCGGACGGTGAAGGTTGTTCGGGCGTCCGGCTGGCTCGCCACTTCAATCGTCCCGCCGTGCGCTTCGACAATCGCCGAAGCGCCAGCACGCCGGTGGCAATCGAAACTGCACAATAACAATACCAGGTCAAAACAATCCTGTTTGTTTTCCGCTACCCGGTTTGAGTCCAAGCTTTTTGTAACTCAATTCCGTCGCCACACGGCCCTGGGACGTGCGCTTGAGATAGCCTTCCATGATGAGATACGGCTCATAGACTTCCTCCAGCGTGTCCGGCTCCTCGCCCACGGCTACGGCCAACGAACTGATGCCGACCGGTCCGCCGCCGAATTTCGTGATAACCGCTTCAAGGAGGCGTTTGTCCATTTCGTCGAGGCCGTTCTGGTCAATCTCCAGCATCGCCAGCGCCATGTCGGCAATGGCAGCGGTGATGCGGCCTTCATGTTTGACCTGGGCGTAATCGCGCACGCGGCGGAGCAGGTTGTTGGCAATGCGCGGCGTGCCGCGGCTCCGCCGGGCAATTTCGTGCGCGCCCGCCGGTTCGATTTCCACGGCCAGCAACCGCGCCGAACGGACGGTGATTTTTTCCAAATCTTCGGTGACGTAATAATCCAGCCGCTCGCGGATGGGGAAACGCGTGAGCAACGGCGCGGTAAGCAGGCCGCTGCGCGTGGTCGCGCCGATGAGCGTGAAGCGCGGGAGATTCAGCCGCACACTGCGGGCGTTCGGTCCCTGGTCAATGATGATGTCGAGCTTGAAGTCCTCCATCGCCGGATAGAGATACTCCTCGATGGTTTTTTGCAGGCGATGGATTTCGTCAATGAACAGCACGTCGCCTTCTTCGAGATTTGTCAACAGGCCGGCGAGGTCGCCGGCCTTCTCGATGGTCGGGCCGCTGGTGCTTTTGATGTTCGTGCCCATGGCCTTGGCGAGGATGTAGGCGAGCGTGGTCTTGCCGAGGCCGGGCGGGCCGCTCAACAGGATGTGGTCGAGCGCTTCCTTCCGCTTTTTGGCGGCGGCGACGGCGATTTCAAGCCGTTCCTTGACCTTGGGCTGGCCGGTGAATTCGGAAAACAGCGACGGCCGCAGCGTCAGTTCCAACGCGGCGTCCGGCTTGTTCAAGGTGGAGATGGGACGTTCCGCCATCGCGCGCCAGCATGGGGAAACTCAAAATCAGCGGCAAGGTCAAAGAAGCCAGCTTAAAGAACTTTCAGTCAAAAAATCAGGGAACGGTCGGTTTTTCCAGGGATTGGTGGGGCGAGACTCCCGGCGAGCCGATTTTGACAATAAACTCCATTGGTTCCGGCTCGCGAGGACGCTCGCCCCACCGAGTTAACCCAAGATTCGAAACCCCCGTGAAAACTGTGGAAGGAGGGCAATTTCCGGCCAAGCCTTTGCCAAAAAAAGGTTGGCCGATTTGCGCCCATCCGGTAGTTTTAACAAACTTATGCAGAAAACCAAATCGTTCATTCGTGGCGCAATGTGGTTGGCGCTGATGACCTTGGGAGCCAACGCCTTTGCGGGTGATGCCGACATTAAATTACCACCGCTGCAGGACGTGACGTTTCTGGGCGGTAGTCTAGGCGGCCGTACCCTTTTGTTTTTGGGGTTGGTCGTCTGCGTGATTGGCGTGCTGTTCGGCTTTTGGGAATACAACCGGTGCCGCGGCCTGCCGGTGCACAAGGCCATGAGCAACGTTTCCAACATGATTTGGGAGACGTGCAAAACCTACCTGGCGCAACAGGGAAAATTCCTCGTGGTGCTTTGGGCGGTGATTGCCGTGTGCATGGTTTACTACTTCGTCGGGCTGCCCTGGAACGATCCCGTCAAGACCCATGGCGAATTGGTTCGCAACGGCATCGTCATCCTGGCCTGGTCCGTGGTCGGCATCCTCGGCAGTTATGGCGTGGCGTGGTTCGGCATCCGCATCAACACCATCGCCAACAGCCGCGCCGCGTTCGCCTCGCTCCGGGGCAGCGCGCTCCAGACGCTCATGATTCCGCTGCGTTCGGGCATGAGCATCGGCCTGCTGCTGATTTGCGTGGAACTGATTTGCATGATTGGCATTCTGCTGTTCATACCGCCGGATTTGGCCGGGCCCTGTTTCATCGGCTTCGCCATCGGCGAATCGCTCGGCGCGGCGGCACTGCGCATCGGCGGCGGCATCTTCACCAAGATTGCTGACATCGGGTCGGACCTGATGAAGATTGTTTTCAACCTGCCGGAAGACGACCCGAAAAACCCCGGCGTCATCGCTGATTGCACCGGTGACAACGCGGGCGATTCCGTCGGCCCCACGGCAGACGGCTTTGAAACCTACGGCGTGACGGGTGTGGCCTTGATTGCCTTTCTCGGGCTGGCCCTGGCGGCGACGCCGACGGTCAGTGCCAAGCTCATCGTCTGGATTTTTGCCATTCAAAGCATGATGGTGATCACCTCGCTCGCCTCCTTTTACGTGAACAAATTTGCCAGCGACTCGATTTTCGAGGGTAAAAAAGATTTCAACTGGGAGCAGCCGCTGACGAATCTGGTGTGGCTGACTTCCATTGTTTCCATTGTGGCCACTTTTATCGCAAGCCGGTTGCTGCTGCCCGGACACGAGACGTTCCCCGGCATGGACAACCCGAATCTCTGGTGGGTACTGGCCGGCATCATCTCGTGCGGTACGCTGGCCGGGCCGCTCATCATGGAATTCACCAAAATCTTTGTCAGCACCCACTCACGGCACGTGCGCGAAATCACCACCGCTTCCAGCCAGGGCGGCGCATCGCTGAACATCCTGTCGGGCTTCGTCGCGGGCAATTTCTGTGCGTTCTGGATGGGGCTGGTGATCATCACGCTGATGGCCACGGCCTACAAGTTTTCGCAAAATCCGGCCCTGCTCGTCCTGATGCCGGACCAATTCAAGTGGGCTGCACCCATCTTCGCCTTTGGCCTCGTGGCGTTCGGTTTCCTGGCGATGGGGCCGGTCATCATCGCCGTGGACAGTTTCGGCCCCGTGACCGACAACGCCCAGTCCATTTATGAATTGAGCCGCATTGAAGCCGTGCCGAACGTCCGCGCGGAAATCGAAAAGGATTTCGGGTTCAAACCCGATTTTGAGAATGCCAAGCTCGAACTGGAAAAGGGCGACGGCGCGGGCAACACCTTCAAGGCCACGGCCAAGCCGGTGCTCATCGGCACGGCGGTCGTGGGCGCCACCACGATGATTTTCGGCATCATCATTCTGCTGCAGAACATCGGTTTGCAAAAAGACCCCAGCTTCGACATTAAAGCCATGTTGAGCCTTGTCCGTCCCCAGGTCATCCTCGGCCTGTTGATGGGCGGCGCGGTGATTTACTGGTTCACCGGCGCCAGCACGCAGGCAGTGGCCACGGGCGCCTATCGCGCGGTGGTGTTCATCAAGGAACATCTCAAGCTCGACAAAGCGGAAGCGTCCATCGCCGACAGCAAACGGGTCGTGGAAATCTGCACCATCTACGCCCAGAAAGGCCTGCGCAACATCTTCATTGTGGTTTTCTGCATGGCGCTGGCGCTCTCATTTTTCAATCCCTATTTCTTTGTCGGTTATCTTGTGGGCATTGCGTTCTTCGGCCTGTTCCAAGCCATCTTCATGGCCAACGCCGGCGGTGCGTGGGACAACGCCAAGAAAATTGTCGAGGTGGAATTGAAACAGAAAGGCACAGAACTGCACGCGGCCACCGTGGTCGGCGACACTGTGGGCGACCCGTTCAAGGACACCAGTTCGGTGGCAATGAACCCCGTCATCAAATTCACCACGCTGTTCGGCCTGCTGGCGGCGGAAATCGCCGTGACGATGCAAAACCAGCACTTGAAGACCATCATCGGTGCGGTCTTCTTTCTCATCGCGTTGACCTTTGTCTATCGCTCGTTTTATTGCATGCGGATTCCTGCCGACCAGCAGATGAAAAAATAACAGCTGAATTTCACAACGCCCTCCCGGTCCGCGCCGGGAGGGTTTTTTGTTGCCGCGCGCGAAGGGAATGAGATCAACGGACGTTTTTCAAATCCGGCGGCGGCATTTTGGAGCGCCGTAGGCGCGGCATATTTGTAGAATTGTAATCAGAAATGAACCAAGCTCCGTAGGAGCGAAATAGCCCGGGAATATACCGCTCCTACGGAGCTTGAAACGTTCTTTTGGTTTGGATGCTACAAAGATTTCGCGCCTACGGCGCTTCCAACGCAGCTCAAGGCAAAACGTGGGGCGGATTGACCGTGGTGCCGAGCGAGCAAGTCGGAGGTTCGCCAATTTTTCCAATCGTGTAAACGCCGCCTGACGGACATTTCGGCATTATGCCATCGTATAAATAATTTGTGAGTTGGTTCGCTGTCACAACGCCGTTGGTTTTCCCGTTTTCCAATGCCCATTCCTGCTTAGCTGCATCAATTTGACGCAGGTTGATTAAGCAGGGATTTGCAGAACTTACGCTTCGAGCGCGTATGAAATTGGGGAATACGACGAGCGTAAAAATTCCGATACCCAAGGGCAGGACGATCAAAGCTTTGGCTTTCCGCGATATTGTGGAACCTCGTCGAGCAATCAAAAACCAACCGGTGCAAACCAAACTTATGGCCAAAGCCGCCAGGATTGATGCGAAGCAAAAAATTGGCTATTGCCTCTGCGCCGTCCAAAACTGAAATCCCAAAAACGCGAGGCTGCCCGGCAAAATAGCCAAAACAAAGCAGCCAACTCCTAGAACAAGTTTGAGATATCGCATTTAATCAATCTAACACCGCACAAATTGTGCCGTTTCGAGAGTGCTTGCGTTGAAATTCACGCTTTAGCGTGTCAGAAACAATCCCGCTGGGCGGGATTGAACTCCAAGAATTTACCTTCTCCGTCTGGCCATGCCGAAATGGTAGCCGCCGCGGATGCGTCCGCCGCGGGCTTTGCCGGGAAAACCCTTTGGCTGGCCGGGTTTTCCTTCCTCGAACAGCATGGTGTATTTGTAATTGAAATTTTCCAGTTTCACGCGCGGGATTTTCTGGCTGATAAATCGTTCGATGGCGAACACGTGGCTGGCGTCCTCGGCGGTCATGATGGTGAAGGCGTCGCCGCTCGCCTCCGCGCGGCCCGTGCGCCCGATGCGATGGATGTAATCCTCCGGATGCTGCGGCACGTCGTAGTTGATCACGTGGCTCACGTCCGCAATGTCCAGTCCGCGCGCCGCGATGTCGGTGGCCACAAGCGCTTCAAATCGTCCGTCGCGGAAACCCTTGAGGGCCTGCTCGCGTTCGCGTTGGGTGCGGTTGGAGTGCAGCACCGCCACGGCGTGATTGTTGCGCTTGAGCAATTGCGCGATGCGGTCGGCGCCGTGCTTCGTCCGGCAGAAGACCAGCACCGAGCTGTAATCCACGCGCTTCAACAGCTCCAGCAGCAGGTCGGATTTTTGCGAGTCGGACACGGGATAGATGACGTGCTTCACCGTTTCGGCCGGCGTCCGGCGCGCGCCGATCTGAATCGTCTCCGGTTTTTTCATCGCCCATTGGATGAGCGTTTCGATTTGCGGCGGAATCGTCGCGGAAAACAGCGAGGTGTGGCGCTGGCGCGGGCAGCGGTCGAGGATGCGGCGCACGTCCGGCAGAAATCCCATGTCGAGCATCCGGTCGGCCTCGTCGAGCACGAGGATGCGGATCGCGTCGAGCTTGAAGGCGCGGCGCTGCAACAGGTCCTCCAGGCGACCGGGCGTGGCGACCAGGATGTGCGACTTGGCGGCCAGCGCCGCCTGCTTG